>ERZ890510.92-NODE-92-length-72147-cov-9.653304_pt1 | contig 72147 bp, 71 predicted proteins | sample MGYA00521265_ERZ890510 | MGnify/ENA primary metagenome ERZ890510 (study PRJEB32303, sample SAMEA104408624) | aquatic metagenome | biome: Brackish water; feature: Chemocline; material: water | place: Baltic Sea | collected 2014-10-26T21:54:00 | depth 110 m ... | reverse complement strand
CGGGGTGCATGTCCCTCAGCACCGAGTTGTCGGTTTCTTTGGACACAAGCGTGCTCGCCCGGAACAACGATGGCACAGTTCCGGCGTCCGTCCACCAGCCGTCCACGACCGCATGGCGCATCGCGTCACGCTTGATGAACGCGGTGTTCACGTCGGTGATCTCGAGCTCCCCTCGCTTTGAGGGCTCAAGCTTCGCGATCGTTTCGAAGACCGAGGAGTCGAAAAAATAGCACCCGGTGACCGCAAGGCGTGTCGGCGGAATCGCCGGCTTTTCGATGATCTCGACAACGCGGTCTCCTTCAATGCGGGCCACACCGAAGCGGTGGGGGTCGTCGACCTCTTTGAGCAGGATCATCGCCCCCTGGGGATTCCCCTCGAACGCCGCCACTGCGGGGGCAATGGGATTCTGGAAGATGTTGTCTCCCAGAATGACGGCCATGGAATCATCTCCGACAAAGTGTTCGGCGAGACCCAGGGCCTCAGCAATACCTCCCTCCCCTTCCTGGTACGCATAGCGCACGTGCTTGAGACCGAACTCATGTCCGTTGCGCAGTAGCTTGAGGAAGTCTCCGGCGCTGTTCCCCCCGGTCACCACGAGGATGTCGTCGATACCCGCGTGCGCGAGTTGCTGGATCGGATAGTAGATCATCGGCCGGTCATAGACCGGCAGAAGGTGTTTGTTCGTCACCCGTGTCATCGGGAGAAGACGGGTTCCTAGGCCACCCGCCAAGACGATGCCCTTCATAGGTCCACCTTCGAGAGGAACGTGCTCAGTGCGTCATACCATGGTGCCATGACCCGACCCAGTCGAGCCTCGCTGGCCGCAATGTCCAACACAGAGTAACGAGGTCTCTCGGCGGCCGCCCCCCAAACTTGGGTCGAGACCGGGGTCACATCGAGTTTCAATTTCTGGATCCGCAGCGCGGCCTCGGCCAACTCGAACCACGTGGCGGTACCGCTATTGGCAACGTGCACGATTCCGAGCGTACCTAGATCGAGAAGTTCAATCGTATGCTCAGCGAGGTTCGTCGCCCAGGTCGGGCGCCCCCGCTGGTCATCTACCACGCGCGTGGGTAAACCCTCTCGGGCCCGCCTCAGGACGGTGGACACAAAGTTGGATCCACCACGGCCGAACAGCCAACCGGTGCGCACGATCAGCCAGTCCGCACCAGACGCCTGCGTCGCCCCTTCCCCGGCAACTTTCGAGCGCCCGTAGACCGAGAGCGGATTGGGGAGAGAGTCTGGGGTGTAGGGCTCGTCCGTCTGGCCATCAAAGACGTAGTCGGTGCTGAAGTAGACGAAGCGAGCGCCGATCGAGGCGGCGGCGTCTGCAACGTTTCGCGTTCCGTCTTCATTGACCGAAAAGGCGCGCTCCCCGTCCCTCTCCGCACGATCGACGGCGGTGTACGCAGCACAGTGCAGCACGACGTCCGGCGTCTCCTCCCGCATCAGGTCTCCGACACGCTCCGCGTCGGTCACGTCGAGTCTCGCTCGGTCGCACGCCACGACGACATCCCCCCGAGCGTGGTACGCGCGGACGAACTCGCTGCCCAATAGCCCAGCGGCACCCGTGATGAGTACCTTCATGATCTCCGCCCTACGAAGCAATCCTCAAGCCGCCCAGCCCGATGGCCTTCAACTTCACGCCGCTGTCCATACCCGAAGTGGTTCTGATCGAGCCCACCCGGCACCATGATGCCCGTGGCTTCTTCAGCGAGACCTTCCGCGCGTCGGCCTTCGACTCGCACGTTGGCGCAACCTTTGTGCAGGACAACTTCGTGCGGTCGGGTCCACAGGTTGTTCGCGGGCTCCATTACCAGCTCTCCCCAAGGCCACAGGGCAAGCTGATCCAGGTGCTCCGTGGCCATATTTTGGATATTGCCGTGGACCTGCGGCGTAGCTCCGCGACCTTCGGCCAGTGGGTCGGCCAAGAGATCTCCGACACCAACGGGGAGATTCTCTGGATCCCCCCCGGCTTTGGGCACGGCTACGCCGTCCTGAGCGACGGTGCAGACGTCATGTACAAAGTCACCGAAGAATACGACGCTACGCTCGACCGCGGCATTCGTTGGAACGATCCCGACCTCGCTGTTACGTGGCCCTCCTCGGACGCCGTCCTCTCCGAAAAGGACCGCGCACTGCCCTTGCTGTCCGAGACCGCGGACCTCTTCGCGTAGCACGGGGACGCCCATGGCCGGTCGCAGAGCGATCAGCCCTTCACGATCCAGCTGTCCACCCCACCGCCCGGCAGCTCCTTCGCCGCGGCATGCCGGGTGTCCACAAGCACCTTCGACTTCGCAACAATGCGTGCGTAGTCGAAGTCGGTATGGTCGGTGAGAATCACAACCACATCCGCGCCCTCGAGGAGTTCGTCGGTGAGCGCTTGAGATTGGTGCATGACGCCGCCGTTCTTCCATTGAGGGACGTAGGGGTCGTGGTAGACCACTTCGGCACCATCTGCCTCCAGAAGCTTGAGCACGTCGAGCGCCGGAGACTCGCGGACGTCGTTGACGTCCTTTTTGTAGGCGACGCCGAGCAGAACAATGCTTGATCCGTTCACGGACAGCCGATTGCGGTTGAGCACCTCCCTCACCTTGCCGACCACGAAGTTCGGCATTTCCGTATTGATCTCGGACGCGAGATCAATGAAGCGCGTCTTGTAGTTTAAGGTGCGCATCTTCCAAGACAGGTAGTGCGGATCCACGGGAATGCAGTGCCCCCCGAGCCCCGGGCCCGGCGTGAACTTCATGAAGCCGAACGGCTTCGTGGCCGCGGCCTCGATGACCTCCCATACGTCCACGCCCAATAGGTCCGAGATGAGCGCCACCTCGTTGACCATCCCGATGTTCACGGCCCGGAAGGTGTTCTCCAGAATTTTGGTGAGTTCGGCCGCTTCGGCCGAGGACACCCTGACCACGGTATCGATAAAGCGCTCGTAGAAGGCGGCGCCGGCGTCGCCGCACGCCTGCGTAATGCCGCCGATGACCTTGGGCGTGTTCTTTGTGGTCCATGTCTCGTTACCCGGATCCACACGCTCGGGTGAGAAGCACAGGTGGAAGTCTTTCCCTGCAACAAGTCCTCCGGCCTCAAGCGTCGGCTGCATGACCTCACGTGTCGTACCGGGATAGGTCGTCGACTCCAATACGACGAGCTGACCGGGCCTGAGCGCCGCGGCTACGGCCTCTGACGCGGCGATCACGTACGAAACATCGGGATCACGCGTCTTGGACAGCGGCGTCGGCACGCAGATGGAAATGGCGTCACACTCGGCTAGGCGACTCATGTCGGTCGTCGCTTCAAGCAGTCCCTGGTGCCGGAGCCCCGCGACCTCGGCATCCGTAATGTCCTGGATGTGCGAGCGACCGGCGTTGATGCTGTCCACCACGCCTTGGTTGACGTCGAAACCGATCACTTTCAGGCCGCCGCCGCGGACAGCCTCAACCGACAAGGGGAGACCGACGTACCCGAGACCAATGACGCCAAACGTGGCGATTTTCTGACTCATTTCAGATGGGGCTGGAGAATCATGGAACCACGTCGGAGTGGCGCTGAGCAGCTAAGAGAAGCTAAGGATAAGGCTGCGGGTCCGTCCAAAGCCACATTCGACCATCATCGGGAAAAAGGCCCGGTCCTGTTTGTCTACCATGACATCTGATCGAGTCCCTAACGCGGGTCAATTCCTCGACAAAAGAAGGAGCCTCTCCGGCAAAATACCAGAGAGGCTCCATCACAATCAACCAAAGCTACCGGGCAGGCCTAGACCTCTGCAGCAACCACCACCGCTGGAGCCTTAATAAGCTTCCCAGCCGAAATGCACCGCGTGCAAACCCTCACGCTCCGACGCTGACCCTTGTCGTCGACAATCTTGAAAGGCTGCAAATTCGGCAGCCAGCGGCGCCGAGTCTTGTTGTTCGCGTGGCTGACGTTATTCCCCGACGCCGGCCCCTTCCCACACGCATAGCAAAGTCTAGCCATCTCTATTTACTCTATCGTTAAAATCAAAAAAACGACGGCCATGCCGTCATCCGATGCAGTCGTGCCCAACAGCACTGAGGGGGCCGAAGGCTCGGGGGAGCCGTCTCCTCGCAGCGACATTGGCGCTGGTGCGCCCGGTCGCGGAGAGGAGAGGGCTTCGCCGAGCCCGTCAGTTCCCCGTGCCTACTCCAACGAAGCCCGCGTCCAAATAATGCGTAGCAAACTCCGCCGCCAACTGATCTCCCTCGCCGATCGTGCCTGCGTCAACCCAAGCCTGTGCAATCTCCGGCGTCATCGCCGTCAGCATGCCTGACGCCGTCGCGGTGCCGCCCATGGTGATCGCCAGCGCCTGAGCCATGACGGCATCATTCATCGAGACGAGGAACGGGTTGCCGTTCGGTAACTCAAGCCAGAAGCCCTGAGTGCCGAGCAGGCTCGCCACCTTCAGGTGCTCGATGCGGATCAACTGACCCTCGAAGCTGGAAGCGTCAAGCTGAATATCGGCCGGATCAATGATCGTCGCGCCGGAAGCATCCGTCGCGACCTCTGGCTCCGTAACCTCGACTAACTGCAGTGCCTTCTGCGTGGCGGCTTCCGCCTGCAACCAGTACATGAAGCCACCAATGACCAGGAAAGCCACTACCATCAAGGGCAGACCCAGGTCGGCAGCACCGCGTCGAGAGTTGTCGGCCATTTTGATCATCCTATCGCGTTGGAAGTAGTCCGCTGTGAGCGAACCAAACTAATTAACGAGCTCAATGAGCGACATCTCTGCAGCGTCGCCTTTTCGATTTCCCAACTTCAAAATCCGGGTGTAGCCGCCAGGACGCTCGCTGTAACGCGGGGCGATGTGGTCAAACAGCTTCCCGAGAACGTCTCGGTCCTGAATTTTCGTAGCCGCGAGCCGAATCGAATGGAGGTCACCGCGGCGCGCCAAAGTGATCAGTCGTTCCGCGTACGGGCGGAGCTCCTTAGCCTTGGCCGTCGTGGTCTCGATGCGCTCATGACGGAACAGCGAAGTCGCCATGTTCCGCATCGTCGCCTTCTTATGGCTCGCGGTCCGTGACAGTTTCCTGCCTTTTTTCCGATGCCGCACGGTTACTTCTCCCCAGCCGCAGCGGCTTCTGCATCTTCTTCAACGAAGAAGAGACGGCCATCGTCGCCTTCTTCGAGTTGCATGCCGAAGCGTAGCGCGTGCTCCTCAAGAAAATCTGAGATCTCCTTGAGGGACTTCTTACCAAAGTTCTCGATCTGCAGCATGTCGTCCTCGGACTTCTGTACCAGGTCTCCGAGCGTCCGAATGTTCTCTTTCTGCAGCGAGTTCCGTGACCGGACGGACAACTCCGCCAGATCTTCGATAGAACGTTCGAAGAGATCCTGGAGGCGCTCTGGCACCGCAACAGCGCCAGGAGGTGCAACCTCAGGAATGCCACCCTCGCCGAAGTACATCATGTATTCGAGGTGCTTACGGACCAGTGCCGCAGCGTAAGCCACGGCGGCCTCAGGCAGAACCGAGCCATTTGTCTCGATCTGTAGCGTGAGGCGGTCGAAGTCGGTCCGCTGGCCAACCCGCGTCTCCTGAACGGAGAAGTTCGCGCGGCGCACCGGGCTATAGATCGAATCGATGCGCACGAGGTCAACCGGAGCGCCGCGTGGAATCGGGTGCTGATCTGCCAGGACGAAGCCACGGCCCTTATTCACGTAAAGTTCCACGGTGACCTTGCGGTCTTCCTGGAGCGTGAACAGGTGATGATCTGGATCCAAGATCGCGCCACCAGCCAAAGGCTGCACGTCACCAGCGGTGACAACGCCTGCCTTTTTCACGTGGATCTCGAACACCGCCTCGTCAACGTCGTCATCCAGTGTGACCACGAGGGCCTTCAAGTTCTGGATGACCTGATGCACGTCTTCGACGACGCCACCGATGGTCTGGTGCTCATGCACCACCCCGTCGATCCGGAAGCCCCACACAGCGGCCCCTCGCAGCGAAGACAGCAGCGCACGACGAACCGAGTTGCCGAGTGTGTGACCAAAGCCGCGCTCGAGCGGCTCAATCACGAACTGCGCACTCCGACCGTCATCAGTCCTATCAAGGGCTTCGACGCGTTCTGGAAGTACCAATCCGGTGAGATCTATGTCCACGTTTTCCTCCAACGTAACCGTGCTGCCGCCACAATCCGCCTAGCGAATTCCGACGACGGAATTACTTCGAGTAAAGCTCGACGATGAGCTGTTCCTGCGCCGCGAGCGGAATGTCCGCGCGGGTCGGCTGGCGAACCATCCGACCAACTCGGGCCTTCTCGTCGAGAGCAAGCCAATCCATGATCGCAGGACGCGTCCGTGCTTCGAGCGCGGCCTGAATCGGCAAAATGTCCTTCGATTTCGCTCGCACCGCGACCTCGTCACCAGGGCGCACCTTGAAGCTCGGCACGTCCACCTTGCGGCCGTTGACCTCAACGTGGCGGTGGCGCACCAACTGACGCGCACCGCTCCGGCTGGCTGCAAAGCCCATCCGGAATACGATGTTGTCGAGTCGGGTCTCCAGGGACACGATGAGATTCTCACCCGTGATTCCAGGGACGTGTGCCGCACGCTCAAAGAGGCTGCGAAACTGCTTCTCATGCAGCCCATAGATCCGCTTCACCTTCTGCTTCTCACGAAGCTGAACGGCATAGTCGGACTGCTTACGCCGACGAGCCTGCGCAGGGCCGTGCTGGCCCGGCGGGAAGGCACGACGATCGACAGGGCATTTTTCCGTATAGCATTTCTGCCCTTTCAAGAACAGCTTCTGGCCTTCACGGCGGCAGAGCTTACAGACGGGTCCAGTGTAACGAGCCATTGCTTTTTACGATTCCTATTAAACGCGACGTTTTTTCGGCGGCCGGCACCCGTTGTGCGGCAGCGGTGTCACGTCTTGGATCGATTTGATATGAAGGCCAGCGGCAGCGAGTGCCTGTATGGCCGATTCCCGGCCGGAGCCGGGGCCCTGTACGAGAACGTTCACACGCCTCACACCCATCCCTACCGCCTCACGCCCGATCTGCTCGGCGGCGACGGTCGCAGCGAAGGGGGTCGACTTCTTTGAGCCCTTAAAGCCCGCTGTACCAGCGGAGGCCCAAATGATCGTGTTCCCAGCGTTGTCCGTGATGGTGATGATCGTGTTGTTGAAGGACGCCTGAATGTGGGCAACGCCCTCAGCCTCGACGACTTTCTTTGATTTTTTGGTGCGGGTTTTTGGCTTAGCCACTCTCTGTCTTCCTACAATGCGGACACGGCGAACCAAAACTTTTGTTTCGGATTGCGCCGCATCGGGTGATACGCCGGCTCTTAGAGCCTATCGGGGACGCCCATTACTTCCTGGGCGGTTTCTTCTTCCCTGTCACGGCTCTCTTAGAACCTTTGTGTGTGCGGGCATTCGTATGCGTCCGCTGCCCACGCACCGGCAGACCTCGCCGATGCCGAATGCCCCGGTAACAACCGATGTCCATGAGACGCTTGATGTTCATGGACGTCTCAGTCCGAAGGGCACCCTCGACCTTGAAGTTGCCTTCGATCTGGCGACGAAGCCTGTTCACATCGTCATCGTCGAGGTCCTGAGTGCGGCGGCTCGGATCGACACCACACGCCTCGATAATCTGCTTCGCTCGTGTCGCACCGATGCCGTAAATGTACGTTAGGGCAATCTCGATGCGCTTGCCGCGCGGTAAATCAACACCAGCTATACGTGCCATGCTTTAGCCCTGCCGCTGTTTATGCTTGGGATCACGGGAGCAGATGATTCGCACGACGCCCTTCCGGCGGACCACTTTACAATGCTCGCAGATCGGTTTTACGCTGCTTCTAACCTTCACTTCGGTAACCCCACATTAGTTTGTGGCAGAGCTTTACAGTATAACTAGGAGATGAAGCTGCTTCAAGCGCCATTCGGAGCGGGTGACCCCGCGTAAATGGGACTTCCTACCGCCGTGAGCACCTTCGGCCCTTCGGCCGTAACGCCAACGGTGTGTTCAAAGTGTGCAGACAGCTTCCTATCGGCCGTCACCACGGTCCATCCGTCGTCGAGCGTACGAATGCTGGCGGAAGATTCCGCGAGCATCGGTTCGATGGCGATGACCATGCCTTCACGTAGCAGCGGCCCATGTCCTGGGCGGCCCACGTTGGGCACCTGTGGCTCCTCATGGACGTCTCGGCCTATGCCGTGCCCCACGAGGTCCCGGATAATGCCGTACCCTGTACCCTCCACCCTACGCATGACCGCCGCGCCGATGTCTCCGACGTGGTTGCCCACCACAGCAGCCTCAACGGCCGCCCACAGCGAGCCTTCGGTCACGTCGAGAAGGTCCTGCGTAGGCGTCGCGACCTCACCGACGCCAAACGTCCACGCCGAGTCTGAGCACCAACCGTCGAGTCGCACGCCAACATCGATTGAGACAATATCCCCTTCCTTCAGCAAACGCTCTGTGCTGGGGATGCCGTGGACCACCTCGTCATTTACCGAAGCACACACGCTGCCAGGGAAGCCGTACAACCCCTTAAACGCCGGTACCGCGCCATCGTGCGAAACAATGAACTCGTCGCAGAACTGATCCAGATCGTGCGTCGTCACACCCGGGACAACGCGCGTGTGTAGCTCATCGAGGAGGGCGGCGATAATCGCTCCGCCCTGCCCGATCCTGTCGATCTCGTCTGGTGTTCTGAGGTTGATCATGCCCAGTCCAACCCTAACGCCGTGCGAAAAGCCCTGTAGACGTCGTCCGCGGGTTGGTCAGCGCTCACGCGCGCCATCTTGGCGTCGTGGTTTTCGTAATGACTCACCAACGGGGCAGTCTGCGACTGATACACCTCAAGCCGCCGCATGACCGTTTCAGGCTCGTCGTCAACACGGTGGATGAGCGGCCCGCCACAGCGGTCACAGATCCCGTCGACCTCCGAGTCCTTGAAGGACACATTAAAGACCGCCGCGCACTCCATGCAGCTCCGGCGTCCGCTGAGCCGTTTGGTAAGCTCCTCGTCCGGCGCCTCGAAAAGCACCACTTTATCGACCCGTCTCCCAGCCTCCTCGAGAACCCGGTCAAGCCCGTCAGCCTGTGCGGTCGTGCGTGGGAAACCATCGAAGAGGATGCTCGCCTCGGGCGCCACACCCTTCAGGTGGTCTCGCACCAGATCTAGGATCAGGTCATCGGGCACAAGCTCGCCGGCATCCATGAGCTCCTTCGACTTCTTCCCCAACTCAGTACCGTCACGCCGAGCGGCACGAAGCAGGTCACCCGTCGATACGTGCTCTCCACCCATCGAGTCTGCCAAACGGACGGCCTGCGTCCCTTTGCCGACTCCTGGTGGTCCGAGGAGGATAACAACCATCGACATCACATGAACCGCTGGCGGCCCCGCATCTTCACCCGCCCCTTCTTCATGAACCCGTCATAGTGACGGAGAAGAAGAAGCTGCTGTGCCTGCTGGACCGTATCGAGTCCGACACCCACCACGATCAGGAGACTGGTGCCCCCGAAGTAGAACGTGTTGATCTGAAAGAAGTCGAAAATCCAGAACGGGACCAGCGAGACCAACGCCAGGTAAATTGCCCCTGGGAGCGTCACCCGCGTCAGGACCCTGTCGATGTACTCCGACGTGCGCGCACCGGGCTTCACCCCGGGGATAAAGCCGCCCTGCTTCTTCAGGTTCTCCGCCAAGTCGACCGGATTAAAGATGATCGCCGTGTAGAAGTAGGTGAAGAAGATGATGAGCGCGCCGAGCGTGACGTAGTACGGCCACGTCTGCGGGGCAAAGACCTCGGTGATCATCTCTAGCGGCCCGACACCAGGGAAGAGCGCAGCCGCTGTGCCAGGCACCACGATGAACGACTGGGCGAAAATGATCGGCATCACGCCGGCAGAGTTCAATCGCAGAGGGATGAAGCTCTTCTGCCCTTCACGGATGCGTCCCCGACCGACCACCTTGCGAGGAATTTGCACGGGGATCTTCCGCGAAGCCATGGTCATCGCAACCACAGCCGCGGTCACACCAATAACCACCGCGAGCAACAGGATCAGGCTGAAGATGCCGATCTCGTTGAGCATGTAAGACTCCCAGGTCCGCGCAACGGCGGCTGGGAACGTCTGAATGATTGAAAAGAAGATCAACAGCGACATGCCGTTGCCGATTCCGTTCTCCGTGATCTGCTCACCCAGCCACATCACGAAGATGGCGCCCACCGTAAGGGTCACGATCGTCGTGAAGACGAACACGAAACCCGGATCGGTAACCGCTCCCGGGATCGCCTGTAGGAACGAGGCATAGCCGTACGACTGCGCCATGGCCAGTAGAATGGTGACGTAGCGGGTCCACTGCGTAAGCTTCTTGCGGCCCTCCTCACCTTCCTTTTGCAGCTTCTCGATGGTCGGGAAGACCGCCGAGAGCAACTGGAACATGATGCTCGCCGAGATATACGGCATGATTCCGAGCGCCAGGATCGTCGCACGGGAAAGTCCGCCACCCACGAACATGTCGTAGATGCCGAAGAACGTGTCCTGCAGCTGTCCGAACTGCTCGCGCAGCGCACCCACATCGAGCCCCGGGACCGTGATGTGCGACCCGGCGCGGTAGATGAGGAGGATGAACAGCGTGAATAGGATCTTGTCCTTCAGCTCCGGAACCCGGAACAGATTCTGGAGGGGATTGGCTGCCATGCTAAGAAGCGTCCCCGGCTGCGGAAGCGATCAGCGAAACTGACCCACCAGCCGCCTCAATCTTGGCCTGCGCAGCCTTGCTGACCTTATGCGCCGACACGGTGAACGCCCGCCCTGCGTCACCCTCCGCGAGAATCTTCACGGGCTTGCGTAGCGACGCGATAAGCCCAGCCGCCTTCAGCGACACCGGACCGACATCACCCTCAATGCGGGCCAAGTCACGCACGTTCACCACCTGATAGTCAATCCGGTTGATGTTCGTGAAACCGCGCTTTGGAATGCGACGCGTGAGTGGCATCTGGCCACCCTCAAAGTCGCGACGGACCTTACCGCCGGAGCGGGACTTCTGTCCGTCCTGCCCGCGCCCAGCCGTCTTGCCCAGGCCAGACCCCTGCCCGCGCCCAACGCGCTTGGTGTTATGTGTCGAACCGGCGCTGGGCCGGAGATCGTGCAGTTCAGCCATGATGTTTCTCGGAGATGATTCTCAGTTGTTCCACCAAAGACCGCTCAAATCGGATGCAGTGCTAGGCAGGCGAGGAGGACGACCGAGGAGTAGCAACGCTACTTCTCAGGTCGACCCCCGGAGCCTAACGACGCAATGCGCCGATTTCAGCGGTCTACGCTTCGATTTCTTCTACCCGTACCATAAAGGAGACATGATCAATCATCCCCCTGATCGCCGGTGAATCTTCTTGGATTACGCTCTGCTGATGCCTTTTGATCCCGAGGGCGCGGATCGTGCGACGGTGCACAATCTGTCGACCAATCCCACTACGGGTCTGGGTGATCCTCAACATCTTGGGCGCTGACTTTTTAGCCATTTCGTACTCCCAACTGTTCCAGCGTGATGCCGCGCTCTTCCGCCGCACGCTCAGCCGTGACGAGTTCCGTCAGGCCGTTCATGGTGGCGCGAACAACGTTGATGGGGTTGTTCGATCCCAAGCTCTTTGTCAAAACATCGGTCACGCCGGCCGCCTCAAGCACAGCGCGCACCGGACCACCAGCGATGACGCCGGTACCGGGTGCAGCTGGCCGAAGAATAACCCGCCCGGCACCCCAGCGACCCACGATATCGTGAGGCAGTGTGCCGTTCTGAATAGGTACCTTGACCATGGCCTTCTTCGCCTGCTCAAACGCCTTGCGGATCGCCTCAGCAACTTCATTCGCCTTGGCGATCGCGATACCGACGTTGCCCTTGCCGTCACCAACAGACACGAGCGCCGAGAACGAGAAGCGACGACCGCCCTTCACAACCTTCGCGACGCGGTTGATAAAGATGACGTTCTCGGTCAGGTCGCTTTCGCGCCCCCGACTTGGCTTCTTCTTGTTGTCTTTCTTTTTCTTAGGATCAATGGCCATCAGAACTGCAGACCTCCCTCACGGGCGCCCTCGGCGAAAGCTTTCACCCTGCCGTGGTACTTGTATCCACCGCGGTCGAACACCACGGCTCCGATTCCCTTGGCCTTTGCTCGCTCCGCTAGGAGCTTACCGGCCGCAAACGACTGCTCAACTCGACGATTGCTCCCTTCGGCCGAGAAGTCCTTCATCTCAGCTGTAAGCGTAGACATCCCCACGAGCGTTAGCCCAGCATCATCATCGATGACCTGGCCCTCGATGTTCTTAGACGAGCGGAACACCACAAGGCGCGGCCGCTCGGCCGAACCCTGAACCTTGTTCCGAACACGGAGGTGACGCCGCTTGCGCTGGAGCGCCCGGCTCTTATTGAGCTTGCTTTGTTTTATGATCATTTACCTAGGATCCCGCAGTCTTGCCGGCCTTACGCCGAACATGCTCACCCTGATAACGAACGCCTTTGCCTTTGTAGGGCTCGGGCGGCCGGAACGAGCGGATCTCGGCAGCAGCCTGACCCACTTTCTGTTTGTCGACACCAGAGACCACAATCGTGGTCTGGTTCGGGCACGTGAGGCTAATGCCTTCGGCCGCCGCGTAGGCGATGGTATGACTGAACCCAAGGCTCAGCGTGATACCCGCCGAGGTGGCCTCAGCCTTGTACCCAACGCCAATGATCTCAAGAGTCTTCGAGAACCCATCAGTGACTCCCGTCACGACGTTCTGAATCAGGGAGCGGGAGAGGCCATGAAGCGCACGATGCGACTGCTGATCTGAAGGCCGCTCAACGCGGATCTCAGATTCATCGATCGTGACCTTCATCTCCGGATGGACGTTCAAGGTCATCGTACCCTTGGCGCCTTTCACGGTGAGTTCGCTGTCAGCGAGCTTAACCTCGACCCCTTTGGGGATCGCGACCGGTAGTTTTCCAATACGAGACATCGTTCTTTTTCCCTACCAGACGAGGGCCAGGACTTCGCCGCCCACGCCAGCCGCACGGGCCGCGCGGTCGGAGAGCATACCGGCCGAAGTCGAAAGGATTGCCATACCGAGACCGTTCCGTACACGAGGAATCTCGTCCTTGCCGACATAACGACGTCGTCCTGGACGCGATACCCGCTCGAGGTGCCGAATAATCGGCTTACCCTCGTGGTACTTTAGGTACACGCGAAGCACACCGAAGCGGCCATCCTCCAACACCTTGTGGGCATGGACGAAGTAACTCTCTTCAAGTAGCCGAGCGATCTCGATCTTATTTTTTGAGACGGGCATATCCACCCATTTGTGAGAAGCCTGTCCGGCGTTCCTCACTCGGGTGAGCATGTCCGCGATTGGGTCGGTCATCATAGCGGTCGTTTCCCTCTACCAGCTTGACTTGCGTACGCCTGGGATCTCTCCACGGAGCGACATCTGCCGGAAACAAATCCGGCAAACCCCGAACTTCCGCAGGAAGGCTCGGGGCCTTCCACAGAATTGACAACGATTACGAAGCCGCACAGCAAACTTCTGTGGGCCCTTGGTCTTTTCGACGAGCGCCTTTCTGGCCATTCGTAAATTCTCTCTCTCTTAAGCGGAAGCGGCGATCTGAACCGGCACCGCTCCGCGGAAGGGGAAGCCCAACTCACGCAGCAGGGCGAAACCCTCGTCATCCTTATCGGTGGTGGTCACCACGGTGATGTCCATCCCATGGATCTCACGAACATCGTCGTAGTTGATCTCAGGGAAGATGATCTGCTCACGCACACCCATCGTGTAGTTGCCGCGACCATCAAAGGACTTCGTCTTCAGCCCCCGGAAGTCACGCACACGCGGGATAGCCGAACTAATCAGGCGATCCAGGAAGAACCACATCTTCGCACCCCGGAGCGTGACGGACGCCCCAACGGGCATACCCTCCCGCAGGCCGAAGTTAGAGATGGACTTCCGGGCCCGGTTCATCAAAGGCTTCTGGCCCGTAATGATGCTGAGTTCCGCCATCACACTGTCGAGCAGTTTTTGGTCTTTCGACGCGCCACCCACCCCGACATTCAAGATCACCTTCTCGACCTTGGGAATCTGGTGCGGGTTCGTAAAACCGAACTCCTCTTGGAGCTTCGGTCGCACGTTCGCTAGATAATGTTGCTTGAGTCTCGGTTCCATGTTTCTCGCCTACCGCGGGCGGGGGACGGGGTTACCCGTCTTGACCGCGATCCGCTCTTTGGTCCCGTCTTCCTCGGTCCGCGTCCGCACACGAGTGGCGGTTGCGGTGGCCGGATCAACGAGCATGACATTCGAAATATGAACGGGCGCCTCAAAGGTGATGATGCCGCCGTCCGGATTGGCTTCGCTTGGTCGGGTGTGACGCTTGCGCATGTTCACACCTTCAACGCGCACCCGACCCTTGTCCCGATTCACTTCGAGGACCGTGCCCTCTACGTCGCGATCGTTGCCACGGATCACACGGACGCGGTCACCCTTCATGACCTGATACTTAGGCCCGGCCATTAGAGCACCTCGGGCGCCAAGGATACAATCTTCATGTACTTCTTCTCACGAAGTTCTCGGGCCACCGGACCAAAGATTCGGGTTCCGCGGGGCTCACCCTGCGGATTGATGATCACTGCTGCGTTGTCTTCAAAGCGAATATAGGTCCCGTCCTTACGGCGGGTCTCTTTCGCGGTCCGAACCACCACAGCCTTAATCACCTCACCCTTCTTAATGCCGGCGTTCGGGATCGCGTCCTTAACTGTGGCCACGATCACGTCACCCACTCCGGCATACCGGCGGCCGGAACCACCCAGCACTCTGATGCAGAGTGCCGACTTAGCGCCGGTGTTGTCGGCGATCCGTAGGATCGACTCCTGCTGGATCATCTCTCTATTCCTCTAAGCTCTGTTTATTCCGGGCGCTCAATAAGCTCGAGCACCCTCCAACGTTTCGTCTTAGACAGCGGACGGGTCTCCATGATGCGGACCTTGTCCCCAGTCTTGTACTCATTGCCCTCGTCATGGGCGTGGAACTTCTTGGAACGCTTTACCGCTTTCCCATACAACGGGTGCGCGATGCGGCGCTCCACCACCACGGTGACGGTTTTGTCGCTCTTGTCGCTCGTGACCACGCCAACGCGGATCTTGCGCTGATTGCGCTCGCTCGCGTCTGCGCCGACCGCAACTTCGGTATCCGGCGCCTCGGCCTGCGGGGCCTCGTTCTCGGCCTGCTCCATCTCGTTCTCACTCATATCTTGTGACTCACGCGTTCTCGGCGAGCTGACGCTCGCGCTGGACGGTTTTGAGACGCGCGATGTCGCGCTTGATCTGACCTGGCAAACTCGGGTTTTCCACGTCCATCATGGAAGCCTTAAAGCGCAGTTTGAACTGCTCTTCCTTGAGCTCCTTCAGGCGTGCAACGATCTCTGTTTCGTCCCACTCGCGAATATCTTCGGCCTTCATAGTTATCTCCTGACGCCTTTCTAGAACTGCTCTTCGCGGATCACGAACTTGCACTTGATTGGCAGCTTCGCCGACGCGAGGTCCATGGCACGTTTCGCCACGTCCACAGTCACGCCCTCAAGCTCGAACATGATACGACCGGGCTTCACGACGGCGACCCAACCCTCCGGGTTACCCTTACCCTTACCCATCCGCGTTTCTGCAGGCTTCGACGTGATCGGCTTGTCTGGAAAAATTCGAATCCAGACCTTACCACCACGTTTTATGTGGCGCGTCATCGCGATACGAGCCGCTTCAATCTGACGGTTCGTGATCCACGTCGGTTCCATGGCCATCAGGCCATACTCCCCGAAGGACACCTTGCTGCCCCGATGGGCCGCGCCGCGCATCCGACCCTTATGGGTCTTCCGGTGCCGTACTCTTTTAGGTGCAAGCATCGTCTATCTCTCGTTTGTTCTTCAGGCGCCGGTCGAGTAGGTGCGGCCCCGCCGCTCCTCCACAACCTCACCCTTGAATACCCAGCACTTCACGCCGACGCAGCCATACGTTGTAAAGGCTGGCACTTCGGCGTAATCGATATCCGCGCGCAACGTGTGTAGCGGCACGCGGCCTTCGTTATACCCTTCCGTCCTAGCGATTTCAGCCCCACCCAGTCGACCGCCACACGAGATCTTGATGCCCTCGGCGCCGGCACGAATCGCAGACTGAACCGCACGCTTCATCGCTCGACGGAAAGAGATCCGCTGCCGCAACTGATGCGCGACGTTCTCTGCGATGAGATAGGCGTCGGCTTCCGGACGCTTGATCTCTTCGACGTTTACTGAAATTTCGGCGTTGGTCAGCATCGCCAACTCGTCGCGGAGCTTGTCGACCTCTGCACCACGCTTACCGATCACGACGCCCGGCCGGGCGGTGTGCAGCGTCACGGTCACCTTGCTCGGCTTGCGCTCGATTTCTACGAGCGCTAGTGCGGCATGACCCAGGCGACGACGGAGATAAGTCCGAATCGTCTGGTCCTCTTTTAGGAGGCGCGGAAAATCACGCTCGGCATACCAGCGCGAGCGCCATTCCTTGACGATCCCGAGCCGGAATCCGATTGGATGAACCTTTTGTCCCATATCCTTACGCGTCCTTTGAATCAACGACCACAGTGATGTGGCTCGTTCGCTTGCGAATCGGCGCAGCCCGGCCTTGCGCACGAGCGCGCCACCGGTTGAGCGTCGGGCCTTCGTCTACGAAGGCCTCTTTGACGACCAACTCATCGACATCGACGAGCACGCCATCGTCCTGAGATTTATTCTGAGCGTTCGCCACCGCCGAACGGAGCGTCTTACCGACCGGCTCCGAGGCGATCTTCTTCGAAAACTGAAGAATGGCGTACGCTTCGTTGACAGACTTGCCGCGAATTTGATCCGCCACGAGCCGCACCTTGCGCGGACTCATGCGAACAAACCGGGCGATTGCTTTCGCTTTCATCGTGTTTACCGTCCGGACCGCTTGTCAGCGAGCTTGCCGCTGTGACCCCTGAACAACCGGGTCGGAGCGAACTCACCAAGTTTGTGGCCGACCATGTTCTCCGTCACATAGACAGGAATGAACTTGTTGCCGTTGTGCACAGCCACCGTGTGACCCACGAAATCCGGAGAGATCGTCGAGGCACGGGACCATGTCTTGATAACCTTCTTCTCATTCCTGGAATTCATCCCCAAGATCTTGAGAAGGAGTTTATCACTGATAAACGGACCTTTCTTTACACTACGCGGCATCGATTATTCTCCGACTACGACTGCGTGGCTTTGCCGCGTTTGCGGCCGCGCACGATGTACTGGGTCGATTCTTTCTTCTTGTTCCTTGTCTTCTTGCCCTCTGGCTTGCCCCAAGGGGAAACCGGGGGACGTCCACCGGACGTACGGCCTTCACCACCACCAAGCGGGTGATCAACCGGGTTCATCGCAACACCACGAACCTTAGGCCGCTTTCCACGCCACCGGTTCGCACCGGCCTTACCAATCACCGTGAGCTCGTGATCTGAGTTACCCACTTCACCAATGGTGACCAAGCACAGCTTGTGAACCCTACGCACCTCAGTTGAAGGGAGCCGCAGCGTCACGTAGTCGCCTTCCTTCGCGACCACTTGAACTGAAGCCCCAGCCGAACGAGCCATCTGCGCACCCTTACCCGGCTTCAACTCAACGTTATGGACTGACGTACCCAAGGGCACCAGTCCGACCGGCAAGGCAGATCCGATCCGAACATCAGCGTTGGGACCAGACATGATCTTGTCCCCGATGTTGAGCCCCTTCGGGTGGATAATGTAGGTCTTCTCGCCGTCCTCATAGAAGATCAGAGCGATGTTTGCGGTCCGATTGGGATCGTACTCGATGTGCTTCACAGTACCGATCGCATCGAACTTGTTTCGCTTGAAATCGATGATACGGTATTTACGCTTGTGACCACCCCCACGGCGACGCATGGTCACATGACCGTGGTGATTGCGACCACCTTTCGAGAAGAGCGACTCCGTCAGTGACTTCTCAGGCCCCTTACGCGTCAGGAGCTCGTTCACGAGCACCGACCGCGTACGCTGCCCCGGAGTGATCGGTCGGAATTTCTTAATAGCCATCAGCCGGCCTCGTAGAGCTCGATGTGCTCGCCTTCGGCGAGCTGCACCACAGCCTTCTTGAAGGATGAGCGACGACCCGGAGTTGCACCCTTGGCCAAGCGGCTCATGGGCGACCTACGAGTCTTGCCGGCGTAGCGTAGCGTGCGCACGTCTTTGACGTTCACATCCCACAGCTTCTCGACAGCATGCCCGATCTCGATCTTGTTCGCGTTCACGTTCACCAGGAACGTGTAGACGCTCTCGGTCTCCATCTGCGCGGTGGTCTTTTCAGTAATCACCGGCGAGATGATGATGTCATATATGTCACGCATCGTCGGCCTCCACCGTTTCTGCTTCGGACTCGGCTTCAGATTCAGCAACCGCAGCCTTCTTCCCTGAACCGTCCTCAAGCGCGCTGCGTTCGATGACGATCGTATGTGCCCAGAGCACGTCGTAGACGGACTCGCCGCCGAACGGCAGCACGGACACACCCTTCAGGTTTCTCGCCGACAGGTGCACGTTCGGCTTCCCGCCGTCCGTAAGGATCAGCACTTTGCCCACAGCCTCGATCGAGGCCAAGAACGCGATCAACTCCTGCGTCTTCGGAGACTCCATCGCCGGCATATCCACCATCACTACCCGGTCGTTCTCCGCCCGGTCATTGAGGGCGGATCGGCGCGCAAGCGCCTTCACCTTCTTGGGCACCCGTTGACGCCAGGAGTGTGGGATGGGCGGAAAAATGACACCACCGCCCTCCATCTGGCCCGCGCGGATCGTTCCCTGACGGGCACGCCCTGTGCCCTTCTGGCGGAACGGCTTGCGGCCACCACCTGCGACTTCGGACCGCGTCTTTGCAGACGCCGTGCCTTGTCTCTGATTTGCAAGGTATGCCTTCACCACTTGGTGCATGACACCCTCATTCACGACGCCGTCGAAGAGCGCATCGGGGAGTGCCCGAGCTTTGCCCTTCTTGCCGTCTGCCTTGTAATACCGCGCCTTGTACATGGCCGTCACTTAGTAATCAAAACGTAACCGTCACGGGCGCCCGGAACGCCGCCCTTCACGAATAGCAGATTGCGCTCGCCGTCGACGCGCACAATCTGAAGATTCCGGATGGTCGTACGGGCTCCACCCATGCGTCCAGGCAATTTCTTGCCCTTGATGACGCGGGAGGGGTTCGTACCCGGACCAACCGAGCCCGGCGTACGGGACATCGGGTGTCCGTGGGAGGCGGGGCGCCCTGCAAATCCGTAGCGCTTTACCACTCCCTGGAAACCCTTACCCTTCGACCGGCCGGTGATCTTGATCCGGTCACCCGCCTCGAACAATGCAACCGTGAGCTCTTGGCCCACGACGTACTCTTCACCGCTGTCCAGAGCGAACTCGCGTATGAGTCGCGGCGCAGCCTCAAGACCAGCTTTAGCGGCGTGTCCCACCTCCGCCTTCGAAGCTCTCTTGGCTTTCTGCGCGCCCAATCCGAGCTGAATGGCACCATAACCATCCGTCCCGGCGGACTTCACCTGAACCACTGGGCAGGGCCCGGCCTCAATGACAGTCACGGGCACCTGCACCCCGTCCTCATTGAAGATCCGCGTCATGCCGATCTTTTTTCCGATCAATCCGGCCATTCCGGAGACCTCCCTCAATCGACCTTGATCTCAACATCGACACCGGCTGGCAAATCCAGCTTGGTCAATGCTTCGATCGTCTGGGGGCGGCTATCAACGATGTCGATAAGCCTCTTATGTGTCCGCAGCTCGAACTGCTCGCGACTCTTCTTGTCGATGTGCGGCGACCGTAGGACGGTCCAGCGCTCACGTCGCGTCGGTAGAGGGATTGGCCCCCTGACCGTTGCGCCCGTCTTCTGCGCCGTCCGAACAATATCGGAGGCCGTTTGATCGACCAGCCAATGGTCGAACGCTTTCAAGCGAATTCGGATTCTGTCTGCCATTTGTGCCTCTGTTGTGGAAGGGCGGGACCACAGGTCCGTCCTCCGCTTTTCCTCGGCCGTTCGGCCGCTGGTTCTCGTCCATCTAATTTCATTTTCCGCGTGCCTCTCTCTGCTGCTACGCGCAGCAGAGCGTCGGAATAGCGGAGGACGAACCTGCGGTCCCCCGACCCTCTGTGTTCTCTGCAGTCGGGCCACTCGTGGGGCGACCACAGTCAGGCCGCTCCACTTTGCAACACAACTGCTACCGCTACTGCCCCTGATTTTCTTTTGTGTCCCCAACTCACGCGCATCGCGCGTGGTGCCGGAACTCCCTACCTATTCTGCCCCCGCGACCCACCGTGGCAGCCTCGCCACTGAACCTCCGGGACGGAAGCTTAACGTAGAACGCTTCTCACGTAACCGTATCGGCACTGGTGCGCCCCGAGTGAAGTGAGAAGGGTTCTGCTTTAAGCGTTCCTTGCCACCTACTCGATGATCTCAGTCACAACGCCAGCACCCACCGTGCGCCCGCCCTCACGAATCGCGAACCGCAGTTCCGGATCCATCGCGATCGGCGTGATCAACTCCACTTCCATCTGCACGTTGTCCCCTGGCATCACCATCTCTACGCCCTCAGGCAGCTGCGCTGCTCCCGTCACATCTGTCGTACGGAAGTAGAACTGCGGACGATATCCGTTGAAGAACGGCGTATGACGCCCCCCCTCTTCCTTCGTCAGCACGTAAACCTCTGCCTTGAACTTCGTGTGCGGCTTGATCGATCCCGGCTTCGCCAACACCTGGCCCCGCTGGATCTCGTCCTTCGCCACGCCACGCAGCAACAGCCCCGCGTTGTCCCCCGCGCGACCCTCGTCTAGAAGCTTCCGGAACATCTCGACACCCGTCACCACCGTCTTGCGGCTCGGACCCATGCCGACCAGTTCCACTTCCTCGCCCTGCTTTACGATCCCGCGCTCGATTCGGCCCGTCGCTACCGTTCCCCGGCCCGTGATCGAGAACACATCTTCTACCGGCATCAAGAACGGCTTGTCGATGTCGCGTACCGGCTCCGGAATGTACGTGTCGATCGCGTTCATCAACTCTGCGATGCAATCCGTATCCGGGCCCTCGCCCTCCGCCGCCAACGCCTTCAGCGCCGACCCCTGGATCACAGGGATGTCGTCACCCGGGTAGCCGTACGCGCTCAACAGCTCCCGCACTTCCATTTCTACCAACTCCAGAAGCTCTTCATCGTCTACCATGTCCACTTTGTTCATGAACACCACGATGAACGGCACATTCACCTGACGTGCCAGTAGAATGTGCTCCCGCGTCTGCGGCATCGGCCCATCTGCTGCGCTCACCACCAGGATCGCGCCGTCCATCTGCGCCGCACCCGTGATCATGTTCTTCACGTAGTCCGCGTGTCCCGGGCAGTCTACGTGCGCATAGTGCCGTAGGTCCGACTCATACTCGACGTGCGCCGTCGCGATCGTGATCCCACGCTCGCGCTCCTCCGGCGCCTTGTCGATCTGGTCGAACGCGACCGCGTCACCGCCGTGCTTCTTTGACTGCGTGATCGTGATCGCAGCCGTCAACGTCGTCTTTCCGTGATCGACGTGTCCGATCGTGCCCACGTTTACGTGTGGCTTCGTTCGCTGGAATTGTGCCTTGCCCATCGCCCTGTCCTCTCGATCAATAGGTGCGGTTAAGCCCCGGTCAGTTGGCCCTGCCCTGCGCGGCCATAATTTCTTCTGATTTTGCCTTCGGAACTTCGTCGTAATGTGCAAACTGCATCGTGTACACGGCCCGGCCCTGGCTCATGGAGCGGAGCGTGGTCGAGTACCCGAACATCTCACCAAGCGGAACCGAGGCGCCGATCACCCGTGCCCCCGCCCGCTCAGTCATCCCGCCGATCTTGCCCCGACGGGACGAGAGATCGCCGATGATATCCCCCATATAGTCCGACGGCGTCACCACTTCGACGTCCATAATCGGCTCAAGTAACGCCGGGTTGGCTTTGCGAATCCCCGCCTTGAGTGCCATCGAACCCGCAACCCTAAACGCTGTCTCGTTCGAGTCGACGTCGTGGTACGATCCGTCAATCAACTCCACTTTCACGTCGATGACGGGATAGCCGGCCAAGATGCCAGAAGCCAGCGAATCGCGGATCCCCGCCTCGACCGAGTTGATGTACTCACGCGGGATCGAGCCGCCCACGATCTTGTCCTCGAACACGAACCCTCCACCCTGCTTGCCCGGCTCGATGTTGATCACCACGTGGCCATATTGGCCGCGACCACCGGTCTGACGGACAAACTTGCCGTGCACATTTTCTGCGCGGTCCCGAATCGTCTCACGATACGCCACCTGCGGACGGCCGATATTTGCCTCAACGCCGAATTCGCGTCGAAGACGATCGACGATGATCTCAAGGTGGAGTTCACCCATCCCGGAGATAATCACTTGATTGGTCTCTGGATCCGTGAAGACCCGGAACGTCGGGTCCTCATCCGCCAGCTTAACCAGACCGTTGGATAGCTTGTCTTGGTCGACCTTCGTCTTGGGCTCAATCGCGACCGCGATGACCGGCTCCGGGAAGTTCATGGCTTCCAGAATGATCTGGTCCGACTCAAGGCAGAGCGTATCGCCGGTCTTGACGTCCTTGAGGCCGATCGCCGCTGCGATGTCCCCTGCGTAGACCTCGTCCCGCTCTTCCCGTTTGTTCGCATGCATCTGAAGAATGCGACCCACGCGCTCACGTTTCCCTTTGGTCGCGTTGTATACGTAGCTGCCCGAAGGAAGCGACCCGGAGTACACGCGGAAAAACGTGAGCTTACCGACGAAGGGGTCGGTAGCAATTTTGAACGCTAGCGCGGCGAAAGGAGCATCATCGCTCGGCTCGCGCGTCTCGATGGTCTCGTCGTGATGGGGCAAATGCCCCCGAATGGGGGGCACATCCAACGGCGACGGGAGATAGTCGATCACCCCGTCAAGCAAGGTCTGGACGCCCTTATTCTTGAAGGCCGAGCCACAGAACACGGGGAAGATCACGCCCTTGATGGTGGCGGCGCGAATCGCATGCCGGAACTCATCGTTGGTCAGTGTCTCACCAGCTAAGTATTTTTCGATCAGCCCGTCGTCATGCTCAACGGCCGCCTCGAGGAGGGTGCTACGCAACTCCTCAATGGTGTCCTTAAGTCCGTCGGGCACCTCGCCCTCGGTGACCTTGGAGCCCATCTCGTCCTCATAGATGATCGAGCGACGTTCGACGATGTCGATCACCCCCGTAAACAACTCACCCTCTCCGAGCGGATACTGCACCGGATGAGCATTCGCGCCAAGGCGGTCACGCATCATTTCGACGACGTTCATATAGTCCGCGCCGATGCGGTCCATCTTATTGACGAACGCAATGCGCGGAACGCCGTAGCGATCAGCCTGGCGCCACACGGTCTCCGACTGAGGCTCGACGCCACCGACAGCACAGAACACCGCCACCGCTCCGTCGAGTACACGCAGAGACCGTTCTACTTCGGCCGTGAAGTCCACGTGCCCAGGTGTGTCGATGATGTTGATGCGGTAGTCAGTGCCAGACCGCAGCCAGTGAGCAGTGGTGGCAGCGGACGTAATCGTGATGCCGCGCTCCTGCTCCTGCTCCATCCAGTCCATGGTCGCAGCGCCGTCATGGACCTCACCGACCCGGTGCACACGTCCCGTATAGAACAGGATGCGCTCCGTCGTCGTGGTCTTACCGGCGTCAATATGCGCCATGATGCCGATGTTTCTTAACTCAGCAAGTGGCGTAACTCTGGGCATCTATTTCGGTCCTTCTTCTCTGACTCAGTATTTGTGGCACTAAAAAAAGAGCGCAGCTATGTCACCCGCAGCCCCCTAAGGGACTTGCGGTCGTCCGCGCTCCTTCTACCGGAGAGGGCCAAGCTCCCAAAGAGCAGGGCCATCGCGTCCAAGTTGTCTGTGCGCCCCGAGCGGGCGACGCGTCCTACTAAGCGACTACTACCAGCGGTAGTGGGCAAACGCCTTGTTCGCCTCAGCCATCCGGTGCGTGTCGTCCTTCTTCTTAACGGTACTTCCCTCACCGCGACTGGCAGCAAGCAACTCAGCCGCAAGGCGGTCCGCCATGTTCTTCTCTGAGCGACCACGAGCGTAGGAAATCAACCAACGCATCGCGAGCGCCGTGCGACGATCGGGGCGAACCTCGATCGGCACCTGATAAGTCGCACCACCCACGCGGCGGCTTTTTACCTCAAGCGCGGGCTTGGCATTGTTGAGTGCCTGCTCGAAGACCTGCACTCCAGGCTGACCGGAACGCTGCTCGAGAATGGCACACGCATCGTAGAAGATCTTCTCAGCGGTCGACTTCTTTCCGTCCAGCATCAAGTTGTTAATGAACTTGGTGACCGTACGTGATCCGAAGTGGGGATCGGGAGGAGTCTCTCTCTTCACTGCGCGGGAACGACGGCTCATCTAATGCTTCTACCTTACCGGGGCCGCTTGGCGCCGTATTTGGAACGTCCCTGCCGACGAGAATCCACGCCCGAGGCGTCCAACGTGCCTCGGATGATGTGGTAACGAACACCTGGAAGGTCCTTAACACGACCTCCGCGAATGAGCACGATCGAGTGCTCCTGGAGATTGTGCCCCTCACCGCCGATGTACGCGGTAACCTCAAAGCCGTTCGTAAGACGTACACGGGCGACCTTTCGAAGCGCCGAGTTCGGCTTCTTCGGTGTCGTGGTGTACACACGCGTGCAGACACCCCGTTTCTGGGGATTCTGCTGCAAGGCCGGAGCTTTGTTCTTCTTCCGGATTTCCTTGCGGCCTTTGCGCACCAGCTGGTTGATCGTCGGCATGCACCCTCAATTACCGTGAAAAAACGCGCCCAAAAGCGGGCGCGGTATCGGCTGACCACGTCGTTGTGAAAAGCCGGTCCATCTAGAGCAGGTAAAGGTAGAAACGGGTTCGAGGGGTGTCAACGGGGTTAGGTGGCTATTTTGCGTGGCGCTTCACTTCCATCCCTAACCCTTCCGCCGAACTCCACTAGACCGCTTTGTAGTTCTTACGCGGACTAGGCTGAGCGGCCGGCCCGGTGATTAACCATATGGCGCGCGGCAAACCGGGACACCCAGACACCTGGTTCGGCCAATAGGTCCGCATCGGGCAATTTGTCTCGTTGCTAACCCCCGTCTATCTTGCGCCGCGAAAATCCTTAACCGCTATCGGGACAACGACTTGCCGGAGACGCGGGCCTTGGCATCAACTTTGCCTCGGGGATAATGGTCACGCGTGTTGTGCACACGTGTGTCAGACTGAAAAATTTAGATTGTCACATGAGTTTGGTCGACACATCACTTGGTGCATTTCGGAACCTCCCCTCAGTTGCTGAAACGACTTTTCGCCATCGCGGCCCTTTCGCTGCTTTCCTACGGTTGTGAGTCCCGGTTCGAGCCGATCTATGAAGTGGCTGACGTCCCCTCGTTCGGGGTCGTCGAGGAGCGAGGCCCCCGCCGCCATCCTCAGCGCGCGCAGCGCCTGACGGCGACTGATTCCGCCCCAGGCGTGCGGCGGGTCGGGCACGGTGACCAGCGCCGCGGCGGTCAACTCGTCCAGGGCGGACGCGACGATCGACTCATCTGCCGGCAAGCCTATCTATGGCAGCGTCGTCACGATGTCCGAGACCGTTCGTGTGCCATCCGCCATCGTCCACACATGCGCAGCAGCAGCGTTCAAGCAGTGTGCGGTGTGGCTCTGGAGGTCATAGATCAGTGTTTCCGCCTCTAGGGCTTCCACGAGGAGTCGCTCCGTCCGTGCGATCGGCGTAGTCATGCGCATGTTGGATCCACCGTAGGTCCCCAGGTGCTTCATGGGGTTTGACCGCGAGCCTAAGTAAAAGGTTGCCTCCGCAGGCGCTTCGATCGAGAGCGTCGAGCATGAACCGGAACCCCCAAAATAAACGGAGGGGAATCCCTCTCGGGATTCCCCTCCGTTTACTTCGTCGCGCTACCGGTCAAGAAGGTCCTAGTCGTCGCCGAGCCCCAAACCCGCGAGTTCCGCACTTGGCTCGCCAAGAGGGATGATCTCCTCGTCGTAATACGACTGCTCGACCATGAACTCGACTGACTGATACCTGTGTGCACCGGTACCGGCCGGGATCAAGTGCCCGATGATGATGTTCTCCTTCAGGCCCTTGAGGTCGTCCCGCGCGCCGCGAACCGCAGCGTCGGTCAGTACCCGAGTCGTCTCCTGGAACGATGCCGCGGAGATAAACGACTCGGTGGTCAAGCTTGCCTTGGTAATTCCGAGCAAGAGCGGCTCGGAACGAGCAGGCTTCTGATTCTCCCCGATGGCGCGTTGGTTCACCGTGCGGAACTCCGTACGGTCAACGTTCTCGCCCTCAAGAAGATCCGTCTCGCCGGAGTCGGTGATGCGAACCTTCTGAAGCATCTGGCGCACGATCACACCGATGTGCTTGTCGTTGATCTTCACACCCTGGAGCCGGTAAACCTCCTGGACTTCATTCAGCAGATACTCCTGAACGGCCCTCGGCCCCTTGATCGCGAGAATATCGTGCGGGTTGATGGGACCCTCGCTAAGACGGTCACCCGCCCGGACGCGATCGCCCTCGTGGACCCGCATGTGCTTACCAACCGGCACAGGATAGGTGCGTAGTTCGCCGGTATCAGGCGTGACGTGTACCTCACGCTTACCACGCTTGATGCCGCCGAACGTGACGCCACCGTCGATCTCCGTGATCACCGCCGGATCTTTCGGACGACGCGCCTCGAACAACTCAGCCACGCGGGGGAGACCACCGGTGATGTCGCGGCTCTTGTACACCTCACGACTGATCTTCGCGATCGTGTCACCCGGCTTGACATCTTCCCCGTTCCGCACCGTTAGCTGTGCGCCAACAGGTACAATAAACTCGCGGAGCTTCTCAGATCCCTTGGTTTTTTTCCGGATCTGGATGGTCGGGTGGAGCTTCTTTTCCCGATCCTCGATAATCGTCATTTGACGACGCCCAGTGGATTCGTCCAACTCCTCGCGCATGGTCTGCTCATCGACGATGTCGACGAACGCGATCACACCTGCAGAGTCAGCCACGATGGGCTCCGAATACGGATCCCAGCTGAAGAGCAGCTCCCCAGCGTCGATGACCTGATCCTCGTTCACCGAAATCTTCGCACCGTAAGGCACGGACAGGCGACTACGGACGGCGCCGTCCTTGGTCTTCAAGAGAATCTGGCCCTCGCGAGACGTCACGATTCGGTCCGAATCAGGCGTCTCGACTACCGTTACGCGCTCGAGGCCGACAACACCGTCGATCTTCGACTTCCGCTGCGTCTGGGCAGCAATGCGAGATGCGGTACCACCGATGTGGAAGGTCCGCAGCGTGAGCTGCGTGCCAGGCTCACCAATGGACTGAGCCGCGATGATGCCAACCGCTTCACCGATGTCGACCATTTTCATGGTCGCCAAGTTGCGGCCGTAGCACTGACGGCAGATCCCACGCTTCGCTTCGCACGTGAGCACCGAACGGATCTTCACCATCTGAAGCCCGGCTTCTTCGATGTCTTCCGCCGCAACCTCGTCGATGAGCGCGCCGCCCGAGACGAGCAACTCGCCGTCGATCGGGTCGTAGACTTCCTCCAGCGCGACGTTACCAACAATCCGGTCCATGAGCGGCTCGATGATGTCCTCGCCTTCCTTTAGCGCGGTCATCTCAAGGCCGAGGACGGTGCCGCAATCCTCTTCCATTACCGTCACGTCCTGTGCCACGTCGACCAGGCGACGGGTCAGATAACCGGCGTCGGCAGTCTTCAATGCCGTATCGGCAAGACCCTTACGCGCACCGTGCGTGGAGATGAAGTACTCCACAACCGACAGGCCCTCGCGGAAGTTCGCCTTAATCGGGCTTTCAATGATCTCGCCAATGCCACCTGTCAGCTTCTTCTGCGGCTTGGCCATGAGGCCACGCATACCGGACAGCTGACGCATCTGGTCCCGATTACCACGGGCGCCAGAGGTCATCATCATGTACACCGGATTGAAACCGTCTTTCGACTGCTCCAAGTGACGTACCATGGCGTCCGCAACGTCGTTGTTCGCGTGCGTCCAGGTGTCGATGACCTTGTTATATCGCTCGCCATTCGAAATGAAGCCGCTCGAATAGGCCTTCTGGAAGCGGGCGACCTGCTCGTCCGCGTCCTTGAGGATCTCCGCCTTTTCGTGCGGTACCTCAAGGTCGGAAATCCCGACACTGATTCCACCCATGGTGGAGTAGCGGAACCCGAAGTTCTTTAGATCGTCGAGGAACTCAGTCGTGCGGCCGAGGCCGCTTGTCTCGAACGACTCGAATACGATGTCACCGAGCTCTTTCTTGCCAAACGTCTGGTTCTTGAAGCCGAGTTCAGGGGGCACGATGGAGTTGAACATGACACGCCCGGCCGCACTACGGGCCCAGTATCCTTCCGCCTCACCATACTGCTTACCAACCCAATACCAGATCGGGGTCCTGAACTGCACCATTTCCTGAATAAGTGCCATCTCGACTTCTCCGTACGTGGAGAAGCGCAGCGCATCTTTGTAGAGCGCGGACAGCTCGGCGTCCGCAGTGTCGCGGCGAGCCTTCGGCGTCTTGGTGTCCGCCGCGGCCCGTTCCAGGTCCGTGATTCGCAGCCCCGGATTGGTCAGGTAGTACAACCCGATGACCATGTCTTGAGTCGGCGCCGCAACCGGTCGACCGTTCGACGGAAGCAGGATGTTGTTCGAAGCCAGCATGAGCACACGAGCCTCTAGCTGGGCCTCATAGGACAATGGCACGTGGACCGCCATCTGGTCACCGTCAAAGTCCGCGTTGAACGCGGCACAAACCAACGGATGGATCCGGATGGCCTTACCCTCAACCAGCACCGGCTCAAACGCCTGGATACCCAGGCGGTGCAATGTCGGCGCACGGTTCAGCAATACAGGGTGATCCTTGATGATGTCCTCGAGGACCTCATAAACCTTCGGATCGGCCCGCTCCACGATCTTCTTCGCACGCTTGACGGTCTCGGCCTCACCGCGCTTCTCCAACTCGTGGATGATGAACGGCTTGAACAGTTCGACGGCCATCGCCTTCGGCAGACCGCACTGGTGCAGTTTGAGCTCAGGCCCAACCACGATGACCGAACGACCGGAGTAGTCGACGCGCTTACCGAGTAGGTTCTGACGGAAACGGCCCTGCTTGCCCTTCAACATGTCGCTGAGGGACTTCAGTGGACGCTTGCCCCGACCCCGAATCGCCTTCGAACGGCGTCCGTTGTCGAACAGGGCGTCTACCGCTTCCTGCAACATGCGCTTCTCGTTGCGGAGAATGACCTCCGGTGCACGCATGTCGATGAGCTTCTTGAGTCGATTGTTACGGTTGATCACGCGCCGGTACAGATCGTTCAAGTCGGATGTCGCAAAGCGCCCACCATCCAGCGGAACCAGCGGACGAAGGTCCGGCGGAATGACCGGAATCACGTCTAGGATCATCCACTCAGGGCGGTTGCGCGTGTCCGGTGTGTTACCCGAATTGCGCAGCGCTTCCACGATCTTAAGCCGCTTGAGCTTCTTCTTCTTGCGGTGCTGCGACGTCTCGGTCAGGATCTCATGGCGCAGCCACGTGGCGAGTCGATCAAGACCTCGGCCATCGGAGTTGCGATCCTTGATTTTCCGCTCAGGCGAGTCCAGTAGCTTGAGGAGGGTGCGCGCACCTTCAGCGCCGATCTCAGCCTTGAAGGTCTCGTCCCCTTCGTCCCGCGCCTTCACCCGCAGATCGTAGTACTCGTCTTCGTCCAGGAGGTCGAGATATTCGACCTCCTGCTTGCCAGGATTCGTGACGACATACGCGGCGTAGTAGATGACCTTTTCGAGGTCACGCAGCGTCATGTTCATCAAGTAGCCCAACTGACTCGGCAGCGTCTTGAAGAACCAGATGTGTGCTACGGGGACGGCCAGTTCAATGTGCCCCATCCGCTCGCGGCGCACCTTGGACAGCGTGACTTCCACGCCACAACGGTCGCAAACGTGACCGCGGAAGCGAATACGCTTGAACTTCCCGCAGTGACATTCCCAGTCTTTTACGGGTCCAAAAATGCGCTCGCAAAACAGTCCGTCGCGTTCCGGCTTAAACGACCGGTAGTTGATCGTCTCCGGCTTGACTACCTCACCGAACGACCAGCCACGGATTTCCTCGGGCGAGGCGAGCTTCACCTGGATGAACTCGAAGTCCGAGCTGCCCTGATCGCGGGTCCTTGGGAAATCGATCATAGTTATTCCCTCTCCCCGAGCGTAACGCTCAAGCCAAGAGCCTGTAGTTCCTTAACTAGGACGTTGAACGACTCTGGAATGCCTGGTTTCGGCAGATTGTCACCCTTCACGATCGCCTCATAGACCTTCGAGCGACCCTGTACGTCGTCAGACTTCACAGTGAGGATCTCCTGAAGTGTGTGTGCGGCGCCGTAAGCCTCGAGGGCCCACACCTCCATCTCTCCAAACCGCTGGCCGCCAAATTGTGCCTTACCGGCCAACGGCTGCTGGGTGACCAGCGAGTAGGGTCCGATAGAGCGCGCGTGGATCTTGTCATCCACAAGGTGGCTTAGCTTGAGCATGTACACCGAGCCCACTGTGACAGGAGCGTCAAAACGCCGACCGCTCCGCCCATCGCGCAACCAGATCTTCCCGTTCGGGAGGATCTCGGCGTGCTCCATGAGTTCGACCACGGCGTCATCAAGTCCCGTCTTCACTGCAGACCGACCCTTCAGCTTCTGAATGGCCGGGAACAGGTCCGACGATTTTTGCTCGCCGCGCGCAGAAATTTCATCTGCGGCCTCGATCAGGAACGCGATCAGGTCATCGATGAACTTCTGCTGCTTCTTACCGAGCTTGAGCGACAAATAGGCATCGAGCGACTGCCCGATTCCGCGGGTGTACGTCGAGCCCTTGGCGCTCGCCTTGGCCTCATCACTGCCCGCCATGAGGACCGGCAAGTCGTTCGCCGCGCTTATGAGCGCTTCGATCTGGTCGCCAGTCACCGGCGGAACCGCCTTGAGCTTGAGCGCGTCCTGAACCCACTTGAGCCCAGCGAGCTTCAACAGCGCACCGACCTCATTCTCAGTCGCGCCCTGGAAGACCGGCGTCTTGGATTCGAACCCAAGAACCTTACCCGCCCAGCCCAAATGCGTCTCAAGAACCTGACCGACGTTCATTCGAGAAGGCACACCGAGCGGATTAAGCACGATCTGCACCGGAGTGCCGTCCGGCATGAACGGCATCTCCTCTTCCGGCACGATCCGGGCGACGATGCCCTTGTTGCCGTGCCGACCGGCCATCTTGTCACCGACCGAGATCTTGCGTTTCTCCGCCACATAAACCTTCACGAGCTGAACGACGCCCGGTGGCAGCTCGTCTGGCTGGAAGACCTTGTCGATCTGCTCCTCGGTCTTGTCCTTGACGCGCTGTATGCGAGCCTGCCCCTCGTCGACGACCCGACGGATACGCTCACTGGCCTCTTTGTTCTGCACCTTGAACGTCGACAGATCGACTTTACCGAAGTTGATCTCGTCGATCTGCTCCTTGGTCAGCTTCGTGCCCTCGTCCAGTACCGTTTCAACGGTGCCCTTCTTGAGCATGAGGCTGATGCTCTGACGCTGAAGGACCGAGCGCAGTTCATCATCACGTGCATCGCTGATGCGTTGGATTTCTTCACGCTCCATGGCTCGGAGGTCACCGATCTTCGCTCCATGCTCTTTTTCAAGAAGCGGATCGTCGATGCGGCGAGAGAAGATTTTGACGTCGATGATGGTGCCAGTCATGCCCGGGGGCACGCGCAAGGACGAGTCCTTCACGTCCTTGGCCTTTTCACCAAAAATCGCTGTGAGGAGCTTCTCTTCCGGTGACAGCTCGGTCTCACCCTTCGGGGTGATCTTACCCGTCAAGATGTCGCCAGCCTTCACCCGGGCCCCGATTCGCACGATTCCGCGCTCGTCGAGGTCGACCAGGCTCTCTTCAGCCACGTTCGGGATCTCACGCGTGATCTCTTCCATCCCGCGCTTGGTGTCCCGGACGTGCAGTTCAAGTTCCTGAATATGAATCGACGTAAAGACGTCGTCCTTCACCAATTTCTCGCTGAGGACGATGGCGTCCTCAAAGTTCGACCCGTACCACGGCATGAACGCCACCACCAGGTTCTTGCCGAGTGCGAGTTCACCTGAGTCCGTGCTCGGGCCGTCGGCGATGATGTCACCAGGTACCACTTCCTCGCCAATCTTGACCAGCGGACGCTGGTTGATGGACGTGTCCTGGTTGGTGCGCCAATACTTCTTGAGCCGATAACGGTCGAACTGCGCAAGCTTCGCCAACGGTTGATCCGGATTTCCTTCCTTCACGGAACCGGTGTCGACCACGATCTCGTCCGCGGTGACGTGAACCACTTTGCCGCCGCGACGAGCGCTGATCACCGCACCGGAGTCAGAAGCCACTTTGGCTTCGAGCCCTGTGCCTACCAGCGGGGCGTCCGTATAGAGGAGCGGTACCGCCTGCCTCTGCATATTCGAGCCCATGAGGGCCCGATTGGCGTCGTCGTGTTCCAAGAACGGAATCAAGGCCGCAGCAACCGAGACCAGCTGGTCCGGAGCCACGTCCATGTAATCGATGTCCTCAGGCTTCAGCAGCGGGAAGTCACCACGCGCCCGGCATAGGACGAACTCGTTCTTATAATTGCCCTTGTCATCCACTGGCGCGTTGGCCTGAGCGATGCGGGCATCTTCCTCTTCGTTCGCCGACAGCCACTCGATCCGCTCGGTGACCTTGCCCTTCTCGACGATGCGGTACGGTGTCTCGATAAAGCCGAGATCGTTGATCCGCGAATGGGTCGTGAGCGATGTGATTAGACCGATGTTCGGACCCTCAGGGGTCTCAATCGGGCACATCCGCCCGTAGTGGGAATAGTGCACGTCGCGGACTTCGAAGCCAGCGCGCTCCCGTGTCAGACCACCCGGCCCCAGCGCCGAGAGACGGCGCTTGTGCGTCATCTCCGCGAGCGGATTCGTTTGGTCCATGAACTGACTGAGCTGCGACGATCCAAAGAAGGCCTGGATGACCGCAGACACCGTCCGAGCATTCACCAAGTCGTCGATGTTGATCTTGTCAGGATCGGTGTTGATCGACATCCGCTCCTTGACCAGTCGAGCCATGCGGCTGAGGCCGACGCTGAACTGGTTCGCGATCAGCTCACCCACCGTGCGAACACGACGATTCCCGAGATGGTCGATGTCGTCCGTATACCCACGGCCCTCGTTCAACTCGATCAGGTGCCGCATGATCGAGACGAAGTCTTCCTTGGTTAGGACGGTCTGATTCTTGGGCTGTTTCACCCCAAGGCGGCCGTTCATCTTGTAACGACCCACACGGCCCAGGTCATAACGCTTCGGGCTAAAGAAGACGCGCTCAAGTGCCTCCCGCGCCGTCTCGACGTTAGGCGCCTCGCCAGGACGAAGCAGCGAGTAGATCGCATGCAACGCGTCCGATTCGCTGTCCGTCGGGTCCTTCTTGATCGTGTTCTTGATCAGCGGACTGTCGCCACGAGGGGTGACGCGGTCCGTCGTGTAGATCTTGACCGTCTTGGTGCCAAGTCGCTCAAGTATCTCGATGACTTCAGTATCGATTTCGTCGCCGTTCTCGATGATGATCTCACCGGTCTCCGGATCGACAAATTCTTGCGCGATGGACTTGCCCTCGAGGTCCACGAGGGCGGTCGCCGTCTTGCCCGTGAGCTTGAACTCAGTGACGTCGTAGAAGAGCTGAAAGATCTCCGCGTCCGAGCCATAGCCCAGAGCCCTGAGAAGGGCGGTCGCAGGAAACTTCTTCTTCTTGTCGATATGGACGTAACAGATGTCGTTGATGTCGAGCGTGAATTCGACCCACGACCCACGGAACGGGATGATGCGCGCGCTATAGAGCTTGGTACCGTTCGGGTGAATGTTCTCCTCGAACACCACACCCGGAGAACGGTGCAACTGACTCACCACCACACGCTCTGCGCCGTTGATGATGAACGTCCCGAGCTCAGTCAGGAGCGGGAGGTCACCGAGATAGACTTCCTTCTCAATGATGTCCTGTGTCTTCCGGTCCTCAGGCGGAGCCGTCTTCTTCTTGCGACGCTTCTTCGCCCGAGCCTCACGCTCCTCCTCGGGGACGTCCCAAACGATCAGACGTAGCTTCGCCTTTAGGGGCGCCGCATAGGTCATATCACGCTCGATGCACTCCTCGACCGAATACTTCGGCTCCCCGAGAGCAGCACTCAAGAACTCCAGGGTGAAATAGTCGTTCACGTCCGAGATCGGGAAGATCTCCGCGAAGACGCGATCCAGCCCGAAATCCCACTGCTCTTCCGGGTTTGCACCAGCGTCAACCAGCTTCTCGAACGAACGAAGCTGGACATCCAGCAAGTTCGGCATCGGCATGTTCGTTTTGAGCTTTGCGAAGTTCAAAATCGGCCGATTGTCTTTGCGCAGTTCCAACGTACGTCCCCCTTGACGACCCGCGTTTAGCGGGCGGCGTTCCGTTTAGTCATGGGACAAGCGCGTGTATCCCCGAACTGCGGGCACTGCCCAAATGGGCGTGCCCGCAGCGGGGACGCATGCAAGTCCAGATTGTCTCGCGACGGTTCGCGACCACACGACGTGCGGCCGGACCGGGTTCGCGTCTGCTGTCCAAGGACAGGCTGCAGACCCAGCGGCCCTACTTCAGCACTACCGTGGCGCCGACTTCCTCCAGCTTGGCCTTCATCTTCTCGGCCTCGTCCTTCATTACACCTTCTTTGACAGTGCTCGGTGCGCTGTCGACAACTTCCTTGGCCTCTTTGAGACCAAGACCCGTCAGCTCGCGAACAACCTTGATGACCTGGATCTTCTTGTCACCAACGCCTTCAAGCACTACGTCGAAGTCATCCTTCTCTTCGACAGCAGCAACATCGCCCGCCCCGCCTGCGGCCATAGCCATCGGCGCGGCCATAGCCGTGACGTTGAACTTGTCCTTGAAGGCGTCAACGAACTCCGAGAGCTCGAGAACAGTCATGCTACCGAAGGTGTCGAGCAGCTCTTCGTGATTCGTCGCCATGATACCTACTTCCTCCTGAATTACTCCGGCATTCGCCGGCGAATGGGTTGACCCTGTTGGTTACCAGGGACGCGCCCGCGTCCCTACTACATGCCCGGGATGCGGGCTTATCCAGCCTGTTCGCGCTCCGCTTTGAGCGCGTCCACCAGGCCGGCCATCTCCTGAATTTTCCCTTCTAGCGCCGTCGCCATCATCGACATCGGAGCCTCCATAACGCCAGCGAGCTGGGCGTATAGCACTTCACGCGACGGCAGCATAGCCAGCGCGTTTACCTGTTCGGGCAGGAGGATCTTGTTGTCCAAGACCCCAAGCTTAAACGTGGGCTTCTTATCGTTTTCTTTGGCGAAGTCGCTGACCGCCTTCGCGGCGGCCACCGCGTCTTCATAGCCAAAGACTACCCCCGTCGGCCCCAGCAGGCTTCCAGAAACATCGGGCAGGTCCGTCTCTGCGAAAGCCCGCTTCGCAATGCGGTTCTTGACCACGACGAACTCGGCACCCGACGCCTTAAGGGTGCGGCGCAGTTGTGTCATCCGCGCGACGCTGAGTCCCGTGAAGTCGGTCAGGTAGACCACAGGCGCCTTGGCAATACGATCGCGAAGCGTCGCAACGGACCCTTCTTTCTTCGTGCGATCCATCAGGCCCCCTTGCGGTAGAGATTCGGGTCGATGGCAACGCCCGGTCCCATGGTGCTGGACACAGTGACGCTACGGAGATACGTGCCCTTCGTCGCAGACGGTCTGGCGCGTACGATCTGATCCATGAAGGCGCCGAGATTCTCTTTCAGCTGCTCTTCAGTGAACGACGCCTTCCCAATCGGAGCGTGCACGTTCCCAGTCTTGTCGACCTTAAACTCGATCTTACCGGCCTTGATCTCTGTCACGGCGCGGCCGATGTCGAAGGTGACGGTGCCAGCCTTAGGGGTCGGCATGAGACCTCGCGGTCCCAGCACTCGCCCAAGCGGGCCTACTTTGCCCATCAGGTCGGGAGTCACGACGCACACGTCGAAGTCCAGCCAACCGCCCTGGATTTTTTCGACGTACTCGACGCCGACGTAGTCAGCGCCTGCAGCGGTGGCCTCAGCCTCCTTCTCACCCTGGGCAATGACCAGGACGCGAACCGCCTTACCGGTTCCGTGGGGAAGCACGACTGTACCGCGAACCAGTTGGTCCGCTTTTCGGGGATCGACTCCGAGTCGGGTCGCGACTTCGACGGTTTCGTCGAACTTCGCTGTTGCCAAGCTCTTTACGAGCTTGACGGCCTCTTCGGGGCCGAACTTGACGCCTGCGGGCACGTTAGTACGTGCCGTGGCGTAACGCTTGCCTTGGTATGCCATCTCTTACGAGCCGTTTGTGAACCCTCCCACCGGCTGACGGCTCTCAGCCAGTGGTGTGGGCGGGGCGAGTGTTCGCCCCTCCTACCCTTCTACTTCGATGCCCATCGATCGAGCGGTGCCGGCAATCATCTGGACGGCAGCGTTCAGGTCGTCGGCGTTGAGATCCTCCATCTTCACCTGAGCGATCTCCTCCATCTGCGCCCGCGAAATCTTGCCGATCTTGTCCCGGTTCGGCACAGCCGAGCCCTTCGGCAACCCAATCGCGCGCTTAATCAGCACGGAAGCAGGCGGCGTCTTGGTAATAAACGTGAACGACCGATCCGCGTAGACCTTGATCTCAACAGGCGTGGTGATGCCCTGTTTGTCTTGGGTTCTCGCGTTGAATTGCTTGCAAAACTCCATGATGTTGACGCCGTGCTGACCGAGCGCGGGGCCCACAGGAGGTGCCGGGTTCGCCTGCCCGCCCGGCACGTGGAGCTTGATGAAACCAACGACCTTCTTCGCCATCGATTAACCCTCAGTAACCCTTCAAATCTGTGTAGTCGAGTTCCACCGAAGTCGGCCTGCCGAAGAGGGAAACCTCAACCTTGACCTTCCCCTTATCGGGGTAGACTTCCTGGACGGTACCACTGAAATCCGTGAACGGGCCCTGCGTCACCTCAACGACCTGACCGATATGGAAAGGAATCTCTTCTCGAGCTGCCTTCTCCGATTCGATCTCGACACCGAGGATCTTGTTGATCTCGTCTTCTCGTAGCGGCTGCGGGGCCCGACCCTGCCCCACAAATTTGATGACGCCCTGGACATTGTTGATGACATGCTGCGTGCGCTCATTCAGAACCATTTCAACGAGCACATATCCCGGGTACAGCCGCTTTGTGACGGTCACGCGCTTTCCGTTACGGATCTCAACCACTTCGTGGGTCGGGACCAGTACCTGACGGATTTGTTGCGCATCCCCTTCTTCGGGCTCTTCCTCAATCCGAAGCTGGATCAGCCTCTGGACCTTGTTCTCGTGCCCCGAATAGGACTGGATCGCATACCAGTGCGTGTTCGCCACAGTTTCACTCATCAGGCGCCAAAGACCCCCATGATCAACCCCACAATCCAGCCCGTGGTCTTATCCATGAACCAGATGATGACCGAGATCACGATCGTGAATAGCACAACCACAATGGTTGCGCTCCGGAGCTGCTCGAAGTCCGGCCACGTGACCTTCTGGAGCTCAACCCAACACTCCTCAACGAAGGTCCTGGTTTCTTTGATTTTTTCTACGACAGCCATGGTGTTCTACTTGGTCTCTTTGTGCTGCGTATGCGACCGGCACCGCGCGCAGTACTTACGTGCTTCGACGCGCTCCGGATGGAGACGCTTGTTCTTCGTCTTGTTGTAGTTCCTCTCCTTACAGTCCTGACAGGCGAGAATCACTTTGTCGCGCGGCATGCTATTCCTTCCCTCTTGGTGTGGGGCTCGGTCACCCGGGCCCTGCCCTCTGCTCAGCCGTTCGGTCGCTGGTTACTCCACTTCTTCCTGCTTACTCCGCGTACCTCACTCTGCCGCTACGCGCGACAGAGCGTCGCAAAGAGCAGAACCCGGGTAACCGAGCCCACCGCCCGATTGAGGCCGAGATGCCCCTCTCCTCTAAACACAACTGCTACCGCTACTGCCCCTGATTTTCTTTTGTGTCCCCAACTCACGCGCATCGCGCGTGGTGCCGGAACTCCCTACCTATTCTGCCCCCGCGACCCACCGTGGCAGCCTCGCCACTGAACCTCCGGGACGGAAGCTTAACGTAGAACGCTTCTCACGTAACCGTATCGGCACTGGTGCGCCCCGAGTGAAGTGAGAAGGGTTCTGCTTTAAGCGTTCCTTGCCACCTACTCGATGATCTCAGTCACAACGCCAGCACCCACCGTGCGCCCGCCCTCACGAATCGCGAACCGCAGTTCCGGATCCATCGCGATCGGCGTGATCAACTCCACTTCCATCTGCACGTTGTCCCCTGGCATCACCATCTCTACGCCCTCAGGCAGCTGCGCTGCTCCCGTCACATCTGTCGTACGGAAGTAGAACTGCGGACGATATCCGTTGAAGAACGGCGTATGACGCCCCCCCTCTTCCTTCGTCAGCACGTAAACCTCTGCCTTGAACTTCGTGTGCGGCTTGATCGATCCCGGCTTCGCCAACACCTGGCCCCGCTGGATCTCGTCCTTCGCCACGCCACGCAGCAACAGCCCCGCGTTGTCCCCCGCGCGACCCTCGTCTAGAAGCTTCCGGAACATCTCGACACCCGTCACCACCGTCTTGCGGCTCGGACCCATGCCGACCAGTTCCACTTCCTCGCCCTGCTTTACGATCCCGCGCTCGATTCGGCCCGTCGCTACCGTTCCCCGGCCCGTGATCGAGAACACATCTTCTACCGGCATCAAGAACGGCTTGTCGATGTCGCGTACCGGCTCCGGAATGTACGTGTCGATCGCGTTCATCAACTCTGCGATGCAATCCGTATCCGGGCCCTCGCCCTCCGCCGCCAACGCCTTCAGCGCCGACCCCTGGATCACAGGGATGTCGTCACCCGGGTAGCCGTACGCGCTCAACAGCTCCCGCACTTCCATTTCTACCAACTCCAGAAGCTCTTCATCGTCTACCATGTCCACTTTGTTCATGAACACCACGATGAACGGCACATTCACCTGACGTGCCAGTAGAATGTGCTCCCGCGTCTGCGGCATCGGCCCATCTGCTGCGCTCACCACCAGGATCGCGCCGTCCATCTGCGCCGCACCCGTGATCATGTTCTTCACGTAGTCCGCGTGTCCCGGGCAGTCTACGTGCGCATAGTGCCGTAGGTCCGACTCATACTCGACGTGCGCCGTCGCGATCGTGATCCCACGCTCGCGCTCCTCCGGCGCCTTGTCGATCTGGTCGAACGCGACCGCGTCACCGCCGTGCTTCTTTGACTGCGTGATCGTGATCGCAGCCGTCAACGTCGTCTTTCCGTGATCGACGTGTCCGATCGTGCCCACGTTTACGTGTGGCTTCGTTCGCTGGAATTGTGCCTTGCCCATCGTGGTCTCTCTGAGTCGTGTCGTGATTTCTTATTGCCTAGTGGCAAGCTCTGGGCGGGGATTGAACCCGCGACCTCGTCCTTACCAAGGACGCGCTCTACCACTGAGCTACCAGAGCGCGCAATCTGTACATCCACATCTTGCTGCAAGCGGGAGACGGGACTCGAACCCGCGACCCTCAGCTTGGAAGGCTGATGCTCTAGCCAACTGAGCTACTCCCGCAGCGCCTCCTCTTCAACTCCGTAAATCCGTTCCGGCGTGGCGAGGAAGCAGTGGTGGGGGGAGGATTCGAACCTCCGAAGGCTGAGCCAGCAGATTTACAGTCTGCCCCGTTTGACCGCTTCGGTACCCCACCGTCTCTCACCCGAACCGCAATCTCGGGGCACTCGTCCAGCCTTACCGGCGTCCTCCAAAAACCCTTCGCGTTGACGCGGAAAAGAGCCGCCCCCGTACACCTGAGGCAGCCATTTCTGAATGAGCTTAAAAAGGTAACTATGGGTATAGGGGGCGTAAACCCCTTAAAGGGGCCGAAAAGTGAGCGGTCTTGCGCTTCGATCGCGCGCCCAAGTAAACAAACTTGGGGCCAGAGCGTTCGCCCCTCCTCTACCGGCCTGCCCGATCTAGACGGACCAGGAATTCTCCCCACAGGTTCCATTCGCGCAAGAAAACCCTATTCTCCCCATGCTCCAGTCCCACAAACGAGCGGTTCTTTCGCCGGCTTGCCCCGAATTCGGCAGAAAAGGCCGCCGATCCTATCCACGCGAGCTTGGGAGCCGCGCCGAGGCGAGCCCCGAGCGTCCACTCAAGATCATGGCCACGGAAGCCGTAATCATAGGCGTGGGTACGAAAATAGGTGTCATCATTGCGTCGAACACGTTCCGCGAAGACACCCCAACTGAAACCCTCTCCGAGGTGATCCAAGGTCACGTATTGTGCGTTTGAGCCTGGACCAACGTAGGCACCAAGCACCTGACCCTGGTTCGTGTGCCCCTGTGCGACGAAGGTCCGGGGAGGCGTCGCCGGATCAGGGCCGGGCTGGGGCAGTTCCAGAGACTGCTTCAAGACCTCGCCGGTGATCCTCCAAGCGTTACCAGAAGCTCGTGCGACGGTCCGCGAAAATCCCATTATATAAATGAGCGAGTGACGACCGTCCGAGACGCCCGGTTCGGGGACTAGGAGGTAGTCGCCTCTGCCGATTTCGGCATAAGCTTCAAAGCCCTCATCCGGGTACGCGAAGCGCAGCCCGAGGGAGCCCATCGGCACCCCCACGTGCATTGGGTCCTCGCTAGCCCCGTCTCCAGTGAAGAGTTGGCCTAACTGCCCGAGCCGAAAGTCACCCCTCGGAAGTGGTTCGTGCCTCACCACGGAGTAAGCGACCTCCAAGCCAGGAACGAAGTCCGAGGACCAAGCGACCTGAAACGCCCCGAGAAGACGGTGGTCGTTTCCGGGATCCGCGTCGAACCACTTTGACTCATCTAGGCGTCCCCACAGGAGTTGGGCGTGGAAGCGGCCCACCGGCGTTTTGAGATTTGGACCAGCCTCGACGTATGCGTGCCAAAAACCAGGCGCCGTCCCACTGAACAGAAGCGGGTAGCGGCGGGCGGGGCCCCACCAGAGGCGTTCGTTGGAGACCCCAAGCCGCCCCTGCGCACCCTCGACCTCGACGAAACTCGATCCAGGGTCGATGCGAAAGCGAGATCCAGACCCGGGGCGCAGGTAGTGATCCACGGCCGCGAACACCCACGGATCGGCAAAACGGGACAATCCGATAACCGTGGTGTCGGGAAGTGAAAATGCTCGATTCTCCGACCACGAGATCTGCGGCTCAATTGCCAATCGCACAGGGCCAAGGGTCATGAAGACGCCCGACGTCGCGCTGACCGCCCCCCCCCTGCCCGACCATAACGACCCGTCGTTGCGATCGACCGCGTATGCAGAACGGTACGTAGAATACAGGCGCGTGGGCAGCGATTTGATCCGCTTCTGCTCGGGGGGAGCGGCCGGCTGCTCTGCAGAAATCCAGAGAAACCGGCGCGCATCCAAGCACGCCGCTGACAAGCGAGCGCTGCCGACCCGAACAGACCAAGAACAGATGTCCTCGGCAACCTGTCCCGATGCCGGCGTCGGCCCGGTGAGCCCAACCGAAAAGAGACCCAGGAGGCCCAGGAGGAGGATCCGCACTAAATTCTTCACGCTCCCAAACATTCGGTGCTCAATCTGCTTCCCGATACCCTGGACGGGCACCGGCCCCACCGCTTTCTTTGCTTCATGGACCACCTGACCGTTGGATCGGGACGCAAACCGCTTCGATTGATTCGAGCATCTATATTCATGGCGCTCTCGGCAATGGCTTGTGAGGAAGGCCCTGCCTACCCCGGCGGCGCAAACCCCAGCTGGATCGTGATTGATCCGCCGGCCGTGCGTCTATCGATCTTGGCTGGAACGCAACTCCGAGCTCTGGTACGGAATCGCGACGGATTTCCTCTACCCGACGCTGGAATCGCCTGGGCTTCGTCTAATGTTGCGGTCGCTACGGTGGATTCTAGCGGATTTGTCGCAGCCGTCGCAGAGGGTACGGCGACTGTCTTTGCGACGCTCGGAGAAATTTCCGGGGCCAGCAACATCACCGTTGAGGCACCGTTGCCGTCCACGTGGCCCGTACACACGTGCGGGGTCGACTTTTCCGGGCAGGGCTGGTGTTGGGGAAGGGGCATCGGGGGCGAACTAGGTGTTGGGGACCGAGGGGGCTCGTCCGTTCCTCGCCCGGTGGACTCAAGCGAAGGCTACGCCATCATCTCAACGGGGGCGAGCCATACCTGCGCTCTCACGAGTACCGGCCAGGCCCGTTGTTGGGGCCGTGGCACTGAGTCTCAACTCGCCAGTGGGGCGGGGACTTCGGCGCTGCAGCCTGCGACTGTGGCGGGAGGATACACTTTTTCACACATAACGGCGGGTGGCCGGCACACGTGCGCACTTGCGAACGACGCACGAATTCGCTGCTGGGGCTGGAACAACGACGGCCAGTTGGGGAACGGCACCACGGTTGGACTCGCAACTCCCGAGTTGATCGAGTCCGGCCTTACGTTCGTCAGCGTGACGGCCGGGGCCCGTCATTCCTGTGCTGTGGCCTCCGACGGCTCCGCGTGGTGCTGGGGCGCAAATGACCGGGGGCAGTTGGGTTCAGGCACTACGGTCGCGTCGTTGCCCCCGACCCGGGTCACGTCTGTCGAGAGCTATACTTCGATCTCCGCCGGGGCGTTCCACACGTGCGCGGTGAGGGCTTCTGGGCTGGCCGATTGCTGGGGCGCGAATAACCACGCGCAGGTTGGTGACGGAACGTTGGTCGACAGGCTGACGCCGACCCCGGTGTCCCTCAATATCTTCTATGACGAAATATCTCTGGGGCTCCTTCACACATGCGCCGTGGCACGGGGCGGACTCGCCTACTGCTGGGGCGAGGGGAGCGCTGGCCAGCTCGGCAACGGTGACACGAGGCTTTTCGGGAACCCTCAAGCAGTCGGGCAGGGCTCATACTTCGCCATCTTCGCTGGCGCCTCCCATAGCTGTGGCCTGTCGAGCGGCTCGGGTATCATGTCGTGTTGGGGGACAGGGGCCTTGGGTCAGTTGGGTGCGGGTAACCAGACCTCAAGCACCCGCCCGATCCCGGTGGACGGTGGCAGATCATTCCGTCAGGTCGGTCGATGACGGCTCGGTGGCGCCGGACGCCCACCCTCTTGTACCTAGGACTTGCGGTGGGCCTAGCGGAGGGCTGCGACCTAACTGAGCCGTCCGCTGCACCAGCGGACGTCAACTGGGCGTCAGTCACCGTGGGGGACGCCCATGCCTGCGCTCTGGACGTCGACGGACGGGCAGCGTGTTGGGGAGCGAACGATCGTGGGCAATCAGCTGTATCTACGGGTGACTGGCTCGCTGTACCAACGTGGGTAGACACGGACCTGCGCTTTTCCAGTATCGATGCGGGGGGGCGACACACCTGCGCTATAGACACCGAGGACGCTCTTTGGTGCTGGGGCGCGAACGACCTGGGCCAACTCGGAGATCTCACATTCGCTGATCACGGCGCGCCGGGCCGCGTCGAGTTGGGGGGCCCTGTTCGAGAGGTAAGCGCAGGTGCGTTTCACAGCTGCGCGGTGCGCGCCGATCGGGTTGCGATGTGTTGGGGTGACGACCACGTCGGGCAATCGGGCTCTGGGCTTGCGGCCCAAGATCCTCTACCACCAACGCCAGTGGAAGGCGGTCTGCGGTTTCACTCCGTGAGCGCCGGCCAAGCGCATTCTTGCGGCGTAACCACATCCGGAAACGCCTACTGCTGGGGTTCGAACGTCGTCGGCGCCCTCGGTACTGGAACGCAGGTGTCCAGTCCGCGACCAAACGTCGTCTCTGGGTTTGTCACCGGTCGCTCTGTGCGGGCGGGCCCCGCCCACACATGCGCTCTCGACAACGATGGGTCCGGTTGGTGCTGGGGGGACAATACGTTTGGTCAGACGAGTCCAAGCCAGGTCAGGGTGGTCGGAAGCGCAGAACGCCTCAAGGCGGAGGGCGTGGTTTCCATCGATGTGGGCGAAGGGTGGACGTGCAGCGTCGATGTGTCAGGCTCCGTCACCTGCAAAGGCCTCGACTGGGACACGCTGCCCGAGGCCCGCCCTACGCTCCCTGGCGGTTGGACCCCGGCCGCGATCGCTGGCGGTGCCGTTGTGGCGCTGGCCTTGGGGGGGCGGAACGCATGTGCGGTGACCGCGGCTGGGGGAATCGTCTGCTGGGGCGCCCAGCTTGGAGTTTGAATCGGTGGCCTTGCCGTATCTGACGCTCACGTTAAGTCCGACCTTCTTGCTCTTTACGGCAGCTAGGAGCTTCCTTGAATAGGCTTGGCGATCCAACCAGGCGTCGCAACCGGTCCGGTACCCTGACCTCACTTCCCAGAGTCCTGTCCGCATGAGGCCCGATCCGGATTCCGTACCAGCTCCCACCGTCGAGCGGCCTCCCGAAGTTGAGGAGGCCGTTATTTTGGCTGGGGACGTTGAGGCTAAGCGACCTGTGAGCAACGGTCGGGTGTTGCGTGACGGCTCTAGCGGACATGCCAGGATAGAAGGACGCCTCCTGCCGGTGGACGCTCCGGCCAACGGCCACAGTGTGAACGGTCATCCTCTCCTCCACGGGCATAATCGCGGGGCAGCCGACCTGGAAGAACATGGACGAGAGGGCACCCACGCGCCGCCACTATCGACTGCCATTTCGGTGCCTTGGGACGACTTTTTGCCGATCCGATCTCGAGAGAGAAGGTGGCGGGCCGCCCAGAGCTTCAAGCGGGGGTTCGACGTCGCTGGCGCAGGCTTGGTGCTGCTGCTGCTGTCGCCTGTGATTCTGGCCGCGGCAATCGTCGTTCGCGTGACATCCAAGGGACCGGTGCTGTACGTGTGCGATTACGTTGGCTACCGAGGTCGGCGCTTCCCTGGCTTCAAGCTCCGGACGATGGTGCAGAACGCAGAGGTAAGAAAGGTTGATCTCCTGCACCTCAACCATATGGACGGCCCCGCGTTCAAGATTCGGCAGGATCCCCGCGTCACTAGCGTGGGTGCGTTCTTGAGGAAGTACTCGATCGATGAGCTCCCCCAACTCTGGAACGTGATCCGGGGCGACATGAGTCTGGTCGGCCCACGACCACCGTTGCCGGACGAATGGGCCCAGTTCGCCCCGTGGCAGAGGGGCAAATTGGCGGTGATCCCGGGTATTACCTGTTACTGGCAAGTCGGCGGCCGCAGCAACATCACCAGCTTCGACGAATGGGTGCGCCTCGATCTCGACTACATCCAGGACTGGAGTCTCTGGACGGATCTCAAGATCCTGATTCGGACGATCCCCGCGGTACTCAAGGGTGACGGCGCCTATTGAGCCATGTGTGCCCCGACCAGAAAGCCCGCGTACCGGGTGGAAGGGGGAGAAAGGTCCTCAGTGACCGCTCACTCCTGAGGATCCGGCGCATGCGACTGCGGCGGCTTGGCTCGACCGACACCGAATATGTCACGTTTGGCGTCCGCCAGGACCTTCTGGAACTCGCCGTAGGCTGCGGTCTGGTCCGACTCCGCTTGTTCCCCGAAATCCCGGACAAACGCGAGCGCAAAGCCTAGCATGAGCCCCAAAATCAGGCCAAGGAGGACCTTCATTAATCTGCCGCGTGCATCCGGAAATGCAGGGGGTTCGGGCTGATCGATCACCGTGATGACCGGCGTATTTCGAACCTCATCTATACGAGCCTGCTCATACGCCTGAGCCATGGCACTGAAGAGTTCCTGCCTGATGGCGACCCGTCTCTGGAGCCGGTCATGCGCGAAGGTGAGCTGAGGCGAGTTGGCAAACTGTCGGTTATCATCAAGGAACGATTCGAGCGAATCTTCGGCCGTCGTGAGTTCTCTCCGCAGTTGTTCGAGGCGCCCTTCCGCAAAGCCTCGCTCCGCGGACGCCTGCGATTGGCGGGTTTCCAGGTCGAATGTCGAGATCAGATCGAGGAGCCGACGGGCGACCGCAGCCGACAGGAATGGCTCATCGGTCCGGACGCTCAACGTAACTACGCCGGTCTCCCGACCCACGCTCACCGAGATGACTCCCTCAAGGTGTCGCAGGGCAAGCGCATTCCGCTCCCCAGCCGTCTTCGCTTCGATCTCTAAGTGTTCGACGAGGTCGACGAAGGTCGAACCGGTTGGCGTCACGACCTCGATCCCTGACTCGACAACCCCCTCGAGAATTTTCCTAGACTTAAGGAGGCCTTCGTAGAACGCAGGGGACCTCTCACCGCCACCCGACCTGGGGACGGAAAATCCGAACTGTTGCGCCAATCCAGACACGCCGGAGAGCCCGCCTTGGTCCGTACCGACAGGTAGGAACGAAAGCGTTGCCGTGTACTGGAAGGGTGTTTGCAGCGCGAAGACCAGAGCAAGCATCGTACACACAAATGTGGAGACGACGATCACCTGCCGCCTCCTGAGTACCATACTGGCTACCTCTAAAAGCGAAATCTCATCCTCATATCCTGCCGTCCCCGAACCTCCCTCGCTCACCTGTGCCTCCATATCATCGGGTTTCCACCTACCGTGTCGCAATCAAGACCGTCGCCAGAGTCCCGATGATCGACAGCGTGCGCGTCAAGAGCAGATCCAGACTGAAGCCCTGATCATCCTCAGGCTTTTCGGGGATAACAATCGTACTTCCAGGCTCAACCCCTGGGTCCTTTCGTAAAAACAAGAACCTCCCCGTCACATCGAGTTGACCATTCGGATATTGGATGTAGGCCTTACCCCGGTCGGCACGGTCGCCGGCCCCACCCGCGCGCTCCACGTAGTCACCCAAGCTGAGTCCTCGCTCGAAGGGGATACGAGATACCACTCTCACGGCCCCGGTAACCAAGACGGTCCCGTCATATTGTGGAACCTCGAGTCGGTCGCCAGCGAAAACGACAAGGTCAGATTGCCCACCGGGTTCCCTGAGTGCTCGCGCGAGATCCAACGAGACCGTCGCACTGTCCCGAACCAAACGGGCACCGGGAACGTACGCTTCAGGCGTAAGGCCCCCAGCGCGAGCCACAATCGCTGCAACCCGCTCCGATCTATAGCGCAAGCCATACAAACCCGGTCGAGAGACCTCGCCAGAAACGGAAAGAGACTCTACCTCCACGTAGCCAGGAAGCGGCCGCACATACAAGCGATCCCCGTCCTCGAGCACGAAGGAGGTCTCCGAAGTCGTCCCCGTGACTGTGGTGCCGTCGTCCAGCGTCCAGGGCACCTGGCCGGTCAGCGAGACGTTGAAGCTCACACCGATAGTATCACTGCGGGTAAGACCGGGCTGCGGACGAACCACCTCGACGGCAAGCCCATTCGCCGCTTCGGAGAACCCGCCAGCACTGAGAATGAGGTCCTCCGCCGTCATTCCTCGGGCCAGCTCAAAGGTCCCCGGCTCTTTCACCAACCCAATGATATTCACTGTCTCTGGGACCTTAAGACGTGCGTTTCCAAACACCGTGACGAGATCCTGATCCACCAGCTCGATGTCGTCCAGTGACCCTCCCGACGCGTCATCCTCGAGCGATACCCGCATCAGTGTCCGGGTCGAGTCGGCTTCGTTTAACCTGGAAACGTGACCCACAGGCCGAAAAGCGTCAGGCAACAGGCCACCCGCCTGCCGGATCAGATTCCACATGGTCATACCAGGAAGCAATTCATAATCCCCAGGCCGGAGCACCGGCCCCTCTAGGCTGACTCGAGTTCGCCGCATATCCCTGACACCGAAGACCCGAACCACATCACCATCGTACAATGGGACCACGGAGTTGGGTGCAAGATCGGCAAGATTCACCGCGACTACTCGCCGCTGGAGCTGACCGAGACGCTCCGCCGACGGGATCACGCGATCGATCAAGATCCGTTCGGGGTCACCCTCCGCCGTTAGCCCTCCGGCAAAGCCAATCGCTTCCCGAATACCTTCCCCGTCCTTCATTTCGTAGATAGCGCTCCGACGAACCTCGCCAGTGATCTGCACCTGAGGTCCAGCGAGGGGGACGAACACCACGTCACCATGTTCGAGCCGAATGTCATCTGACACGTCGCCAGTCAGGAGGTATCCGTAGAGATCAGCGGTCGACACCGTCTCCACTCCGCGACGAACGAGAACCTGGCGGAACGACCCGCCCGCTGTGGGACCACCGGCGCTGTGTAGCGCATTGAAGATGCTCGCGACCGAACTGATCTGACGCGTTCCGGGAGACTCCACCTCACCGATCAGAAAGACCTGGTTGGTTCGCAGTCGCCCGAGTGAGACGTTGAAAAACGTGGTGGCGTTAGTACCTCTTTGTACCCCGCTATACACCCTCCCAAGGCGATCGTAAAGCGTGTTCTCGAGGGCGGAGAGTGTCAGCCCATTAACGAACACCTGGCCCACGTCCGGGATGACGATGAAGCCCTCACGAGTCACGGTTGGTTGGTACGCCAACTCCACATCACCGGTGAGGATGAGACGGATCTCGTCGCTCGGTCCGAGTCGGTAGCTCGGATCTACCGGACCCATTTGGAGAGGGTCGAAGCGGGACGATGGTGAACCGAAGACCGCCCTCCCGAAAACGGGTAGTGCTTCGTCCAAAGCCCGCGACGAGTCGCTCGCATGAACGACACCCGCCACAGAGTCTCCCAAAGCGGCCTCACCCGAAGCGGCCTCATCCGAAAAAGAGGACACGATCCCCATCTGCCCAAGCGCCGCAAGAAAAGCCTGGCCGGGTTCTGGTGCGGATTCGGCCCGTCCCTCGAGGACGTCGAAGTACCCATCAGCCATCGAAGCATCGAGCCCTTGCTGCTCCAGACGGCTCGTCACCTCGGCCCGCGACATACCCGAGCGCCGAAGTCCGTCGAGGACCTCCGTCGTACTCATCTGTCGCCCAGCAAGGCGCTGAATCTCGCGCCGGGTGGCATCTTGGGCGGTCAAACTGGGCGTCCCAAACGCGCCCGACAAGACTAGCACTACACCGAGGAGCGGCTTCCAATTCATGACATCTCGATAGGTCGGAATGGGTTCTGGACCGGTGAGAAGTTTTGAACTTCAAGACGCAGGGCACAACTAGGCGGCCCTTGGTGGCGTTTTGGCCCAGACATATCTAGCTTGTAGGGCCCCTAGCTGCAACCGACATCTCGGCCTGACTTTGGTCGAGGCCAATAGCTCCGCCACCTGCAGGTGGCCTCGACTGGGAACCGTTGACCAAAGCCCGCCGCACAATTGAGCGCGGAGGAGAGGAATGGAGTTCCGGCCGCAGTGATTGGCGGTGCCGTTGTCGCTGGCCTTGGAGGCGCGAAACGCATGTGCGTCGGGTCATTGGCATTCGTTCTCCCTCGCATCCTCACCGGAGGCTTTCTGCTTGCATATAGAGGTGGTAGGCGTTTTCTTGAATAGGCTTGGCACTCTGCCCAAGTCCGCCAACCCATCTGACCCCGACCTCACTTCCCAGAGTCCTGTCCGCATGAGGCCCGATCCGGATTCCGTACCAGCTCCCACCGTCGAGCGGCCTCCCGAAGTTGAGGAGGCCGTTATTTTGGCTGGGGACGTTGAGGCTAAGCGACCTGTGAGCAACGGTCGGGTGTTGCGTGACGGCTCTAGCGGACATGCCAGGATAGAAGGACGCCTCCTGCCGGTGGACGCTCCGGCCAACGGCCACAGTGTGAACGGTCATCCTCTCCTCCACGGGCATAATCGCGGGGCAGCCGACCTGGAAGAACATGGACGAGAGGGCACCCACGCGCCGCCACTATCGACTGCCATTTCGGTGCCTTGGGACGACTTTTTGCCGATCCGATCTCGAGAGAGAAGGTGGCGGGCCGCCCAGAGCTTCAAGCGGGGGTTCGACGTCGCTGGCGCAGGCTTGGTGCTGCTGCTGCTGTCGCCTGTGATTCTGGCCGCGGCAATCGTCGTTCGCGTGACATCCAAGGGACCGGTGCTGTACGTGTGCGATTACGTTGGCTACCGAGGTCGGCGCTTCCCTGGCTTCAAGCTCCGGACGATGGTGCAGAACGCAGAGGTAAGAAAGGTTGATCTCCTGCACCTCAACCATATGGACGGCCCCGCGTTCAAGATTCGGCAGGATCCCCGCGTCACTAGCGTGGGTGCGTTCTTGAGGAAGTACTCGATCGATGAGCTCCCCCAACTCTGGAACGTGATCCGGGGCGACATGAGTCTGGTCGGCCCACGACCACCGTTGCCGGACGAATGGGCCCAGTTCGCCCCGTGGCAGAGGGGCAAATTGGCGGTGATCCCGGGTATTACCTGTTACTGGCAAGTCGGCGGCCGCAGCAACATCACCAGCTTCGACGAATGGGTGCGCCTCGATCTCGACTACATCCAGGACTGGAGTCTCTGGACGGATCTCAAGATCCTGATTCGGACGATCCCCGCGGTACTCAAGGGTGACGGCGCCTATTGAGCCATGTGTGCACTTCGCAGCTTGTTATTGCGTTAGTGCAAGATTTGCATCGCGGCGAAGGTACGGGATCGTGATACTGCTTCCAAAGGGTTCGGTTACTCGATCCCAGACTTAGCAGGTTCAGGCTGCCCCGGCCTGGATTGGCGCAGACCGGATTGGCGAAGATCCCGAGCCGTCACGACGCTAGCCCCGACCAAAAAGCCCGCGTACTGGGTAAACGGAGCGTAGTAGTCGAAGGCGTTGTCCGTGATTGACACGACCCCCCATGCCAGGACCACTGAGAGGGCCGGGAGCGCCACTTCCTGAACGCGCGGGTCGTCCCCTCCCTTCAGCGTCACGATGAGCCGAATCCACGACATCATGGCGGTGAAAAACAAGCCGATGCCAAGGAAGCCCGTATCGGTGCCCAAACGCACATACTCGTTGTGGGCAACCGTCCCCATTTCCCGAGTGAAGAGACTCTTTAGGATCCCGCTGGATGAACCTAAGCCGAGTCCCACCAGCGGGCTTGCCATCCATGCTGTCACGAGTACGCCCCAGAGCAGCTCTCGGCCCTGCCAATTGATTAGGCCGTATAGCGCCACCGGGTCGGTCAGGAGCCCTATCAGTTCTCCCGGTCCCGGTATGTAGCCAAACGTACGCGTTAACACCACGGGTGTGAGGGCCGCAGCGATGACGGTAGCGAGACCCAGTGACACCACCACGGGGCGGTACTGCCGGCGCGCGATAGAGCCGTAAAGACCCGCCGCTGCCAGCGCCACGAGCCCCGCCAGAAGCGTAATTCGGGTCAAAGTGAGGGCCATCCAAAAAATGGCCGCGAGTGCTAGGAGGACGTACCGGATCTGTGCGCGCCCAGCGAACCGGCCGAGGGAGAGAAGCACAATCACGAGCATGTAGAACGAGAACGGGTTCTGGTGGATCCCTGCGCCACCCACACGGACGTCACCTGAAACCTCAACCACTACATTGCCGCCCAGCACAAAGAACGGGTTGATCAAGATCAGGATGGTCGCGCCTACCAGAATCCAGTCGACCACCCGGTCGATCTCGGCGGACGTGCGTTGCGGCGCTGTGACGGTGAGGTAGATCAGGAGCGGCCACGCCAACTTGAACAGCAGGCGCAGACCTTCTCCTGGATCCCCGGACACCAGCAACGACAAGGAAGCGTACACCAGAAACATGGCGTACCACCGGACCGGCGCCTCTCGAATGCGCCCCCACTCTGCCCGATTTCCTAGGATGAGCAGCCCGAGGCCCGCCGTAACGCCGACGAGGCGGATGCCGTTCATGTCCAACCCCCCGAACTGCTCGAATAGCCCCTTGAAACCACCGGTCAGGAACGCCAGATCGAGGGGACCGAGGAACAGGAGAACAGTCACGACTGGCAGCGGCCAGATCACGGTCACCGCAAGAAGCGCGCCGCCGAAGACGAGCCCTGCAGCGATCCATGGAGCCCACGCCAGGACCGCCGACGCCACGCCCACAACCAAGGCAAGGCCGCCCGCCAGCGCCCAGGGCCTCCACGCCCCAGCCCCTGAAGCTGAAGCCTTGTCCCGCGAGGGATCGGGGGGGATGACTGGCGTGCTCAACTCGATCCCCGAGCGGCGACGGCGCGCAGCCCTAGGGCCACACGCTCGGTGCACGCCCCCTCCGTGTACTCCGCTAGGAACCGCTCGCGGCCGGCGCGACCGAGGGCGCGGCATCCTTCGGGGTCACGGGCAAGAACTTCCAACGCGTCGGCTAGCGACTCGCTCGCGTCCACGTCCACCAACCGTCCCGCTTTGCCCCAGGCAAGCGTCTCCGGAATCGCCCCGCGAGGGGTTGCAACGACAGCAACGCTGGCAGCCATCGCCTCGAGTACCGCGAGGGGCTGCCCCTCTCCGGGTGGGAAGCGTGAGGCGAGGACAAATACGTCTGCCCCTGCTAACAACTCCGCCTTGGCGTCACCGTCTACGACTCCGGCTTGGTGAAGCCAGTCGCCGCCCAGCTCGGCGATCAGCGAGGAGAGGGCGCGTTCGTCATCAGCAGAGCCCCAGCCACCAGCCAGTGTCAGTCGCGCGTCCACGCCGCGGGCCCTAAGCTCCGCCACGGCGCGGACCACCCGGTCCGTGCCTTTACTTCGCGCCAACTGCCCGAGGTGGAGCACGTGAAAGAGTCCATCACTCCGTTCCATTAGAGCCGCCTCGACACGCTCCTGCATCGCCCGAGGGATCCCGTTGGGCAGCACCCGGATTCTTCCCGCCGGCACCAAGTTCTGGAACTGGCCACGCAGGTCGTGCCCCAGCACCCACGCTTCCGTCACCCGAGCATGGGTCACGTCGATCAGCAGGCGCACGGCAGGATTCGCGCCCTCCCTGAAGTGCGCAAAAGACTCGCCGTGCAGATGTACCACGACCCGCGCACCCACGAGCCATCCAAGGAAAATGAACCCGGCGTCACGAAGGTAGGCCAGGGAGTTCTGCGAGGGTTGGACGTAGACTACGTCTGGCCGCCGAGTCATACAGATCCACGCCGCCCGAACCAGGTGCTCTAGCGCCAAGCGAACGTTGCGTACGTCCAGGCGCCCGATGTTGCCGAGATCCCGACGGTCCGAAATGTCGAGGTGGATGAGTTCCACGGCGTTGTTGACGGTCGGGGCGTTGAGGATCATGTGTACGTAAATGGACGGACCGTGTAGCGGTGGGGGTGTCGGCCCCACGAAGAGGACTTTCGGACGTATCTTCACACCTCGGCGCCCCCTCCGGGGAGGTCAGCCAGCACGAACCGCGGCGCTACCGTCCACGCCAAGAGACGAGCCTGCTTGCCCACAGAGGCTACCGTTGGGTAGCGCCGACGGATACGACCCCCGCCCGGAAGTTGGACGACCAGTGCCACCCCGAGACGCACGATTTGGCGCACACCGAAGAGCAGTCGGGCGAGCAATCCCCAGAACACACCCGACCGTTCCCGGATCAGGCGGACCCGTACCTCTCCCTCCAAGAGTTCGAAGGCCGAGGGCGACCGCGACGACGAGGCCCCACCGTGGTGGATCGTCGACACTTGTCCAACGCACCGTAATCGCCATCCCGCCTTGCGGAGGCGAAGGCAGAGTGCCAGATCCTCGTGGTACATGAAGAGCTCGGTGGGGACCCCCCCGACGCCGTTCAAGGCTTCGCGGCGCAGCATCATGAAAGCGCCGGACAGCGCCTCCACGTCGCGGTCATCTTTGTGGTCCCAATCCCCCATGAGTTGATGGGCAAAAACGGGACTCCTCGGAAAGAGGACCTGGAGATACAGCGCTTCCCAAGCCAGGTGAATGAGCCTGTATGCACGGCGGCCGCACTCGTATTGGGTCCGTCCGTCCGCAAATGTGAGCCTGCAACCCACTGCCCCGAGCGCAGGATCGGCGTCCAGCGCAGCGACGCATGCAGCAAGGGCCTCAGGCCCAACCACGGTGTCGGGGTTTAGAAGGAGCACATGGCGTCCGGTCGCTTGGGCAATGCCGAGGTTGTTTGCCACCGGAAAGCCAAGGTTGCGGTCCGACGCAATCACTTGCGCGTCCGGGAACAACGTCTGGACGGCTTCGACAGTCCCGTCGGAGGAGGCGTTGTCCACAACCACCACTTGGACGTCTCCTAGGCCGGGAGCGGCCATCACGGACTGTAAGCACTCGAGGGTGAGGTCGCGAACGTTCCACGTAACGACGACGACTGAGAGGTCCGGCATGCTCACGCCGCCCTCCGGGTAACTTGATGGGCAGCGCCGAACAGCAGAGCCGCGTCAATAGCCGCGCGGAGGCTCCAGGCTGCCGCCGCGCCAGCCACGCCGAACCGCCCGATAAGCCACCAGGCCAGGGCCCCATGTATGGGCAGCTCTAACAGGTGGAACTTGCCGGTCAGGTCCGCGCGACCCACCCCCTGGAGGACCGAGAAGGGTATAAAGGCCATCGCATTAAGCATCACTCCAGGCGCCAGCAACTGCAGGGCCCTCACCATCTCGGGGGTAGCCTCTGCACCGAGCCACACCCCCAGCAGGGGCTCGGCGAACAACATGAAGGTGATCGCCACGGGTGCGACCAACGCCACGACGACGGCGACAGACCGACGGCTCGTCCGCCGCAGCCCCTCGTCCACGCCCATACCGGCCAAGGCGCTGACGGCGGGAAAGAGTGTAGACGCCAAGGCCGCCGGGACCAGCAGGATCCGAGTAATGACTTCGTATGGGGCGGTATAGACACCCACCGCGGCGACGGACACCAACGAGCCGAGCAGAAATCGATCGGCGTACACCAGGACCGGAGAAACCACGGTGGACACGGTGACCCAGGTTCCGAAAGTGAGGATCTCTCTCAACGCCGGGGGCGATCCGTCACCGACCTGCTGCTGCACGCACCAAAACGAACGTGCGGCTGCCCAGAACGCCGCAACGCCTAACGAACGAAGTACCACCAAGGCACACACAATCGCCACGACACCCCCGCCAGCGGCCAAAACCACCAACGGAAGGAGGTAGGTCAAGGTACTGGTCCAAAACCGAACGATGTTTACGACACCGAAGCGTTGCTGCGCCTCCAAGAAGCCCCGGAAGGCGCCGCCGACCATGAGGACTGGAACCGACACCGAAAGGACGAGAAAACTCAGGCGTGCCTCGTCGGCGAGAGCCGGTTCGATATTGAGTACAGAGCCCGACAGCACACCGGATAGCGCGGCGAGCAGCGCCCCAAGGGCGAGGCCCAGGATGACTTGTGCGGCCACCGTGACACCCGCGATGTGACGGAGATGCCCGACTCGGCCTGCCCCTAAGGCCTCAGCGGCAAAGCGGGTCCCGGCACGACCGAAGCCCAAATCGCCGAAGATCGTGGCAAACATCCACACCAGGCCCAAGATTCCGAAGCGGGCGGCGCCAAGTTCTCGGAGCAGGATGGGGACTGCCACAAGGGCCACGCCCAAAGGCAGACCCTGGCCCAACAGGTTGAACAAAGCGTTGCGGGCGATGACCCGCCCGCCGACGTCCACTGCGGGAGTCGGGGCTACCAACTGCTCACCTCTCCGCCGTCGCCGTCGAGGAAGGTGCGGGCCCAAAGCTCTAGGCCAAGCAGTGCCCAGATCCTCAGGGCGTTGTCCTCTCGGCCCGACCACTGATCGTCTAATAGGCGTCCAACCCCCGGGGCATCTAACCACCCCCTCCGGCGGATGGTATCGGGAGCCAGCAGATCCTCGATCCGACCGCGGAGATCTCGACCGACCCACGCTCGTATCGGCGCCTGGAATCCGGCCTTCTTGCGGTGCACCACGTCCCGGGGGAGGAATCGAAGGGCCACGTCCTTCAAGACGGCCTTCGACTCCGAGCCCCGCAGCTTTAGGGACGACGGGAATGTCTGTGCCAACTCAACGACCCGGTGGTCCACCAGCGGAACCCTAACCTCTACCGAGGCCGCCATGCTCGCCCGGTCGGTGTAGGCCAGGTTTAGGCTCGGGAGGAACGTGTTGAGGTCGAGGTAGGTCATGCGGGCGACGGGATCCATGCCGGCGGTGCGGTCGAGGTAGGTTCGATGCCGGTCATAGGCCCGGTCCGTGGGTAGGCTGGGGGCTAGAGATGCCAACGCGGCCGGTCCGTAGTAGCCGGCGTACCCGAGGTAACGATCCTCGAAGTCCAGGGCTGCGCTTGCGGCGAACTTCTTGGCACGCCGCGAGAAGCCCATCCAACGCCCGGGCCGGCCTGCAGGAAGTCTCGCGACAAGCGGCTCCACGAGCCCTCTCCGGACGAACCCGGGGACGGCCCGGTAACGCTCGGCCAGAAGCGCGGCTCGATGCCGCGGATACCCCGCGAAGAGTTCTTCCGCACCCATCCCTGCCAATAGGACGGTCGTCGTTGGCTTGGCGGCCGCGCAGATCCTAAACGTCGCCAGCGCGGCGGGGTCGGCCACCGGATCGTCGAGGTGCCAGATCATCTTCGGCAGAAGGTCCACCATCTCGGCTTCCATGCCATGCTCACGATAGTCCAACCCCGTCCCGAAGTGATCCCGTACCCGCCGGGCCCAAGGGGCGTCGTCCTCTTCGACGCGGTACCCGTCGTCGGCCTCGGGGAAGACCACGGTGTGGGTGGTCACCGGGGACTGCTGGGCTCGCAGCATTAACGCCACGAGAAGGGAGGAATCCACGCCCCCCGACAGGAATGCCCCCAACGGCACGTCGCTGATGAGCCTGTCCCGAACGGCTGTGTCCAGGACCTCCTCTAGAGCGTCGGCCGCGCGCACCGGATCGGCATCGCCGGGCTGCGGGAGCGGCACCTCCCAGTAGCGGCCTTCATTTACGTGGCCCCGTCCGTCCGACTCCATCCAGCAACCGGGCTCGATCTGGCGGATGCCCTGGAACAGCGTGCCAGGATTCGGCGTCCAAAGAAAGGTCAGATAGCGGGCAAGCGACTCCGGATCGACAGAACGCGCCACACCCGATAGCGCCAGGAGCGCCTTGATTTCCGAAGCAAATGCCAAGCGGTCGGAATGGCTGAGCACATAAAGAGGCTTGATTCCGAGACGATCGCGGGCAAGGAACACGCCCCCGTCACGGGTATCGTAGACCGCGAAAGCGAACATCCCGACCAGGCGAGGTAGCACGTCCTTTTTCCACTCGCACCACCCCGCCAGCAGAACCTCTGTATCCGTCCCAGTGACGAACCTATGCCCCTTTCCTTCCAATTCACTCCGCAAAGCCGGGAAGTTGTAGATCTCTCCGTTAAACACGATCCGCCAGCGCCCCGTCGCATCGGACATGGGCTGGTGTCCCCGAGGTGACGGGTCCTGAATCGCGAGACGTCGGAAGCCCAGCCAGGCTTCCCCCCGGGGATGCTCGTGGCGCTCCAGGCCCTCGTCATCGGGACCGCGGTGGGCGAGACGACGTAACGCTTCACGAATACGAGCCGGGTCCTCGGGCCGGCCAACGCAGCCGAAGATGCCACACACGGAGCGGGCTAGGTCAGACGGGGTGCAACCGCGGCGTGGTCGAAAACCACAGCACCGGCTACACCCAGTATCAAACCCACAATGAGAGCCAACGCGAGTGTAAGGGCGGGCTTCGGCCGGACCGGCTCGATAGCCACAGTCGGGGCGTCCACAATGCGCACGCCCCCGGCCTCGCCGGCTGACGTGACTTCTGCCTCCTTCTGACGCATCTCCATGAACACGTAAAGCTGGGTGAGTACCTCCACCTGACGCCGACGACGCATGTACTCCAACTCGACCGCAGGCACCCGAGCGAGCTGATCGGAAAAGTTGACCAGCAACGCATCGAGAGATTGGACTTGGTTGTCCAAACCCTCGAGGTAGGTCTCCGCCATCGTGCGGAGTTGCCCCTCGAGTTGGTGGATCCGATCCGTGATGACGGACGCCTCGCGGGAGACTTCCGTACGGCGCCCGTATAGTTCCGCCCGCTCGTTCTCGAGTTCACCCATCAAGCGAAGAAGCTCGGCTGTGGCGGTGTTCTGAAGGAGCGTGGGAAAGAATACGAGGCGACGGTAGGGGGACTCATCCTGGGGCCCCGCCATCGGTGCGGCCTCGACAACGTCGACGAGTTGCATCAAAGCACGGCGTTCCGCGACCAGGAGGTCCCGACGGGCCTGGAACTCAGCGAGTTGCTCGACAGCCGCCGTCGCCTGCGCCTCCGGTTCGACGATCCCCTCTTCTTCGCGGTATAACTTGAGGCGCTCTTCTGCCGTCTCCAGCTCGAAGTTCAGGCTGTCGAGTTGGACGGACAAAAAGCCCGCGGTACGCCCGTACTGCTCCGCTTGAAGGATCTCTCGTCGCTCCAAGAAGTGCACGGTCAGGACCTCGGCGATGCGCGCCGCAAGAGCAGGGTCCGTCCACTGAACGGTGATCTGAACTACGTCCGCTTCCCGCTCAGGCTTGGACACGACCACGCGCTCCTGGAGTGCGTCGAGGGCATCGGCCACTGGCAGGATCGTGAAAGCGATGCGCTTGAGACCTGCCGTGGATTCGGCCAGGACGACGTTCATGCCAGGGATCGGAAGAGCCTGACCCGGCTGTACCGTCCCGAAGTCTCGCGCCTCTCGACGTTCATTCATGATCGGCCGGAAAGGGTCACGTGCCACCAACACCTCACCCTGCACGCTGAAGCCACTGCCCTCCGCCTGAAGCTCGTAATCGCCCTCCACCACATCCGCCGTCATGACCACGTCCACAAAGACGTCGTTCCAGGCCATGTGCTTGGGCTGCTCCAACTCCAGTCGCAGTCCGAGCCGGTCCACCACGATCTTGGCTAGCGAGCGACTGCGCAAGACGGACATTTCGCTCTGGATGGGCACACTCCCCCCCGCCAGGCTGGCCAACAGTGACAGGCCGCCTCCACCCTCACCTACGCCTGCCGCAGAGGCGCCGCCGAATGGGCCCTGGTCCCCCATGAATCGCAGCGTAGTGGTCGATTCAAAGAGCGGCCGAACCCACAAGACGAAGAACAGTGCCATGATCGCAGTAACTACCGGGGTGCCTACGACCAGCCACCAGCGCCGGCGCAGGGCCGTGGCGAGCGCGATTCCATCTCCCGAGGCCGCAGCCACTAGTTCACCAGGTAGATGACGAGGACACCCAATGCACTGAGCGATCCAGTGATCACCGCACCCACGTTACGCTGGACCCAGCCCTCCCGAGGCACCAAGAGTTCGTCTCCGGTTCGGGCTTCGAGTCGGGCGAGCAGATCATCCATATTCACGTCCGTCGTGATCCTCTCACCGGCGCGGCGCAGCACGATCTCGCCGGATTTGGCGATCGGAGTGCGCCCTCCGGCCAAGGCCAAGGCGTCCGCGACACTCATCGTGGCGTCGAGATGGAACAACCCAGGGTCCATGACTTCACCCAAGACTCGGATCCTCTTTAGCACAAAGAGTTGAATGGCGGGGCTGTACACCGACTCCTGGATCTGCTCTCGGACGAGCGCGCGAAGGGAGAGCTCGGTGTGTGCGCGCACGTCCACCTCGCCGACCAGCGGTAGGGTCACGCGTCCGTGTTGGTCCACAAGGAACTCACCTGACATCTCCTCTTCCTGCCAGACCTCAAGGCGGACCATGTCCCCCGGGAAGATGGAGGGATCCCGCGGGGGATCCTGGGATTGACCCACAAGGCCACACGGGTCCGCCGCAAGGGCGACAGCGGTGAGCACAACGGCTGCGACCATACGTGTGCGGCTGAGATTGAGAAAGCGAGAATTCATGGGCTGAAACTAGTCATCGGCGGCATGTAGGACCAACCGACGCTCATCATATTGGACACGTCCCGTGTTGCCCACCCCACACCGAACACAGATGAGGCTAATGAAACCTACGGCCGGAACGAGCGTGCTCGACCTAGGAAGCGGGTGGGGGGATCCATTGGTCGCGAGAATAGCCGAAAGAGTGCCACTTGAGGTCACGCTCGCGGACGTCAGCGAGGGTCCCCTCGAGGACGGGGCCAGCCGGGGCTTCCGAGCAGTGGTACTGAAAGAAGGCGAGCCACTGCCTTTCAAACCCAACCAGTTCGATATCGTTTTGTCCAACTCGGTCATTGAGCATGTCACGATGAGCCCCGACGAGTGCCGGACTCTTAGTCTCAGCGAGAGGGAAGTGGCGGCGGCATGCCATTGCCAACCAGCGACGCTTCGCTAACGAAATTCGCCGATAGACCTGCATCTACGGCTCCCGGGAACCAACTGGCTACCTCATGATATCGTTCGGAGGATGGTACCGTGGCTCGATAAGCACTGGATAAAGAAGGCGGGCGTTGCCGACTGGCATCTGCTCGGTCCCCGCGAGGTGGGAGACCTTTTCTCCGACGCCGAAATTGCGGTTGAGCGCCTACTTGGCGTTCCAAAGTCCGTGATCGCGTACCGGTAATTGGGTGGAGCCGCACAGTCTCGGTGAATACGACCTCAGTGATTGGAACACCCCTCGGCGACCGCTAGTTCGGCGGCGGCACGGGGGGCCTACTCGCGCTCTTATGGCTGGCGCACGCCGCCAGCGCCCGAAACATCCAGGCCTGAACCCATCGGAGGTATGGGACCCGGTTCACCCGCCCCGGCCACCACTGGTAAGGGAAAGAGCCGTCGTCGTCGCGTCCGTGTTCGAGAGCCCACTGCGCGAGAGCCAGGGCCTCGGTCGGTCCGGCTGCCCATAGAGTCTCGAAGCCGAGACACGTGAGCATCCCCTGGGCCACTCCGTGAAAGTCCACCGGGTAGGGTTGCCCCGGCCGATGAGCAACGCCGTTACCGGTAAGGAACATTGTCCGCCACGCGTCCAAGCCAAGCACAATCGCGGCCCGGCCATCGAGAATGCCAAGGTTGGTGAGCTGCTGGAGCGCCTCCAGCACATACCCAGTGTGATAGGAGTCGACGAATCCGTCCCGGCGGGTCGTCCCATAGGGCCAGGTGCCGTCCGGGCGCTGTGCCTCTAGCGTAGTACGGGCCGCTGTTTCGGCATCACGGGCCCACCCCGCTTCGGGACCTAGCGACTCGGCCGTTCGAGCAAGGAACGCAGCCGCGAGTATACTGGCGTTGTGCACGCCCCGGTTGTCCAAAGGAGTGTAGCTAAAGAGGAAACCTCGCCCGGCAGGCACCCGTTGAAGTTCCCGGCTGATGAAATTCGCGCCCCGGTGTAGCGCCACTCGCACGGCCTCCTGCTGCTCGGCTCCCCCCACGCGAGCTTCCATCGCGTCTAGGAGCGCGTTGCCCACGAACGCGGTGACCACGGACGACCGCGTGCCGGCTGGCGCGTGAAAATGCCGGTTGGCCCAAGCGAAGGGATAGCCCCATCCGCCACTCGGTGCCTCGAGTCGTAGCAGGCGGTCCACTAGCTCTTCAGGACGCACGCCACTGTGGCCCAAGCCCGCATTCCGGAGGCTCAACACGCCCTGAAGAGTCAGAGACAGCGCCTTGGGGTTCACGTGAGGGTGAATGCCCACCCACGGCCGCAAATTCACGGGTAGGCGTCGGTGGGCCTGCGTCCACGCAACGGCCGGCCAGCGCAACGTCCGGAACGGCGCGGCCAACGGGGAGCGAAGGCCGTCGAACGGGTCGTAGCCAACCCAGTCGCGCTGGCGCATCCAGTCGAGAAGCTGCAGCGCTGGGCCATGGAGATCTACGGAACTGTCGTAGCTCACCTTGGAGCCCTGCCCGTCAGGCGCTGACGCGCGACGGCCAGAACAAACCAGGGCAAGACCACCGCGTAGCGCTTGAAAAGTCTTGGGCTCAAACATGCCCGAAACAGCCATTCAAGCCCGCTGCCACGGATCCACCCCGGCGCGTCACGAATGTGGCCCGCGTGCACATCGAAGCTTCCGCCGACCCCAAGGGACACCGCAGGACCCAGAGAAGGATCGAGGGACGCCATGAATTCCTCTTGCTTCGGGCTCCCCATAGCCACCAGGAATAGGTCCGGACGGACTTCACGGAGGTCGGCACGGATGCGTTCCTCGTCATCTGGAGCTAGGTAGCCATGATGAGCACCCACGACATTGATCGAGGGTCGTTCGCGCCGAATCTTGGCGAGAAGGTCGGCCAAAACTGGGGGTCGCGCGCCCACCAAATACACGGTCCATCCTCGTGCCTCAGCCTCTTGGAGAAGGGCGTCCATCAGTGCCACGCCCCAAGCGGCGCCGATGCCGTCCAGGCCTAGGATGCGGGCCGCCCATACCATGGACGACTCGGCAACCACGAGCTCCGCGTCGTCGAGGAACGTCCGGAGGGCAGGATTACGCACTGCGAGCCGGCACTTGCTGTGGTTCATGACAACGATGCGTAGCGGCAGGCGTCGCCCCACCGATTCGACAGCCAAGGCGACGGTGGCGTCCAGATCGACGGCAGATACGGGGAGTCCTAGAACACGATGTCGGCCCGGTAGGCTGCGTGGAACGCCGCTGTTGGGGGTCGGTGCCCCATCAGCAGGCTCGGTCACGCGATCGGACCGTCTGCGCGCTCAGACCACCCTGAGGTTGTCCCAGGCCGAGTGCGGCTGGAGGTCACGCCGCACACATCGATGACAATTTTCTTCGAACGCTGCTCCGACGTGATGAGGAAGAACGGCGCATGTGGGACCAAAAACACGAAGACGTCAGCCTCCAGGTAGGCCACTTCCGGTGCCACAAGCTGGCATCCCGGCAGTTCATCCAGGTTTGGATCAACCACAAGCACTCGCCCAACCCCCGAAGCCTGCAAGTCTTGGATGATCTTGAGCGCAGGGCTTTCTCGAAGGTCGTCGATGTCCGCCTTATAGGTCGCACCAAAGCAGGCGATGACTGGATCAATCAGGGCCGCCGTCGCGTTCTTTACCTTGTCAGCGACCCACCGCGGCTTGCTGTCGTTAACCGCCCGGGCAGTCTCCAGTAGGCGGGCCTTCCCTTTCGCCATGTCGACGATGAACCACGGATCAACCGCGATACAGTGTCCGCCGACCCCAGGGCCCGGTTCAAGGATATTCACGCGCGGATGGCGATTGGCTATCTCGATGAGTTCACGAACGTCGATGTCGAGATCCTCACACAACATGCTGAGCTCGTTGGCAAACGCGATTTGGACGTCACGGCTCGCGTTCTCGACCAACTTCGCCATCTCGGCCATCCTGCTATCACAAAGGATGAGTTCGCCTCGCACGAAGGTCTCGAAGAAGGCCCGCCCCTTCTGGGTCGATTCCTCGTCGAGCCCCCCAATGATCCGGTCGTTCTGCACGACTTCATGAAGGATGCGACCCGGCAATACCCGCTCGGGTGCATGCACAAAATAGAGGTCTCCCGGCTCTAGATCCGTATTCGCGAACACTAGCTCCGCAATCATCTTCGTGGTGCCCGGGGGGCTCGTGCTCTCGAGGATCACGAGATCGCCCTTCTTGAGTACAGGGCAAATGCTCTCGGTCGCTGCCCGAACATGGGTTAGATCAGCGCCGCGGTCCGGCCCCAGCGGGGTGGGCACGCACAACACAAATACGTCTGCCGTTACTGGCTCTGCGAACGCTGCCAACCGGCCGCTCTCGATGCCCGCACGCACCAACATGTCGAGATCGTGCTCAATTATGTGCGCTCGGCCGGAGTTGATGATCTCACGAGCTCGGACATCAGTCTCGACGCCGTGGACTTTATATCCACAACTCGCGAGGACCGCCGCAGTAGGCAGCCCAATATACCCGAGGCCGACCACACATACGGCCTGTCGCTCAATCAGGGTCATAACTTGACAGCTGGGGTGATGAGAAGGGCGACAAGGATAGCAGGGATGGGACGATCGCCCTATGCTGCCCTTCTTGACCCCTGATCCGGTCGCCCTGAGCTTGCCTTGTCGCAGACGGCCACCGGCGACGCCATATTGATCGCGGCTCCCATGAGCACCTCGTCGGGTCCGAGCCTCGAGCGGCAAACCCATTGGACTCTTGATGAAGCAAGTTCTTCAATCGTATCGCACCGGCGAGTTGTGGCTCGCGGAAGTACCTGTCCCCGCTTGCGAAGCTGGGGGCGTGGTAGTGAGAACCCGGGCCAGCCTGGTGTCCTCCGGCACCGAGAAGCAGAAAATCACACTGGCCAAGAAGAGCCTGCTTGGCAAAGCGATGGCTCGACCTGACCTCGTGTCCCAGGTGTTGAAGAAAGTAAAGTCTGAAGGGGTGTTCAGCACCTTCGACAAGGTTTCCGCTAAGCTCGACGAGCCGATTCCTCTCGGGTATTCAGCGGCCGGTGAGGTCATCGAGGTGGGGCGCCAAACGGTGGGCTTCGCGATAGGAGCGCGCGTCGCTGTTGCGGGGGCGGGCTACGCGAATCACTCCGAGTTCAACTTCGTGCCCGCCAACCTCTGCGCTGCGATTCCTGAGGGTGTGTCGTTTGCGGATGCGTCGTTTGCTACGATCGGAGCGATTGCTTTGCAAGGCGTGCGTCAGGCCGACCCCTTGCTCGGCGAACGCGTCGTCGTGGTCGGGCTAGGATTGCTTGGCCTCCTCACGGTTCAGATCCTCAAGGCCAACGGATGTGCAGTCCTGGGCTTTGACCCCGACGACAACAAGGTCGCGCTGGCTCAGTCCCTCGGTGCGGACGCGGCCGTGAGTACGGAGGCAGAACAGGCTTGTGCGGCGTTTACCGGAGGGCGCGGCGCCGACGCGGTCATCATCACGGCCGCTACTCCGAGTCACGGTCCGATCGAGAGCGCCGCTGCGATGTCCCGTCACCGTGGCAGAGTCGTCGCTGTCGGCCTTGTAGGGCTGAACGTCCCGCGCGATGCGTTCTACCAGAAGGAACTCGATCTGCGAATGTCGATGTCCTACGGCCCCGGCAGATATGACCCCTCATATGAAGAGGGCGGCAACGACTACCCCTTCGCATACGTGCGCTTCACCGAACAGCGCAACATGGAAAGTTTTCTCTACCTGGTGCAGCAGGGGAAGGTGACGCCCTCTGCACTCGTAACGCACCGGATCCCGTTCGATGACGCGCTCGACGCGTATTCCCTGCTCGCAGGCAAAGGACCCCCGACCCTGACTCGGGAGCTCGACCACCTTGGAATTCTGCTCGAGTATCCGGAGGATGCTGCGGTGGTGCGCACGACCCGCACGGCATTAAGGGGCTCGGCCGAACCAGGACCCGAGATCGCCGGGGTGGGCTTCATTGGGGCTGGAACCTTCGCCAAGGGCGTCTTGCTGCCTCAATTGGTGAAGCTGGGCGGCATTGCGCTGACGGGCGTGTGTACCAGCACCGGAAGAAGCGCGCAGCAAACCGCTGACCGTTACGGCTTCAGAGTGGCAACGACCGACGCATCGACCCTACTCGATGATCCTGGCACAAACACCATCTTTGTCGCGACGCGTCACTCGAGTCATGCTTCTTTTGCCGCCGCAGCCCTGCGGGCCGGGAAGAACGTATTCGTAGAGAAGCCTCTGTGTCTCAGCGAAGAAGAAATCGAGACGGTTGCCGAAGCGTTGGCCAGTGCGCAGGCTGAGGGCCTAGATCCCTGCCTCATGGTCGGATTCAATCGTCGCTTTTCGCCGCACGCAGCGGCGCTCAAGGAGGCCTTCGCGAGCCGGAACACGCCCATGGTGGTGAGTTATCGTGTGAATGCCGGCTCGATATCGAGTGACAGTTGGATTCAAGACCCCGCAGTGGGCGGGGGGCGGATCATCGGCGAGGTGTGCCACTTCGTGGACTTCTGTAGCGCACTGATCGGGCGCCGACCGGTATCGGTCGCTGCCAACTCTATTGCGAGCGCTCGAACCGACGTGGTCTCCCGAGACTCCTGCGCCATAACGATCAACTATGAAGATGGGTCGCTGGCCGTGATCCAGTACCTCGCTGAGGGTCACAAGGATCTCGCGAAGGAGCGTTGCGAGGTATTTGCGGGAGGAAAAAGCGCAGTGATGGACGATTTCCGAACTACCGTATTCTATGGCGGCGGGAAGCCGCTGCGCGGAAAGCAGTCCAAGGGTTTCTCGGAAGAATTGAAGTTATTCCTTGAGGCCTGCCGGAGCGGTGGCTCCTGGCCGATCTCATGGGAGAGCCTCGTAGACACGCATCGGGCGTGCTTCGCGTCCATAAGGAGTTTGGAGACTGGGCGGACGATCCTGGTCGACTCCCGGCGCGGGCCCCTCTCAGGCGATTGAGGTCGAGTCACGGATGGTCTTCTCAACCCCACAGCAACAAGCCCCGTAACGCCTAGGAGCGTTACGGGGCCTTGTCGCTCGGGAAGCTGGTGAAGGGACTTGAACCCCCAACCTGCTGATTACAAATCAGCTGCTCTACCAGTTGAGCTACACCAGCGCTGGTGTCCCGTCCCAGAAATTCGTTGAGCACCGAGAGTGCCGCTGCGCCGCGATGGCAAGGCGCGACGACAAGGAATAGCAGCGCTGTTTCGCGAAGGAGCAACGAAGCCAGCGCGGATGCAGCGGCGCTCGAATGCAAACGAACTTCTGGGACGGGACACTAGTGGATGGAAAACTAACGACCGAGCCCGGAGGGTCAACGAAGGCCCCCGAGGGCTGGTGGTCCGGTCACGAACGGAAGAAACGAAGCACGGCTCCCCCGACAGTCGCAAGAAGGACAACAAACACCCATAGGTAGCCAGGACCCGCATCGTAGGCCAGATCATCTGTTGCATCTTCTGGCGTGCGAACGATGCCTTTGGGCGTGACGTCGTAAACGAACACCAGCACATGGCGACGGGGAATCCGAGCACCGCGAGACCCAGAGCGATTCGGCTCATTTGTTCGACGGTCTTGAAACCAACAAAAACCCGATGGGCAACCTCAATGAGGGCGAACGCGACGGCAACGTAGGCCGCCGTAACACGGACGACCCGCCGCCGCCGGAGTTCCTCCCAGGGGCCAACCCTGCGCGGAATGCTCACCCGACCGCCCTCAGCCCATCACTTTCCAGCGTGTCCCGCCAGCCCCGTCTTCAAGCACGATGCCCTTAGCTGCGAGCTCATTCCGGATCGCATCTGAGGTCGCAAAATCCTTGTTCGCCCGCGCGTCAGCACGCTCTTGGATCTTTTGCTCAACATACCCGGCCAGGTCGTCATCGACCGCTCGCGCTACATGCGCCACCTCAAGCAGGCCCAACACCTGGTCCATCGAGTGGAGTACGGTCAGGACCGCGTCTCGGTCGATGGCCCGAAGAGCAGGCCGGCCCTCCAGAGCTCCGTTCACGCCGCTCACGAGCACGAACACCGAAGCAAGCGCATCCGCAGAGTTGAAGTCGTTGTCCATCGCCGCCCGGAAACCCGCAAGCGCCGCTTCAGCCAACTCCAGAAGGGGTGACGGCGCGGCACCTTCGTCTGTCTCTACAGCCTCCATACGGGCTTCGAAGTTCAGAATACGCTGAACCGCTGAGGAGGAGGCCTTCAGCCCCTCTCGGGTGAAATTGAGCTCGCCCCTGTAGTGCGAAGAGATCAGTTGGTGTCGGATGGAGGCCGGATCGTAGCCCTCGTCCAGCAACTCTCTCACTGTGATGAAATTGCCGAGGGACTTCGACATCTTTTTGCCCTCGACGAAGAGGTGCTTCACGTGCATCCAGTAGCGGACGAACGGGACACCGGTCGCAGCCTCCGACTGAGCGATCTCGTTTTCATGGTGAGGAAAGACGAGGTCCTCACCCCCAAGATGCATGTCGATGGTCTCACCCAACTCCGCGGTGCTCATCACGGAGCATTCCAGGTGCCAGCCTGGCCGTCCGCGACCCCATGGGGAATCCCAAGCCGCGCCGACACGCTCGTCCTCCTCAGTCGCGGCTTTCCACAACGCGAAGTCACGGGCGTCTTCTTTCTCGTACTCATCGTGAGCCACCCGGGCGCCGACCCTCAAAGTGGAGGTGTCGATACCCTTGAGCTTGCCGTATCCAGGAAAACTCTCGATGGAAAAATACACGGCCCCGTCATCCGCTGCGTAGGCATGACCCCCTTCGATTAAGCGGACGATGAAGGCGACCATCGGCTCAATGTACGCCGTCGCGCGCGGATAGCTGTCAACGGCGCGAATTCCGAGCGTGGCGGTGTCGGCGAGGAAGATCTCCCCGAACGGGTCGGTGTGTTCGGTTACGGATACCCCGGCCGCGGCCGCCGCCTCGATGACCTTGTCGTCCACATCGGTGAGGTTCATGACGAAACGGACGTCGTACCCGCTCCACTCCAAATACCGATGTACGAGATCGAAAAACAGGAACGTACGGAAATTGCCGATATGGGCGTGGTTGTAGATGGTCGGGCCACAGGCGTAGACGCTCACAGCCCCGGCCTTGAGTGGCTCGAATTCCTGCAGCGAGCGAGTTGCGGTGTTCTGGACCTTCAGACTCATCCGTCCTCCAGCGTGCGCATGACGTGTCGATTCAAGGCGTTTCCTCGTTGGCGCCGCGGATCTCGGCCAGAACGGCCTCTAGGGCCTGGCGGGGATCTTCAGCCTGCGTGATTGGCCTGCCGATCACGAGGTAGTCAGCCCCTGCGCGCACAGCTTCGGCAGGCGTCGCAATGCGGTTCTGATCGCCTACGTCCGCGCCGGCGGGGCGAATTCCAGGCGTGACCACCAAGAAGTCATCTGAGACGAGGCGGCGGATCCATGAGGCCTCGAGCGCCGATGCCACCACGCCGTCCAGGCCTGCGTCCGCAGAGAGTTCGGTGAGGCGGCCGACCTCATCACGGATCGAAAGAATCTCTCGTCCCCAGACGGCCTCGATCTCGCTCGCGGAAAGCGAAGTCAGCACGGTGACCCCGAGCAGCTTCGTTCCCGGACCGGCCGCATCGCGCGCGGCCTCGAGCATGGCGGTCCCGCCGGAGGAGTGGACGGTCAGAAGCTCGACGCCCAACTCGGATGCGGCGCGAACCCCGCCGGCGACGGTGTTCGGTATGTCGTGGAGCTTGAGATCTAGAAAGACTCGCTTTCCTCTGGTCGCGAGCGCGGATACCACGGCGGGGCCAGCGCGGGTGTAGAGTTCGAGCCCAACCTTGTAGAACGTGCCCGCGTCGCCGAGGCGATCGACCATGCTGAAGGCCTCGTCAGACGAAGCGAAGTCCAACGGTACGATTACTTCCGCCACACGGCCTCCTGGTTCGGATTCTCCCCACCCAAGTCTCGCCACGCGTCCACCCGGTGTCGCCTCCCCCAGACGCGCAGACCCTTGATCACCCGTTCGGCGGCGCGCGGCGCGGCAAAAGACGCAGTCCCCATCTCGACCAGAGTAGCACCCGCCCGCGCGTAGGCCACGGCGTCCTGCGCGGCGAAAATTCCACCCACGCCTAGGATCGGGAGGTCCGTTGCTGCACGGGCTGCCATCACGGCGCGGAGCCCCACGGGCCGCAGGGCGGGTCCGCTCATGCCGCCCTGCCCCGCACCCAGTTCCGGGGCACCACTCCCCGGTCGCAAAAGCAGACCAGGGACCGTGTTCACGAGCGTCAGTCCGTCCGCTCCGGCCTCCGCAGCGACTCGGACCGTGTGGGCTAGATCGAGGTCGTTGGGTGCCAGCTTGGCCACAAGAGGCCGTTCGGTACGAGATCGGCATCCGTCCAGAATCTCAGCAACCGCCCGCGGGTCCAGCGCAAACGGCGGGCCGCCCCGTTTGGCGTCATTCGGACACGACAGATTGACCTCAAATCCGAGAAAGCCGCTCTCACCGTCTAGGCCTTCGATCAACTTGAAGTACTCGCCCGGGGAATGGCCCGCGATGCTGACCAAGACATGTGCGCGGCGGACGTTCGCGCGGATCCAGGGCAACTTCTCACGCTTGGTCGCCTCAAGGCCCGGGTTCGCGAGACCGATCGAGTTCAGCATACCGCCCCCGAACTCCGCCACACGAGGCGCAGGATTTCCAGGTCGGGGCTCGACGGTCACGGATTTCGTGACAAAACCACCCAAGGCCTCAAGATCCACCACATCGGAGAGTTCTTGGCCAAAGCCGCAGGTCCCCGCCGCGAGAAGAACTGGGTTCTGAAACCGGACCCCGAAGACGTCGGCCTGCAAATTCATCGAATTCTCACCTCTCGCAGACGCAGAGCCAGATCCTCCTCAAGGGCTTCAAAGCCCGGGGCGGCATCACCCCGAGCGGCCAAAACGTAAGGACTGTCGCGGTGCACCTCCAGACGTCCTCGCAACCAGGCACGGTCACCTTCATCTGGAGAAACGCCAATGGCAGCCAACAACGCTTTGGCCGCCCAGGGTTGTTGGGGCTGTGCAGAGGCGAATGCGAGGAAGAAGCCCCGGGCTAACATAGGCGCTACAAGCTCGTCCCGGGCGACCTCCGCGGCGGCAAAAAAGGCGAGCGGCTCGTCGAGTCCAAGATCCACCAGACGATCGACTTCCCCAATGGCGATGAGCAATGTCTGGATCTGTGGCTGCTCTCCCTCCGGCAAGAGAATGCTACGCACCGCGTCCAGTTCCGAGAGGTCCCGACTCCGAGCCAAGCGCGAACGAGCGAGCCATAAGCGGGCCTCCGCTGCGCCCTCCCCGATGCCTCGGGCGACATCCCTCGCCGTCGTCTCCGCTCCTGCCGCATCGCCTGCTTCGTCGAGCAGGACGGCGCGAGCGACACGAATCCTTGCGCGTTCGGTCCTTCCCCAAGCTGCACTGTCCGCGCCGGAGAGCATGGCCGCTACCGCAGCCGGACCCCACCGTGCTGCGGCGGTTGTCGTGAGCACCACAAGAGAATCGAGTCGGGTACCGGCTTCCGGTGACGTCATCAAGCGCGTGACGGCTTCCTGCGCACGCCCGCGCTCGTCGTAGAAGACCGCCCACTTCAAGCGCTCGAATGAAGCCTCCATCCGTAATCGCCCGTCGATTTGGCCTGCTCGGTCGAGGTCCCACCACCCCGCGTCGGTTTGCCCATCAGCCAAAAGAAGGCGCCCACGAAGAAGGTGCCCTTCGGCGAGCGCCGGACCCCGCGTGAGCCCCCCTAGCCCTCGGTTGGCGAAAGACAGCGCCGCCTCGGGATTGCCCGCGCGCGCCGCCGCGACCCCCCGGAAGACCAGAATGGCGAGCTCCGACTCGCTATCGTGAGCCACGGCGAACGCCGACTCCAGGGCCGCCTCTGCCGCATGGGTCTCACCGAGTCGCAGCCTTGCCTTTCCGAGGAGGAAGAGTGCGTCGGCAGCCCACTCGCCGACGGGATCTCGACGGTACCCATCTGCCGCCTTGCGAATCACATCTTGGTAGCGGGCCGCAGCCAGCGAGTCCCTCCCCGCGCGGCGATGGGCCTCCGCCTCACCGTAGGACTGTTCCGCGTTGTAGATGGAGTTGTAATAGACACACCCACTGAGCAGCACCAAAACGCCAAACAAAGGGGTGCGCCTCGACTTCACCGGTCCGCTCCGACGCCTCCGGTCCCGCTGCCGGGCGGATAACGCTCGAAAAATCGAACCACAGCTCGAGCGATGGACCGGGCCGCTTCATCTTGGAATGATTTCTGGCCAAGCAGAGGGCTCTCGTCTGAATTAGAGAGGAAGCCGACTTCGACCAGAACGGACGGCATGAGCGCGTTAGTCAACACGGCGAGGACACCCTGCTTCACCCCTCGATTCGGCCCGGGATGGAACTTACCCATCTCCTCCTGCACAAACTCCGCGAGCAGCGCCGACCAGTGCTGGTGATCAAGGTTACGTAGCTCGCGGAGAATGAAGCCCAGATCAGGCTGTTCGTCCGGATCGATGTCTTGTCCCTGCACCTGGAGCGGGGCATTCTCGATGGCCGCCACACGCTTTTCGTGATCAGTGCGCGCTTCTGACAAGAAGTAGGTCTCAAAACCCCGAGCGGAACGAATGCTGGGAAACGAGTTCGCGTGTACCGAGATAAATACACCGGGGCGCTCCCCCTTCCACTCGGTCGCGCGATCGCCCCGGTCCCAGATCGGCACGAAAGTGTCGTCGTCCCTGGTGAGATACACTTCAAGCCCTGGCTCGCGCCGCAACAGCTCCGCCATGGCCAACGCCACCCCGAGCGCAACGTTCTTTTCGCGAAGGCCACCTCCAAGGGTGCCTGGATCGCCGCCACCGTGACCGGCGTCGATCACCACGACGCGAGGCCCCTCGTACGGTGCGGAAGCGCTCTGCGCATCTGAAGACGATGGGTTCCCAAGAGGTCGAGATGCCTCCGGCGGCGGAACGGCTACCGGTGGCCCATCCGTTTCGGGGAGTTGGGGTTGCTCTGGCTGAACACCCACAGCGGTCCCGCCCCAGGTCGCG
>ERZ890510.90-NODE-90-length-72714-cov-8.525826_pt1 | contig 72714 bp, 71 predicted proteins | sample MGYA00521265_ERZ890510 | MGnify/ENA primary metagenome ERZ890510 (study PRJEB32303, sample SAMEA104408624) | aquatic metagenome | biome: Brackish water; feature: Chemocline; material: water | place: Baltic Sea | collected 2014-10-26T21:54:00 | depth 110 m ... | reverse complement strand
CTTCATCAGTAACGCAATGACCTCGGTGTCCTCCGCTACGACGATCCTGCGCGTTTTTTCAGAGGATTCGGCCGACATGGATTCGCCTGTAGGTTGGTCGAAGTTGCTTCACAGTCCGACTCACGGCCCTTTTTCCCTAGGGTCCGCCCAGTTCAGAGACTAAAATCACTCCGAACGGCGGACAGGCCCGGGCGGGGTCCACGTTGACGCCCCAGGGCAGGCACCAGAGCTTCGGCGGTGCATTTGAACCGCAAGAGTCCTAATCGTAATGGCTGAAACTCAGTTTTCCGTGCCGCAGGGTGACTTCGACCTCATCCGCTATCCCCCCACTCGCGACCAGAATCTGCGCGCATGGGATGCCGCCGATGAGCTGTTACTCGCTCACGTCGCCGACGTCATGACCGAAGGGCCTTTCAGGTCGGTGGTCACCGTGAATGACGGGTTCGGCGCCCTCAGCGTAGCGGTTCGCGCCGCCGGCAAAGCGGACCCGCAAAACAAGGTGAGCTTCGTCTCCGACTCTCACGTAGCGTCGATCGCGATACGCCAAAATCTGGACCGCAACGGCCTCGCACCGCTTGATGCCGACGACGTGTGCGATCCCGACTTGGTGCTGATCAAGATCCCAAAGACGCTCGGGCTGCTCGAGTTCCAGCTTTCCGAACTCCGCGCATCGCTTCGGCCGACCACGGTAGTAGTGGCCGGAGGTATGACGCGGGACATCCACGCCTCAACGATCGATTTGTTCGAGCGGATTATTGGGCCGTCCCGGACCTCCCACGCGAAGAAGAAGGCTCGACTAATTTTCTCGGAGTTAGATCCCGAGTTATCTCCGGTAGCCCCACAGCCGACGGTATTTTCCCTGGGATTGCAGGACGTCCAACTCGTCAACTATCCCGGTATCTTCTCGGCGAAGAGACTCGACAATGGCACGCGACTCCTGCTGGAAAACCTCCCGCTGACCTCCGGGAGCCCTGACGTCATCGACTTGGGGTGCGGCAACGGAGCCCTCGGCGTGGCCATCGCTCTGGCCAATCCCAACGCCCATGTCACGTTCGTAGACGAGTCGCACCTCGCGGCCCGCTCGGCGGAAGAGACCTTCAATGGCGCCTTCAGTGCGCTCGATGGCGCGGGAGCGCCTCGAGCAAAATTCCGTGTCGGTGACTGTCTCGACGGCCTCCATGGTGACTCGGCGGACCTGATCGTGTGCAACCCGCCATTTCACCAGGGCCGGGTGCAGATTGATGACGTCGCCTGGAAGATGTTCACGGGCGCGAAGCGTGTGCTGCGGCCTGGTGGCGAGCTGTTCGTGGTCGGAAACCGACACTTGGAATACTTCGACAAACTCCAGCGCGCTTTTGGGAACAGCCAGATCATGGCCAGCAACTCGGGATTCGTCGTGGTGCGTGCCGTAGCATGACGACCGTCGGGGCCGAGACGCTCGCTGGCCAAACCGAGGGGCACATCAGTGCTGAGGCGCGCATGCACTGGAGCGTCGAAAGCCCCTTCAACCGACTCCGCGCAGATGCGGCGCTGGCCGGCTTCGACCTAAGGGTCTTGAGCGGATTCCGTGGCTTCTCCCATCAACTATCCATCTGGAATAGGAAAGCCCGAGGCGAACTCGCGGTACTGGACTCGGATGCATCACCTCTATCCATCGTCGACCTGACGGAAGTGGAGTGGGTCTACGCAATTCTTCGATGGTCCGCATTGCCCGGCGCTTCTCGGCACCATTGGGGCACCGACCTCGACGTCTACGACGAGGCCGCACGCCCGAGTGACTACGAAATCGACCTGACACCCCAGGAGGTCGACGCAGGCGGGATGTTCGCCCCCCTGCACGAGTGGCTCGACGAGCGTATCGCCACCGGAGCGGCGCACGGTTTCTTCCGCCCATACGACCGGGACCGCGGGGGCGTTGCCCCTGAGCGATGGCACCTGAGTCACGCCCCGACCGCCGCCGAATTTGACGCGGCCCTCTCACTCGGCACGTTACGTGCTACTCTGTCGCAAGCAGACCTGGAGTCGAAGTCTGTGGTCCTCGAACATCTGGACGACATCTACGCGCGCTTCGTCATCAACACGAACCGGACCACTTCGTGACCCTTCGCCCGAGACAAGATCGCGGCACCCTTCCCTGGGAGCCCGACGTGTACGGACAGTCCCATCTGGGCGCTCCGTTGGAGGTATGGCGATCGTCGGGGCCCTGCCACCTGTTGGTGTTCGCCGCGATCCACGGGGAGGAAGGAGAGACGACCAGTGCGCTGTCGCGCGCGCTGCGCCATCTCTCAGAGCCTTCGCCGCACTGCGCCGTGGTGCTCGCGGCCAACCCAGACGGGCTCAGTCGCGGCACCCGCTGCAACGCGCGCGGGGTCGAGCTGAATCGAAATTTCCCCACTGCGGATTGGCGACCGGACCCGGTGATGCACCGCTCGACGCTCGACGCGCCCAGGGACGTCGCACTGAGCCCCGGTGCCGCGCCGGGATCGGAGCCCGAGACGCAGGCCATGATCGCGCTCATTCAGGAACTGAAGCCGGAGGCGGTCGTCGCGCTGCACGCGCCGCTTGCCTGCATCGACGACCCGAACGACTCGGTCCTCGGTCGCTGGCTGGCCGCGCGCACCGGCCTGCCCTTGGTGGCGGACGTAGGGTATCCCACGCCCGGCTCGTTCGGCACTTGGGGTGCGGAACAGGGCCTCCCGGTCGTGACCTACGAGTTCGGGCAGACCACGCCTGATGGGGCAGCCACCGAGCACGTACCGGTCCTGCTCGGCCTCCTGACCCAACGGATCTAGACCGCCCATGGTACTCAACTTCATTTGGATCGGATTTTTCCTGGTCGCCTTCGGCGTGGCCGCAGTGAAGTTGCTCTTCCTAGGCGACACCGAAGTCTTCAGCGCCATGGTCACGGCCACGTTCGACATGTCCGAGACGGCGTTCGAGATCTCCATCGGCCTGACGGGCGTACTCACGTTGTGGCTCGGGCTCATGCGGGTTGGGGAAAAGGGCGGCATGATCGCAGTGCTGTCGAAGGTGGTACGTCCCTTCTTCCATCGGATCTTTCCCGAGATTCCCCGAGATCATCCGGTCCACGGTTCCATGGTGATGAACTTCGCCGCGAACATGCTGGGCTTGGACAATGCGGCTACGCCTCTTGGCCTCAAGGCCATGCAGGAGTTGCAGGAGTTGAACCCGAGCGACGACACAGCCTCGAACGCTCAGATCATGTTCCTGGTGCTGAACACGTCCGGGCTGACACTCATCCCGATCAGCGTCATGGTGTACCGTGCTCAGATGGGGGCCGCCAATCCGTCAGATGTGTTCCTCCCCATACTGATCACCACTTTCTTCTCCACGATGGCAGGACTGATTTCCGTGGCGGTCGTGCAGCGCATCAACCTATTCGACAAAGTTGTGATGGCGTATCTGGGCGGCCTCACAGCGTTCATCGCGGGCATCATCCTCTACTTCTCCAGGCTGCCGCAGGAGCAGGTCGCGAGCCTGTCCACGTTGATCGCCAACGTGCTGCTCTTCGGCGTCATCACTGTCTTCATCCTGATGGCTGCCGTGCGTCGCGTGAACGTCTACGAGGCCTTCATCGAAGGCGCCAAGGAAGGATTCCCTGTCGTCATCAAGATCATTCCCTACCTCGTCGCGATCCTGGTCGGCATCGGGGTGTTTAGGGCTTCTGGTGCCATGGACATGCTCGTGGCAGGCATCGGATGGGGCTTTGCGGCGGTCGGCATGAACACCGACTTCATTGAGGCGCTCCCCACGGCGCTGATGAAACCGCTGAGCGGGAGCGGTGCGCGAGGCATGATGGTGGACGCCATGCAGACGCACGGTGCGGACTCTTTCATCGGACGGCTGACCAGCACCTTCCAGGGATCCACGGACACGACCTTCTACATCATCGCGTTGTACTTCGGCTCCGTGTCGATCCGGAATACGCGCCACGCTGTGGTTTGCGGGTTGATTGCTGATGGGACCGCGATCGTGGCTGGGATTCTCGTGGGGTATTTGTTCTTCTATTAGGCGGCCGCGAGTGGGACGCTGGCAGCCTTCCGCTCTCTCGACCCCGCCCGGTAGTGCTACTTGTGCGAGTGTCGACGAGGATCTGAGATAGGTCGCGGGTAGGTCGACCCAACCCGCATGGAAGTCGGAGAGGTGGGGCGATAGAAATCGCTAGTCAGAATGCCTGCGCCCCGTGTGCCCGCCCCGCCCAAGGGACCCAACATTGTGCCCCTTTTTTCCGTGTCAGCGGACCGCCTACCGGGGTCGATCTTGCTAATGAGCAGATATCTGCCTATTAACCGATCATGCGAAGAAAACCCGGTGAATTGATTCCTCTGGAGATAGAGGTCCTGGAAGCCGCGATGGCTCTCCAACGGGAGGGCATCTTGGCCTTCCACGGTTATTCGCTCGCAAAGAGCATGAAGACGAGGTCGGATCGCCGGATGCTTACAGCGCACGGAACGCTCTATCGTGCCTTGCATCGATTGGCACGCGCAGATTTGCTCGAGGGGTTCTGGGAGGACCCCGGCGAGGCCGAGGGCGAAGGCCGCCCGCGTCGCAGGCTGTATCGACTCACTGGACTTGCGGCGCCTGCGGTCAACCGCGCGCGGGCGCGGCACCGCTCAAGCGGCGACTTCCCTTCTCTAGATGGCGGCCTGGAGATTCCATGAGCGGGGTCGTACGGATCGTCGTCAACGTGGCACGCGCCTGGGTGCGTTTCTACACGAGTCGCATGCCCCCGGAGTTGCGCGTGATTCGGCGCGCGGAGATCGATTCCGATCTATGGGCCCACCATAAGGATGCAGTAGAAGAAGGCTTACCCCCGTTGATCACCGCGCTTCAGATGTTGCTGCGAATCTGGCTCGGCGTTCTGGACGACCTGAGTTGGTGCGTCGAGGCCCGCCAACCGACACTAAGAGGAGGAATGACCCCGATGGTATTCTCACCAAGACAGGCGCGGTGGATGGGCATCTCCTCCGTCGCTGGCGGCGCGATTGCGCTGCTTATGTTCGGTATCGTCCCGATCCTAACGGACTACTTCGCGTCGGTCGGGATTCCGCTACCGCTCCCGACCCGCATCGTGATGGGTATGTCCGCGTCCCTGACTGCGTATTGGTGGGCCTACGCAGCAGTGGGCGTCGCCCTCTTCCTGATCGTCGGGCAGCTAAGCGGGAGTCTGCGGCACACCGTTCTCGCGAACGGCGACGGCGAACACAGCGCCGAGGCGGATACTGCGGCGGAGGCACGCCTCTCGAGGATTGAGCCAATCATGATCGTTAGGCTAGGCGTCGTGGTGGGTGCAATGGTCCTTTCCCTTTTCCTGCCGATCTTCGACGTGGTCAACGCAACAAAGTAGGACCCGCTTGTTGAGCGGCTCTCGGCCAACCAGCTGGCGCTTCGCGCCCCCCAGGTTGGGCGAACCCATATCGATCGTACAGTGCGCACGACTCGAATCGACGAGCTTGTTGCTGAGCTGATCCAACGAGACTCGACGCTCCTAGCACGAGCCACCCGGTAGGTAGACTTCTTGCTTGAAGGAGATCATGGATCTGCCTCGCATGATCTCCGCAAGTGGCACGACATCCTCTCCCGATACTCTCCGAATCGGATCGGAAAATTCCTGCCCGCCCACCCCGTTCATGCCAACCAGCGCGTCACACCTCCCAAGACCGTCCGCTGCACCTCGATCTCCTTGATACCATCGGGATCGACTTCGTGCGGGTCGGCGCCCAGCATGACCCAGTCGGCCAGCTTCCCCGCTGTGATGGAGCCCTTCTCGCCCTCCTCAAACGACGCGTAAGCACCGTTCATCGTGCAGATCCGTAGCGCTTGATCCACGGTGATCCGCTGACTCGGCCCCCACACGCGTCCCGCGAAGTCCTTCCGAGTAACCATGCTCTGGATCGCCATGAGCGGTTCGAACGGCCCTGGGGTCCAGTCCGAAGCGGGCGCCACCATGATGCCGTAGTCGAGGAAGGACTTGTGGGCGAACATCCACTCCATCTTCTCCGGCCCGTACTCGGGCCACTTGTTGCCGTGATAATGCGCGTAAGTGTAGAACGGAGCGGGGATGACCCGGCCGGCCGCGATGCGCTCGAGCAGCGAAGGGTTCACCAAGGAACAGTGCTCGATCCGGTGGCGAGGGTCCTCACGGGGCCACATCTGCTGGACGCGTTCGTAGGCGTTGAGCACCATGTCGATGGTGACGTCGCCGTTCGCGTGAATCGCCACCTGCCAACCGGCTCGGTGGGCTGTCTCGACCGCCGCGTGGATCTCGTCCTGCGACATGGTGAGGATGCCGTAGTCGTCGGGCCGGCCCTCGTACGGCGTGCTCATGCGCATGGTTCGCTCCGACGCGGAGCCGTCGGCCACGAATTTGACTGCCCCGATCTTGAGCATCGCGTCGCCCAGACCGGTCCGCACGCCGGCATCCCTCATGCCCTGATAGGTACCTGCATCCGGCATCACGCACGCGCGGTAGCCCAGTTCCCCGGCAAGATACGCATCCTGGTACGCTCGGAATCCAACCGCCGGTACGCCGGTCTCATGCACCGATGTGAGGCCCACCTGATTCATCAACTCGCTGATGCGCTTGATCGCCGCCTGACGCTGCTCGCGGCTCGACACCTCCGGCATGTGCCGAGCGACCAGGGAGGTGGCGTTCTCGGCCAGCTTGCCGGTCAGTTCGCCCCCGTCGCGGTAGATCTGGCCACCCTCGGGATCGCGTGTGGCCATGGTGATGCCCGCAATCGTAAGGGCTCGGGCGTTCACCACGGCCGTGTGCCCGCCTCGGTGGCCGACGTACACGGGATGATTGGGTACCGCCTCGTCGAGATCAGACCGGTGCAGGGGCCTCCCCTCACTGAGCTTCGTGTCGTCGTACATGAAGCCGATGACCCACTCGCCCGGAGGCGTCTCCCTTGCCCGCTGCGCCAAGGCGTCCTTGATTGCCGCTATGCTGCCGAGGTTGGTGTCCACGCTCACAAGGGCATCGAGGCCACCCCACGAGGGATGTGAATGCGCGTCGATGAATCCAGGTGTCACCGTCGCGCCCCCGGCGTCGATCACTTCCGTTGTCGACGACACGAGATTCATGATGTCGTCGGTGCTTCCCACCGCAACAAATCGGCCGTTCTTGGCGGCGAAGGCCTGGGCCGCGGGAAGGGCGTCGTCCATGGTCAGCACGTTGCCATTGATCAGGACCTGGTCCGCGCTCGACCCCATCGCACCGGCAGCGCTACCTGGCGCACAGGCTCCGGTACCAATCGCGGCGAGCGCAGCCGCTCCATAACCTAGGAACGCACCGCGGGTCACTTCGGACATGGGTCCTCTTCAGGGTCGGGAGATAGCTTCGCGCCGTGGACTTCTCGCGGACGAACGTAGGTCGGCGGGGGAGTACCCAACAGCAGCAGCCCTCGGCCCAGTACAAGCCCGACCTATCCGACGAGGGGCCGTACACGAGACGGGCGAGTCGAGACCTTCAGTGTCGCGTGCTCACGACCTGCACCCTTAACGTAACTCGCCTCTGGAGCGGCGGCCTGAGACGCGGTCTCCTCAAAGAAGCGCGACCGGTCAAGCGCTAAGGCGACTGCTGCCCCTCACGCTCGGCCAAGGCCCGAGCAACCCGCGGCCGGAGCTTGATCGGCAGATGTCGCAGGTGTGCCTCTAGGAGCCGCCTCGGGGTCAGTTCCTGATCGATGATGCGGGCGAGTTCATCTTCCCTCTTCCAGAGGAACTCAAGCGCGCTCGCTTCGAGGTCGAGCAAACGTTTCTCGACGGACTCGTTGAGCGCAATCTCCAGGCCGATGGTCCCGGTCGCATCCATCTTTCAGAGCGATTGCCGGTTCCCCGTGACGTGCTCCGTGAACGCACCGGCAGACCCGGCGTGCTCGATCGCCTGAGCTGCATCGACGATGCGGCGCTCGGAAGCCCCGCCGATATTTTGGTAGGCGAGAAGGCGCCGTAGCGCGTTCTCCGCCACGTCACCCTGGAGTGTGTACACCTTGTCCGGCGTCCATGGGTCGCAACGCTGGCACGGAACCCCGACACCGAACTCTCCATCTTCGCCTCGCAGCGGGTACACCCACCAGCCGAGGTCGTAGCGCAGCGCTTTAAGCTGACTGTGGCAATGCGGGCAGGTCTCCCGACCGTGCCACGCTGCCCAGCCGAAACGCCGCCACCGTAGAATGTCGGCAATCGGCGTGTCCTCCCAGTCGATCGCCACATCCCAGTCGGTGAGGCCGACGATATCGCCGAGGTACGCCATGGCTCCAAACGTGTAGGCCGTGACCTTGGAGCGGTGGCTCTCGTAGGAAGGCGCTTCCGTAACTCCCGACCGTACCGCCACCAGGCCTGCTCTACGAGGCCCGCCTATCCAATACGAATCAGGGTGAGGGGCGAAGCACTCAGCAGTGTAATGTTGGAGGTCTGCGTCAGCAGCTTGGCGTGATCGCGAGCGATTCTCTCCAGCTCGTAGAGGGCGGCCTCGCGCTCCTCGAGCGGGCACAGATTCCACCGGTTGAAACTCTCACAAACCACCCACAGTCGCCCCTGCAGCGGATCGTATGCGATCCGCCGCCCGCGCGGCATATGCGCGAGCTGACCGTTTTCCGGTAACGGCTTATGGCAAAAGAGACAGCGTGTGAACATCAGCCCACGGGGGGCCTGCACCGTCGTCATCGTCATAATCCCCTCCACCCCTCCATCCTAGCGCGACCTCACCCCGTGAAGCCGTAACCGCAACACCTACAACCCTAAAGTAACGAAAACGCGCGCAACCCCGACAGCTTCCGCTCATTCTACATACCCTCAGGAACCGCCGCGATGCACTCCACTTCAACGCGGGCGTTGAAGGCCAGGCCACTCGCCGCGAGCGCCGAACGCGCAGGCGGATCCGCGGGGAAGAACTCTTGGTACACCTCGTTGAACAAGGCAAAGTCCGCCATATCTGCCAAGAATACCGTGCACTTCACGACGTCCTCCCAGCCGGCGTTCGCCGCTTCAAGCACCGCACCCAGGTTCTCCATCGCGAGCCGGGCCTCAGGTTGAATGCCACCCTCGATCAACGTGGGCGGCGAAACGCCAGGGAGCGCTCCAATGGCACCCGAAAGGAAGATGAAGTCGCCGCTGCGAACCGCTGAGGAAAACACCGGCAGACGCATTACGCCCTCCGGTTGGATGATTTCTTTACGTGGGTTGGGTACCTCAACGGCCTCGCTGAACGGTACCCGGTCTGCCCGCTCCTCGATCGAGCAGGCCGTCACAGCCAACGAAAGGCTGCATGCTAGCAGTACCGACAACCGCATCCGTGCCAATGTCGTCATCTCAGTTTCCTCTCTCGTAGCGGATCTCGCCGCCAAGAATGGTAAGGTCTACCAGTGCGTTCGTGATTTCGGATTCCGGCACCGTCATGATGTCCGTGTCGAGGACAATGAGGTCGGCCAACTTGCCCACGGTAATGGAACCCTTCAGATCTTCTTCAAAGGCCGCGAAGGCGTTGTTGATCGTATAGCTCCTCAGCGCCTCCATGCGCGTCATCTTTTGTGCTGGGAAGAAGTCGTTGCCGCTGTGATCCTTGCGTATCACCGACGAGGCGAACGAAGCGACCGGCGAGATGTCCTCCACGGGAACGTCGGTCCCGTTGCCGATGACCACACCGGCATCCATGAACGAGCGCCACAGGTAGGCGCCGCTTTCCGCCCTTTCAGCGCCCAGACGGGCAAATACCCAAGGGGCATCAGATGTGGCGTGGACGCCTTGCATAGCCGCGATCACACCGAGGTCCGCAAAGCGCTGCACGTCATCGGGATGGACATGCTGGGCATGCTCGATGCGCCAGCGACGGTCGGCTCCGCCGGCGGCGCCGAAGGTGCGTTCGTAGATATCGAGGACGACACGGTTGGCGCGGTCGCCGATCGCATGGGTGTTGAGTTGGAACCCGGCTTCAAAGGCGATCTGTGCAGTTTCCTCAATGTCGTCGGGTTCTTCGACCGTAAGGCCGATCGTGGCCATGTCCGCGTACGCTTCTAGCATCCACGCACCGTGCGAGCCAAGCGCGCCGTCGATCTGCCGTTTGATGGCTCGAACAGTGAGGAAGTTATTCCCGTAGCCAATCATTCGATAATCGGCCAAACGGGCCCGCATGGACTCGTTGCTCTCGTTGCGCACCATGAGGTACAGTCGCACCGGCAGCTGTCCTTCGTCGGCGAGGCGCTTGAGGGCATCAATCGTCTCGAAGTTGGGTCCCGCGTCGTGGAACGTGGTCACACCCTTGGACAACGCTTCGCCGCCCGCCAGCTGAACTTGCTGCACAAATTCGTTCCAGCGCTCCGCTTCGGTGCGCGTCGCGCGCGACGCCGCCAGCACGTCGAATACCAGCGCGTCCGCGTTTTCTCGAAGCAGGCCTGTGGCGTCCCCTGACACGTCCCTTACGATCGTGCCACCCGGCGGGTTTGGCGTCTGCAAGTCGATGCCGGCCAACTCCATCGCGCGTCGATTCGCGTACGCAGCATGCCCGCTGGCATGCGCGAGAATCACAGGATTCTCCGGAGAGACGGCTGACAGTGTCGCATTCGTCGGCACGCCGTCTACCGCTCCTGCGGGCGTGCTCGACCACTTCTCCTGATGCCAGCCGTGGCCCTCGATCCAGGCTCCGGGCTCCGCCTCGGAGGCTGCCTCGCCGACCAGGGACACGATCTCTTCCCAACTGGAGGTATGCGTCAGGTCCAGAATCATCTTGGCCTGACCGAGCCGCACATAGTGGCCATGCCCCTCAATGAAACCAGGTAGCACCAGGCGGCCGCCCAGATCGACCACCCGAGTGGCCTCGCCGACGAACGCCTCCATCTCGGCATTCGTGCCCACGGCCATGACGCGGTCGCCGCGCACCGCAACGGCTTCAGCCTCCGGATGGGCTTCGTCGACGGTCACGACCTTGCCGTGGGTCAGCACCAGGTCCGCCATCTCACCGGGATCTGCGCATGCAACGACGGACACAATCAAAATCAGACAGGTGGCGCTGAGCGCCCTACGAGCTAGATCCAAGGGACCAACCTCCGGCAAGTTGTCAGGACAGCGGACAAGTTGGCATTGGGCCACGCGCAAAGCCACCGGCGTACTGTCCCAACATCCCACTAGCGCGCCGCCGGCACTCGGGTCGTAAGTTACCGCCCTTCCTCTTCACAGTGCGGTCGGAGATTTCACAAATGCACCAGCGTTCACTTCTCGCCGTCTTGGCCATCCTCGCCGCGGCCCCGGTTGCGGCCCAGGATCCGAAACAGGCCGTTGCGGACCACGTCATGGCCCATGCGACCGAGTACGAACAGATCGCCATGCAGATCTGGGATTTAGCCGAAGTCGGTTACATGGAGCATGAAAGTTCCGGGCTACTGCAAAACCGACTAGCCGCCGCCGGCTTCACGGTCACGGCTGGCCTCGCCGACATCCCCACGGCGTTCGTGGCCTCCTACGGCTCCGGCGAGCCCGTGATCGCGATTCTCGCGGAGTTCGATGCGCTACCCGGCATCACCCAGGACCGCACGCCTGAGCGCAATCCCATCGACTCCAAGCCAGCAGGTCACGCCTGCGGGCACCACCTCTTCGGGACGGGCTCTACGGCTGCAGCCCTCGCGGTGCGCGATTGGATGGAGTCCAGTGGACAGTCGGGCACGATTCGGCTGTATGGCACGCCCGCGGAAGAGGGTGGTGGCGGCAAAATCTACCTCGCGCGCGGAGGATTCTTCGATGATGTGGACGTGGTCCTCCACTGGCACGCCGGTGATGCGAACAGCGCCGACCCCACGTCGTCGCTCGCCAACATCTCGGCCAAGTTCCGCTTCCGCGGCATAAGCGCACATGCTGCCGGTGCGCCAGAACGGGGGCGTTCCGCGCTCGACGGCGTCGAAGCCATGAACCAGATGGTCAACATGATGCGCGAGCACGTGCCCCAGGCGACGCGCATCCATTACGTGACCACATATGGTGGTGCCGCCCCGAACGTCGTTCCCGACTTCGCGGAGGTGTACTACTACGTGCGCCATCCGGAGGCGGACCAAGTGCGTGAGCTCTTCGACCGCGTGATCGAAGCGGCTGCCGGCGCCGCCCTCGGGACGGAAACGCAGATGGAGTACGAGGTCATCAACGGCGTCTACAATTTGCTACCCAACGTGACCCTCGCCGAGATCATTCACGCAAACCTGACCGCGGTGGGTGGCGTCGAATACACCGAGGATGAGATGCGTTTCGCGCGGGTCGTCCGCCAATCGCTCCCTGAAGACGCTCGGCCGCTCGAGAGCGCGGCTCAGGTCAAACCGTTCGAACTCCTACTGGGAGCCCGATCGGGCGGCGGCTCCACCGACGTGGGCGACGTGAGTTGGAACGTCCCCACCGCAGGACTGCGAACCGCCACCTGGGTCCCGGGCACATCGTCGCACTCCTGGCAGGCTGTCGCGGCCGGCGGGACGTCCATCGGCACAAAGGGCATGCTCGTGGCTGCCAAAACGATCGCCCGCAGCGCCGTCGACCTCTTTCAGCAGCCGGACCTCATACGCCGGGCACGGGCCGAATTCGAGGAGCGCCGTGGCGCAGACTATTCGTACATCTCGCTCGTGGGAGATCGACCACCCCCGCTCGACTACCGCAGCAATCCCGGCGGCTGAGGGCGAGAGGTGAACTCGCGGACCGCAGCAATCCCGGCGGCTGAGGGCGAGAGGTGAACTCGCGGACCGCACGCGGAATCCGGATCGTACGGCGACGTGCGGCACTGACCGCCATCGCGCTCGTCGTTGGCTGTTCGCCCCAAGAGAACACCCGCGGCTGGGAGTGCATCGCTCCTGCAAACGCCGGAGGCGGCTGGGACCTCACCTGCCGCTCGGTCGCGCGCGTCCTCCAGGACCTCGACCTGTCTCCGGGGCTGGTGCGTACCACCAATCTTCCGGGCGCCGGTGGCGGCGTGGCCTTCGCCCGCACCGTCGCTCAGCGCAGCGATGACCCTTCATTGTTGGTGGCCGCCTCGCCGTCGACCACGCTGCGACTCGCCCAAAAACAATACGGTCCACTCGCGGTCGACGACGTGCGCTGGGTCGGCGCGTTGGGTGCGGAGTTCGGCGTTCTCGCCGTAGCCGCGGACTCGCCCTGGAACGACCTGGGCGATCTCTTGGCGGCGCTGCGCTCGGACCCGACGTCGGTCGTGGTTTCTGGGGGAAGCGCCGTGGCGGGCCAGGACCACATGAAGGTGCTGCTGTTGGCACACCGATCCGGCATCAACCCCCGCTCGATACGGTACGTGCCCTTCGACGGGGGCGGCGAGGCAATGACTGCGCTCTTGGGTGGCTTCGTGCACGTTTTTTCTGGGGAAGGCTCCGAGGTCGAGGGCCAGGTCGCCGCGGGCCGCCTCAAGGTCCTGACGATCTTGGCTCCGGAGCGCGTGAGCGGTCCGCTTCGCGACGTCCCCACCGCGCTCGAGTCGGGCGTGGACGTCACCTGGGTGACTTGGCGTGGATTCTACGTACCGGGCTCGATCGACGACGCAACGTATGACCGATGGGTCGACGTGCTGAGGCAGGTCGGTTCTTCGCCGGAGTGGGAGGTGGCCCGCCGGGCCAATCGCCTCGATCCCTTCTTCGTTGTCGGCGCCGACTTTGAAGCCCTCGTGAAGCAGCAGGTGGCGGACTTCGAAGAAATGTCCCGAGAGATCGGGCTCATACGATGAACCAGACCACTGAGACCAGCCCTCGGCCCCTCAGCGCCCGCATTGGGGGCGGCATACTGCTCACCGCTGCGATCGCGATCGCCGTGGAGGCGTCCACATTCGAAGTGGCGTTCCTCACCGACCCTGTCGGACCGAAGGCGCTTCCCCTTCTGGTTGCCGCGATCTTGGCGGCGGGTGGGCTAGCCCAGCTATTTCGGCCCGACATCGACGTCGCCTGGCCTGAAAGCGCAGTCCTAACACGGATGGCGGGGGCAGCCGGGTCGTTCGTCGGGTACGCCGTTGTCCTGCCCTACGTGGGCTTCTTCTTGTCGACGACTGCGGTCGTCACGGCTCTGTCGCTGCTCTACGGCGGCCCGCCCCTGAAGGGAACACTGGCTGCCGCCGCCCTCTCCGGCGCGCTGTGGCTGCTCTTCGTTTCGGTACTCGGGCTCCCTCTTCCGATCGGGGATTTATGGATGCGCTAACGCACCTGATCTCCGGCTTCGCGATCGCGCTGCAGCCGCTCAATCTTGGGCTGGCTTTCGTCGGGGTTTTTGTAGGCACGTTCGTGGGCATGCTTCCCGGCATTGGGCCCATCAATGCGATCGCGATCCTGATTCCCGTGACGTTCGCGGCAGGGCTGCCGCCTGAGTCGGCCCTCATCCTCCTGACGGGCATCTACTACGGATCTCAATACGGGAACTCGATCAGTACGATCCTGCTGAACGTGCCAGGCACCGCCTCCGCAGTGGTCACCGCCATTGATGGCCACGCGATGACCAAAGCGGGCCGGGGCGGCCCCGCGCTCGCCATGTCTGCGATCGCCTCGTTCTTCGGCGGCACGGTGTCGATCTTTGCGCTGGTGCTCTTCGCCCCCGTGCTCGCCGGGTGGGCCATTCGCTTCGGACCCGCAGAATACTTCGCGCTCATGGTATTCGCGTTTTCGGCGTTGTCGAGCTTTTCGGGCGGCAGCCTCATGCGGGGCCTCGCGGCGACCGCGTTCGGCCTGTTCCTGGCGACCGTCGGCCTAGATCCGAACAGCGCCATCCCCCGCTTCACTTTTGGTTCTCTGCAGCTACTAGATGGCATGGACTTCGTTGTGGTCACCATCGGGCTCTTTGCTGTCAGCGAGGTCATTCAACTCTTGGAGGACACGGAGGGCGGGCAGGCGGCGGCCGTCGGCTACGGTCGGGTCATGATCAGTGCCAAGGAGTTCGCCGAGACCGGCTGGACCATGGTGCGCGGCAGTGTGATCGGATTCCTCGTCGGCGTGCTCCCTGGCGCGGGCGGCACCATCGCTTCGTTCCTCGCCTATAGCACGGAAGAACGCATCAACGGCGCCAATGGGACGTTCGGCGAAGGCGACATTCGCGGCGTCGCGGCTCCAGAAGCGGCCAACAACGCCGCCGCCAACGGGGCCATGATTCCGCTTCTCACGCTCGGCGTCCCAGGCAGCGGCACCACGGCCGTTCTGCTGGGTGCGATGCTCGGGCTTGGCGTCACGCCTGGCCCTCTTCTCATCACGGAGCAGCCGGACCTGTTCTGGGGGCTGGCCGCCTCCATGTACATCGGCAACATCTTCTTGTTGATGCTCAACTTGCCGCTGGTGGGCTTCTTCGTGAAGGCGCTCACGCTGCCGCGCTGGTTTCTGATTCCTGGGGTCGCGGCATTGGCGTTTGTCGCGGTCTACGCGGTCAACGGAAGTAGCTTCGACCTTGTCATGATGACGGGCTTCGGCGTCGTCGGATACCTGATGCGCAAGTTCTCGTTTCCGCTTGCACCGGTCATCCTGGGGCTGGTGCTCGGCCCGCTCATGGAGAAGAGCCTGAGACGCGCCATGGCCCTTTCCGGTGGAGATTGGCGGATACTCTTCGACTCTCCCATCGCAATCACGCTGTGGGTCCTCGCGCTCGCGAGCTTGCTGGCCCCCGCCCTGATCGCACGCAAAGGCGTCCCCGCGGAGTGACCATGGATCGCCGGCATTTCGCGAGGCTCAGCGCCGTCGCCATGGGAGGCCTAACCCTCCCGGGCGAACTTGCCGCCATAGTCGCCGGGTGGGCACTCCCGGGCGGACTCAAGGGCGAATACGCATGGTCGGGCCTTCCGCCAGGAGCGCCCACTGCGTTGGACGCCGGCACCGCCGCCGGTCAGGCCCTCGCGGTGAACGCTGCCCGCCTCGGCGAGCACATGCGTACCCTCTCGACCTTCGGCCGTAACGCATCGGGCGGTATCGACCGGGTGGCATTCAGTGACGCCAACATCGACGCACTCGATTGGGTGTCCGGGCTACTCGCCGAGGCTGGATTCTCTCCCGAAATCGACTTCGCGGGCAACCTAATGGCCCGCAGGCCCGGGCTGGACAGTGACTTGCCGCCACTCATGTTCGGCTCGCACATCGACTCGGTACCGGGCGGCGGCAACTTTGATGGCCAGGTCGGTTCAATGGGGGCGCTCGAGGTGGCGACCACGCTCGCTGCGGCTGGGCACAACACACGACATCCCCTCACGGTTGCGATCTTTTCCAACGAAGAGGGCGGCAAGACCGGAAGTCGGGCCCTCGCGGGCGAAGTCGAACGGTTTGAGCTCGACATCGCCACGGCCTCCGGCTTCACCATCGGCGAAGGTCTTCGGCGCATCGGCGGTAACCCCGAGCGCCTGAACGACGCACGCCTCGCGCCTGGCTCCATCGCCGCTTTCCTTGAACTGCACGTCGAGCAGGGCGGCGTCATGGACAGCGACGGAATCGACATCGGCGTGGTGGAGGGCATCGTCGGCATCATGCGCTGGAACGTGACCGTCGAGGGCGAAACCAACCATGCGGGCACCACCCCAATGGACAGGCGCCGCGACGCGATGGTCGGGGCAGCGCGCTTTGTTGATGTGGCCCATCGCACGACCCGCGCGATTCCCGGACGCCAGGTGGCGACGGTGGGCAGCCTCCAAGCCGAGCCCGGCGCCCCCAACGTGATCCCCGGACGGGTGACGCTCACCCTCGAAATTCGAGACTTGAGCATGGAGGGTATCGAGCGCACCTTCGACGCCATTCGCGAACAGGCCGAGCCCATGGCAGAAGAGGCCGGTGTGAGTCTCTCGTATGATCGCTTCTACACGAGCCGGGCCGCCCCCACGGAGCCGAGGATCAGGGATCTCATCGAGGCGTCGGCGCACGACCTAGCGTTGGTCGCCCGACGCATGCCGTCCGGCGCAGGGCACGACGCCCAGAGTATCGCCTTGCTCGCGCCTGTGGGCATGATCTTCGTGCCCTCTGTGCGGGGCATCAGTCACGCGCCGGAAGAGCACACTGAGGAGGCCGACGTAGTGAATGGGGCCAACGTACTCCTCCGCACGCTGCTCTCGCTCGACCAGGCCTAGGCGGCGACCGCACCGCCCGGGAAGGTCAAAGGCCCGCGTCACCTCGCCGCGCCGCGCATCCCGTAAGACGCTTTTTAGCTAGTACTTACGACGGCCGCAGGGCCCGGACCACCACATGCGGATGCAGGTAGCCCTGGTCCACACGGAGCACTTCGACTGACTCAAAGCCGACCGCGGCAGCGGCCTCGGCCAGCGCCTCAACGGGTTGGAAATGCAGGCGGTCCCCATGCGTCAGATTCACCAGTCGCACCGAGATCATCTCCTGCAACCGGCTTGGAATAACCTTCCACGCTGGCTGGGTATCGAGCTCCTTCACGACAAGCCTCCCTCCCGGATTCAGAACCCTCAGGCACTCGCGCAGCACCCGTTGTTTGTCGGCGTCAGACATGAGGTAGAGCACATCGAGAATGGTGACGCAGTCGAAGGGCCCATCAGGCAAGCTCAGCGCGTCACCTTGGTGCAACGCGTTGAACGCCACACCGCAGGCGGCAGCCATGGCAAGCTTCCTGGGGTCCGGATCGACGCCTTCGAGTCCCAGTTGGGGCCGCTCGAGGCATCCGCGTGACCGCGAGAGAAAAAGGTGAGTACGAGGAGTTGGTACGGGCGGTCGCATCGCTTGAGGCTGGGCCCCACATCTTGGCTTTCCCAGACAGCCCGGAGGTGTATTTCCTCACGGGGAAGTCGAACCCGACGCGCACGTTCTTCGACTTCTTCGAGGATCCAGCAGGTCGCTCCGAGCAAGTCCTGAACCTCGTGAACGACCTCAGCCTAAGCGTCGTGGTGGTGAACCGCGCGCCCCAGTTTTCGGAGCCGCCCGATGACGCGCTACTGGAAAGCCTAAGGGAGCGGCTGGGCTTCATCCGCGACGTCGGGCGCTTCCGGATTTACTGGAAGGGCCCGACGTAACAGTTCGTCTCTAGGCGATGTTGGCGGCGGTCGGGTCCTCGACCCTTTGCAGCAACGTCAGCCCCAAGATGAAGAGCACACTGATCGCGGCCACCGCCAGACGCTGGTTTCCACCTGTGGCGTAGGCAATAGAACCAAAAATGAGCGGCCCAAAGATCGACGAAGATTTCCCGCACAGCGCGTAGAAGCCGAACATCTCGGCTTCCTTACCCGCGGGAATCAGGCGTGCCATGAACGCGCGGCTCGCGGCCTGAACAGATCCCAGCCCGAAACCTGCCAGCATCGCCAAGGCGCCAAACCAGATCTTGGAGTCTGGAATGAAGTAGATACTCACCGCCACAAACGTCCACATCACCAAGACACCATCCAGGACCTTTTTCGGCCCCAGGCGGTCGGTGGCGTTCGCGAGCGAAAACGCGCCGATCAGCGCAGCGACCTGAAGCGCGACATACAGATAGATGAGCTCGTCCCGGGAGAATCCAAATGAAGTGCTCGCCACAGTACTCGACATGTAGATCGCGGTCAGCACCCCATCGATGTAGAAGAAGAAGGCGATGAGGAAGTTGCGAAGGTTCTTCGCGCGCAGGACCTCTCCCAAGATCTCCCGGAAGCTGGTGACCCCCCAGACGGCGGCCCTCCCGACAGACAGGTCGCCCGCCTTGTCCTTCGGCAGGTACATGAAGGAGGGGATCGAGAAGATGATAAAGAACAACGCCACCATGACCCACACGAGATCCATGTTGGTGGCGATCAAGGGTATCGCAAACAAAAGGCCGAGCGCAGAACTCACGTAGCCGATGCCGAAGCCCAGACCCGAAACCCAGCCTTGCTTGTCGCGTGGCGCGATTTCGGGGAGGTAGGCGTTGTAGAAGACCAGGCAGCCCTCAAAGCCCACATTCGCGAACACAAAAAGAGCGAAGCCCCACGCGACCATGCCAGGACCGAGCGTGGTGAACAGCGCGACACCTGTCACACACATCGCTACGTAGAACGCCATCAACCGCTTGCGTACGCCGGCTCTGTCGGAGATCGCACCGAGGACCGGTGAACTCAACGCCACGATAAGCGCCGACAGCGCGACAGCCCGACCCCACCACAGGTCGCCCAAGCTGTCCGCGTTACCCACCACCGTGTTGATATAGAAGACCTGGAAGACGACGCTGACGACAACCGCCGGGTAAACCGAGTTGGCGAAATCGAAGAGAGCCCAAGCGCCAACCTGCTTCCTGTTCATGCAAATACTCCCCGGGGAGACGTACGGTCGCCTCGACGGTAGCCCCACTGAGGCGAGTCCGTAAAGTCGTCATTGCACGTAGCGCGCAGAAGGGGCCCTCGAAGCAACGACTCGGTCGGCTTTTCCGTGCCCGGTTGCGCCCGTCCGAGTGCTCCGCGAATCTCAGAAATTCGGACGTTGATTCTCGTCTAACCCCTGATCTTGATCATGAACCGACTCATCGGAAAGCGCGTTCTAATTACGGGTGCATCCGCTGGAATCGGAGAGGCGTGCGCGCGCGCCTTCGCCGCCCAAGGTGCCCATCTCCTCCTCTCCGCGCGTCGCGTTGAACGGGTGCAAGAACTCGGCGCCGACCTGGCCGACCACTACGGTGTTGAGGTGCACACCGCGGCCCTCGACGTGACTGACTCCGGGGCGGTCACGGCATACGTGGACGGCCTCAGGACCGAAGACCTGCTTCCCGACATCCTCGTGAACAACGCGGGCAAGGCTAAAGGGCTCGACAAATTCCACGAAGGATCACTCGAGGACTTTGAAGACATGATCGACACGAACGTGAAGGGACTGCTCTATATGTCCCGTGCCATCCTTCCGCACATGGTGTCCAAAGACGCTGGTCACGTGATTCACATCGGCAGCATCGCCGGGCGCTGGGTGTATCCGAAAGGCGCTGTCTACAATGCCACGAAGTTTGCCGTGTGGGCGCTCAACGAAGGAATGAACATCGACCTCGCCGGCACGTCAGTCAGGGTCTCAAGCGTTGACCCCGGGCTCACCGAGACCGAGTTCAGCGAGGTGCGTTTCCACGGCGATAGCGAGCGCGCCGAGAAGGTCTACTCAGACACCAAACCACTCCTCGCCGAGGACATCGCAGACGCAGTCATCTACGTGGCCAACACCCCCGAACACGTCGACATCATCAATCTTGTCATCATGCCGACTGTCCAGCGCCACGCCATGGTGCTGCACCGAGGGGAGTAATCCGTCGGGGAACCCGATAGGAATTACCGTGTGGTCCGCTAGCTTCCGCTATGACAGCGAAGGCCTCACCCTACATCATCGTTTTTACCCTCTGGCTGCTGGTATTCTCTTCGGCAGGGCAGACGATGATCATCTCCCCGATCCTACCCCAGATCGGCGACGAGCTGGCGATTCGGGACGCCGTGCTGGGCACGCTCGTATCCGCGTATTCACTCATGGTCGGGCTGTTCGCGATCCTCTCTGGACCGGTGTCCGACAAGTTCGGACGCAAGCGAATCCTGCTCCTGGGTTGCGCGACCATGACCGTGGCGCTGGGGCTGCACGGGTTTGTCGACAGCTACGTATCCTTTCTCGCCGTGCGTGTATTCGCGGGCATGGCCGGGGGAATGTTAAGCGGAGCGGCGGTCTCCTACATCGGCGACTACTTCCCCTACGAGCGGCGTGGCTGGGCGACCGGCTGGGTCATGAGCGGCGCGGCGTTCGGTCAGATCATCGGGATCCCCATGGGTATCGTGATGGCGGAACGGTGGGGCTTTCGGTCGCCGTTTTATCTCTTCGGCGTCACGATGGCCGCGACAGTCTTTCTGATCCTGTTCAAGATTCCCCAGCCGGATGTGGTTCGATCGAAAGAGCCACTCACCATCAAGAAGGCCGCGGCCGACTACGTGGACATGTTGCGGCGCCCCGAGGTCGCATGGGCCGCCGTGGCTTACTTCATGTTGTTCCTCTCCGTTTCCCTGTTCGTGATCTACCTGCCGACCTGGCTTGAGCGTGAACTCGGCGCCTCTGGGGACCAGATCGCGCTGATGTTCCTGGTCGGTGGTGTCGCCAACGTCGTCACCGGTCCTCAGGCAGGAAAACTCTCGGACAGGATCGGACGAAAAGGGATCATTCTGCTTGCCTGTATTGGGTTGTCCATCGTGATGGTGCTGACCGTCCCACTGGTCACCAGCATGGCCTCCGCGTACGTGCTCTTCTTCATCACGATGATCCTAGTCGCGATGAGGATCAGTCCGTTCTCGGCCTTGCTCACATCCCTGGTGAAGGACGAACGTCGCGGCTCGCTGATGAGCCTCGCGGTGGCGCTGGGTCAGATCGGGTTCGCCGTCGGGGGGGCAATCGCAGGCCCGCTTTTCGCGAACGTGGGATTCCAGGCGAATACCCTACTCGGCGCGGTCGCCGTGCTCGCCATGGGGTTGATCGTTTGGTTCTTTGTTCCCGAGCCCGCACGGACGACGTAGCAGGATTCACACTGTCTCACGGCGAACCGTGGCGGTCATTCGCCACCCTACCCCTGTTGCGGCCAAAGCGTCCCCTTATCTTTTCAGGCCCCACATCAATCATTCAGCAACCCGCCGTGGCGTGAGGACAGCTCTTGAGTCCGGACCCAAAAAAGACACATAGAGTCCTATTTGTTGAAGACGCCTTCGACCAAGCACTTTTGGTTAAGGCGTTCTTGGGGAGCGCGAGCGATTTTGACGTCACGCACAGTCAAGACGGCGATCAAGCCGTGAACTTGCTGGCCTCTGAAGATTGGGACCTCCTGATCACGGACCTCAACCTGCCTGGGAAAGACGGCTTCGAGGTGATCCGCATTGCCCGGGAGAAGAGGGCCAATCTCCCGATTATGGTCACCACCGGTTATACGGCTGCGGAGTTTCAGGAGCAGGCATTCCGTGCTGGGGCCAACGATCTCCTGACGAAACCCCTCGCCAAGGAGGAGTTCCTCGAGCACGTCGCTGCACTCCTGGGCGGCGGCACTACCCAAGCTGTCTCGACCACAATCCTCGCGATTGGGGGCCTGGTGGGCGATGTCCCCATGGGCTGTGGCGGTACGCTGATGCAGGCCGCAGCGGAGGGGACAACGGTCGTCGTGCTCCCCCTGAGTCGGGACGAATTGGATCCCTCGGACTCCGCTCTTCCTGCGGCCAAGAAGGTCAGCGAACTCATGGGACTGCGACTGGTGATCGACAAAGCAGCCCTGAGTGACACGCGCCGGCGCATGGCGGTCATGGAGAAGGCGATTTCTGACCTCAAGCCGAGTATCATGTACGTGCCAGCCATGGACGACGACCATCCGGCTCGTATGGAAGCATTTAGGGTCGCACAGGCCGCGTCGCCTTCGGTGGAGACCATCCTAGGCTACCAAACCGCGACGACGGGCCTAGACTTCAAACCCACCCACTTCGTCGAGATCGGACGCCAAATGGCGCTGAAGATGGAAGCACTCGCCACCTTTGGCGCGGTAGGATCTGGTCGCATGGACCTTACGCCCGCGATGGCCCAAGCCTATGCTCGATACTGGGGCCGGTACCGCCGCTTCATGGAAGTAGAGGCCTTTGAGGTCATTAAGGGAAAGATCTAACATGCACCTCGAGTTCGAACGAGACATCATGGAGATCCAGGCCCAGATCGACAAACTGCTCGACTTGGCCTCCCGCAAAGGGATCGATGTATCCAATGAGGTCGTCGTGCTCCAGGGCAAACTCAGGGAGTTGAAGTCGCAGACGTACGACAACCTCTCTCCTATTGAGCAGGTTCAAGTCGCACGGCATCCGAAGCGCCCCTACACGTTGGATTACGTTGAGCGCGCCTTCACCGACTGGATCGAATTACACGGCGATCGTTCGTTCCGGGACGACGGCGCAATGGTTGGCGGTTGGGCGAGACTCCGAGGTCGCACCGTGATGATCGTTGGCCAGCAGAAGGGCCGCAATATGAAGGAAAATCTGAGCCGCAATTTTGGAATGCCGCACCCCGAGGGCTACCGAAAAGCCCTTCGACTCATGCAGCAGGCTGAAAAATTCGGCCGCCCGGTCATCACGTTTATCGACACGATCGGGGCGTACCCGGGCATCGGCGCAGAAGAGAGGGGAATCGGGCAGGCCATCGCGTTCAATCTGCGCGAGATGTCGCGCCTGCGGGTCCCCATCGTGTCCGCCGTGCTGGGTGAGGGGATGTCCGGAGGTGCCCTCGGCATCGGTGTAACGGATCGCATTCTCATGCTTGAGCACTCGATCTATTCGGTGATCTCTCCCGAGGGGTGTGCCGCAATCTTGTGGCGCTCGGCGGAGCACCGAGAGAAGGCCGCGACCGCGCTTCGCCTGACGGCCAAGGACCTCTTCGAACAGGGCGTGTGCGACGAAATCGTCCCTGAACCAGAGGGCGGCGCCCACACCGACTGGGATCTGGCTGCGGCCAACGTCGGCGACGCATTGGATCGTGTACTCGGAGAACTCTCGGCACTCTCGGTCGATAAGCTGCTCGAGGGTCGCTGGGCGAAGTACGAAGCGATCGGCGCCTGGCGAGAAGCGTAGCACTACGGTATGTCGGGCTTCGCGGAGGTCAGCTTTAAGGGTACGCGCAAGGCGTATTACGGGTACGCCGGCGTTGAACTGCTGCCGGGACAGCACGTCATCGTGGAGGCCGACCGAGGGGAAGACCTCGGTGAGGTGACCGCCACAGGCGTGATCGCCGAACGCAAGTGTTCATCGGCGAGCGACGGCTGTGCCACACCCGCCCCGGAAAAGAAGATCGTCCGCGTGGCGAACACGGACGAGATCACGGGTCTCGAGACCCTGCGCACGGACGAGGTCAGAGTTCGCTCTGAGACGCGCGCGCTGGTCGCGAAGCACAAGCTGAAAATGAAGGTGACCGAGGCCGAGTGGCAGTTCGATCGCAACAAGCTGATCGTGTATTTCACCGCCGAGAAAAGGGTCGACTTCCGGGAGCTCGTGCGCGATTTGGCACACACGTTCCGGGCTCGAATCGAACTCAAACAGATCGGTGTCCGAGATGAGGCCGCGCTGATTGGTGGAGTGGGGCGCTGCGGTCGGGAGTTGTGCAGCTCGACCTGGCTCCCTGAACTCAAGCCGGTCAGCCTCCAGCTCGCAAAAGACCAACGGCTCTCGCTTAATCCGTCGCAGATCAGTGGATGCTGCGGTCGTTTGATGTGCTGTCTCATGTATGAGCATCGAACCTATGTGGAGGCTCGCCGCCGGTTCCCGCGCGAAGGCAAGACGATTCACACGATCCAGGGTGAGGAACTCGTCGTCCACATCGACATCTGGCGAGACACGGTTTCCCTGAGAGGAAATGATGGGGAGCGGCGCTCGCTGACCCTGGAAGAACTGAAGGCCGAGGTCGGCCAGAGGCAGAAAGACCCGTCGTGAGCACGAACCGTCGCTACCTGACCACGCCGATCTACTACGCGTCCGGCGACCCACATATCGGCCACGCGTATACGACGATTCTCTCCGATGTGTTGGCCCGTTTCTGGCGGCAGGACGGCGAAGAGGTGCTGTTTCTCACCGGCACGGACGAGCACGGGCCGAAGATCGAGGACGAGGCCGCCAAACGAAATACGACGCCGCTTGAGCTGTGTGACGAAATGGCAGGCCGCTTCGCAGCGGCGTGGGACATACTGGCGATTTCACACGACCGCTTCATACGCACGACGGAAGAGGAGCACAAAGCCGTCGTGACCGCGTTCATTCAACGCCTGTGGGACCGTGGCCAGATCTACGAGGGCCAGTACTCGGGCTGGTACTGTGTCCACGAAGAACGCTACTGGACCGAGAAGGACCTTGGGCCTGACAACAGCTGCCCGGACTGCAAGCGACCCGTGCAGCATCTTGAAGAGACGAACTATTTCTTCAAAATGAGCGAGTACCAAGGCCAGCTTCTCGCGCACATCGAGGCAAATCCGAATTGGATCGTTCCCGAAGAGCGCCGCAACGAGATCGTTGGTTTCTTGCAGCAGCCGCTCGGCGATCTGTCGATCTCCCGCCCGAAGTCCAGAGTGTCCTGGGGCATCACGCTCCCGTTCGACGAAGACCATGTCGCCTACGTTTGGGTGGATGCCCTCATCAACTACCTGACGGCTTCAGGCGCCATCGATCCATCACAAGAAAGCGGAGCCCAAGGTTTCGATGACGTGAGCGGATCCTGGTGGCCGTGCGACCTTCACTTAGTGGGCAAGGACATCATCACCACGCACGCCGTATATTGGCCAACGCTCCTGATGGGTGTTGGGCTCCCCCTGCCTCGCCAGATCTTGGCGCATGGCTGGTGGGTGGTCGGCGACACGAAGATGTCCAAGTCGCTCGGTAATGTGATCGACCCGCTGGCGCTCAGCGACGAATTCGGCACCGACGCGGTTCGTTGGTATCTGCTTCGCGAGATGCCGACCGGCTCGGACGCCTCCTACACCACCGAGCGGTTCATGACCCGCTACGATGAACTCGCGAATATCCTCGGCAATTTGGCTTCCCGCGCAATCGCGATGATCGGCAAGTACCGAGACGGTGTCGTGCCCAACGCCGCTGGTACGGGTCTACTCGCGGAGACCGAGGCGACCTTCGCTACCGCGCGCGACGCCATGTCCCGCTATCGGGTCCACGAGGCGCTCGCGGCTGCGATGGAGCTAGCCCGGGCCGCCAACGGCTATGTGGAGGAGCGGCAGCCGTGGTCGCAGGCGAAGGATCCTGAGGGATCTGATGCCCTGGACGAGACCCTCGCGACGCTCGCAAGGGTCCTCGCTGCACTGTGCGCGCTCTTCCAGCCGGTAGCCCCAGCAAAGATGGTCGACTTGGCCGCGCGTCTCGGATTGGACGGGGTCCCGACCCTCGACGGAGCACTGGCTCTGGCGATGACAGGACGATCTGTACGGAAGGGAGAGCCTCTATTCCCGCGCATCCAGCAGACTCGGGAACAGGTTCAAGGTTGACGGTCCCTTCCGGCCCCGCCTATTGTTTAACGCTATGAATTATAACCAAACCGCCGCGGCCCCCTTTCACAAAGGGGCCCGATGACCGGAGACCGGTGGACTTTCCTCGTCGTACGTGGCGAAGACAGTCCGGTCAGACAGTATTCTCTGTCGTCGAGAATGCTCCGTGCCCTCGTTGGCGGGGGGTCCGTGTTGGCGCTCGTCCTCGTGACATCTGCCCTCACGGTCGGCGTTGACGGGTACTCGCGCATTCGGGCCGAGAAGCTGGAAGCCCGCAACGCGGCACTCCAGACTGAACTCGCACGTTTCCAAGGTCGTATTGATGGTATCGAGTCCACCATCGATGCCGTGGCGAAGAACGACGCCCGCTTCCGAAGCATCGCGGGCCTCGAGTCGATCGATCCAGAAGTGCTACAAGTGGGCGTCGGCGGACCTGGGCTAGGGTCACCCGATACCTACCCACTTTGGCCCATCGACTCTATTGCCTCGAAGACGGCCTTCGCGGTGTCCTACGACCTGAATGCGCTTGAGCGCCGTGCAAACCTCCTCTCCGCGAGCCTGAACGAAGCCACTGACTCCGTGTTGGCGCACCGTGACCTCATGGAGTCGACGCCTTCGATTCTGCCGACAGTCGGGTGGCTGAGCAGCAGCTTCTCGGCCTCGCGTATGCACCCGATTCACAACCGAGCGCTCCCGCACGAAGGGATGGACATCTCAGCCACCAAGGGGACCTCGATCTTCGCGGCTGCCAAGGGACGGGTAGTACGCTCCGGATGGGTCGTCGGCTACGGCCTGACCATCGAGATTGATCATGGGTTCGGCTACACCACCCTCTATGGCCATGCGTCAAAGCTGGTATCACAAAGGGGTCAGGAAGTGCAGCGGGGCGACGTCATCGCACAGGTCGGGAGCACCGGTATCGCCACGTCGGCTCACCTGCACTACGAGGTGCGAGTGAACGGGGTCGCACAGAATCCGGCGAACTTCATCCTGCCTGAGACGGTACGATATTAGAAGGCCGTTGAAGATGGCTCGCAGTACTGGCGCCTTCGGGCGCCTTTTCTTTTCCCCCTGGCCGAGCGCTGTGCTCCGAGCCCTATGCCCCGAGCCCTGATCATCGCGAACGTCTTGATGCTGCTCCCGCTCGCGGTCGTGGCCCAGGACACCTCGGCATTCCGGCCAGACACGGTTGTGCACGCGCCCGACGGGCCCCGGATCGTCATGCTGGGCAGCCGGTCCGGAGGGGTTGCCGCGTTACGGCTCTCCGTCCCCCTCATCGCACACCCTGCGGAGGCCGGCGCCGGAGCGCTGTTGGCGGCCCTCGCCGAGGAGTGAATGGTGGGTGCGGCACGACAGGTGGGGGGGCCGTCGCGTCTCGCACGCCTTGGGGCATCGCCTACCGTGTGGAAGGGGCCGAGATCGACATTGAGTACCTCGCATACGTGCTCCGCCTCGCCGTAGAAGATCCCACCACATCCCCACACGATTTCGCACTGGGGCGGGACCGACTCGCGATGGACTTGGAACGGCAGACGGAATCGCCGGCAGCCCGGCTTCTGTCCCGTCTGCGTGAGGCCGCGGCACCCGACCGTCCCCCCCATAGAGGGATCCCGGGGCAGCCTCTCCATGCTCGACCAAACCCTCCTCCGGGAAGTCTGGAGCCGCAGTCACCGGCCCCAGCTCATGACCATTGTCGTGGAGTCGTCGATTGAGCTAGAAGTTTTGCTGGCATCGCTGGACCGGATGGGTACTCGAGGAGAAGCCTCCGTGGGCATCGAAGGACTACCGGCCCCCACCGAGCCTAATTCACGACCTCCTCCGGTCCTGCGTGCCTGGTAAGGCGAAGCCTGGGTCGACGCATCGACATTGAACCCGCATGCGGCCGTCGCGGCGAGGCTGCTATCTGCACAGCTCGAGGCCGGGAGTCTTGAAATGGAAATGGGTTTGCGTCTGTGGGAGATGGCCGACCGATCCGTTCTCGCCATCACGGGCACGTCATACACTCGCCAGGCCACCCGAATGAAGCACGCCGTGGCCGCTGCCGTGAATGCGGCAAAAGCGGCTCTGGACGAGGGCTCCCTGGCGACCGCTGTGGCAGAGATCGAACTGCGTTATCGGCTCGATGCCGGCACGCCCGGGGGGCTCGTGGAACAGGTCGGGCGAGCGCTCGATGCCACCGACAGCGTGCTCGGAGCAGTGGACTACCTCACCGCACTTCGTGCAATCACCGTCAGCAGTATGACCGCGTACTTCGAGCGCCTGACGGGACCACTCGTGGTGGAGTTTGCTCCATAAGGCGGGCCCCAAGTGACGGGGCTTCCTTGGCCGAACCTGGGGTGGAGCGCTGCCTTGATCGTCACGTTATTGTGGATCCACCCGCTCTCGGCTCAGGAGGGCGTGTTCGCCGCATCGGCCACGGTCGAGCGCGACCTTGCTACCACTGATGCCGCCGCGATCCTGCTTCCCGTTGGCTCCCAGGATGATGGGGCTGGTTACGGTAGCACCGCTTGGCTTTTGGGGCACACCCTGGCCGCGCAGGCGAACACGGTGCTGGGTGGTTTGGGAGCCGAGGTGACCGTTTCCGTCGAGCGCTCCACCACTCGTTTTACGCTCACCGCACTCCCCCATGTGTGGCCTGAGGCATGGACTAGCTTGAACGCAACCGTGTTCACTGACCCGATCGACCTCGAGACATTCAGACGGGTACTCGAAACGCTTTCCGGACAAATGGCATTCAGGGAGGGGTCGCCGGCCTTCGATTTCGAGCGCGAGTCCGCCTCGATGCTGGCGCCTCCCTCCCACGAGTGGGCTCGTAACCCGTTCGGGACATCAGAGTCGCGTGCGGTCATTTCCGTCCAGCACGCTGATCTACTCCGGGCCGACCTCTACCATCCCGCGGCCGCTACGGTGGGCTTCGTCGGGGCCAACAGGGGAAGTTTTCCGTTAGACACGTTGCGGCCCGCCACGGCCGCCGTTCCGGCAGCGGGCCTCGCCTGGTTGGGCGGCGACCGCATTGCCCTGACGCAGGAGGTGACCAGTGCCTGGATTTCCGTAGCGTATCCCGCACCCCAGTCGACCAGTCGAACCTCGCTCGAGTTTGTCGCCCACCGGATTCGAGCCGCGCTGGACCCACACCCGCCGGACCCGGAGCGGTATAGCGTCGACGTGCGCATCGTCGACGCCCCGGGGGGGCGTGATCGTGTTGGAGGCAGCCATCTTTCCGGAGGTCGCCGACCGTTGGAAACAGGGGATCGTCGCCACCGTGGCCGCCATGGCGACCAGCCCGCCCACGGGAGACTTTTTCCAGTGGGAACGCCGTCGCTTCAGGTCTCTGAGACTCCTCGAGGACGCGACGCCAGAGTCGGCCGCAGCAAGGATCGCGGCGGACCTGCGGCGCGACGGCGTTCCCCGGAACCTATACCGAGATATCTCGGAGCTCGCCGCCGAGACGCTCGGAGAGGTGTTGAACAGCCTTGGTGAAACTCGGGTTTTCAGACTTGGTCCCGACCTAGGCGGCAGTTGAAGAAGCCTCGTTGGCCCTGCCAACGAGAGGCCAGTCCCCTTATCTTTATATTCGTCTGTACCTTGATGGTTGTTTTCCCGTACTATACCTTCGGTCGCTTGGTCGCCAATTCCCCAGAAGGACGGAGTCAGTCTATGAGGCGCAGGTCCCTCCCGTTTGCCGCGAGCCTCCTTCTCGCCGTCGCTGCATGTGGTCCGGCGGAAGTGGTCGTGACAATCGAGATCGACATCGACAGTCCCGATGGTGAAGGCATGATATCTCATGCGCTCTCGGACGTCGAAGTTCAGTTAATCCCGTTTGACCGCGACGCGGTCTTCGACTCTATGGCCACGGCCTACGGAACACCCGAGCCTCCGATCCCCGAGGAACTCGTCACCGCTCGTGGCGAAGTCCGTGTGGCTCAAGAGGAGTGGCAGCAGTCCCAGACTCGCTGGAACACCATCCGCGACACGCTGCAGAAGCTCAACTCCACAATGGAAGAGTACACCCGTGGCGAAGCCCGCTACGTGGCGCTCTTCCGCGAGTGGACTGACTTCGACGGCGAGTTGCAGGGTGTTACCCGTCAGATGGATCGGTCGTTCGATCGATTCAACGAGCTGCAGCAGGGAACCATCCGGTCTTCAGATTCGATCCGCATTCTTAGGGAGAACTGGGCGGATGAGGCATTCTCGGGCGTCGGCGAAGTCGTCAAGCTGAAGGTGAGCGAGGCTGGCCTGGACGCCGTCGCGGACACCACCGACGCAACCGGGGTGGCACGTACCCACCTAAAGGTGAAGCCAGGCGATTACTGGGTGGTAGCCCGTTACGAAGAGGCCTACACCGAGCTGTACTGGAACGTCAGGATCACGGTTGAGGGTGGCGAGCCTACGCAGGTCCGCCTCACGCGTGAAAACGCGACGGAGCGCATTAAGCTCTAGTCCGAGGAACTGATCGTCGCTGTACTGAGCCGCCCCGTCACGATCTCCGTGCCGGGGCGGCTTCCTTTTGTCCCCCCAACAGACCAATGTGAAGGATCCCCAACGGCGTGAGGCGTTCGTGAGCGAGTCCCTAAGCACCGCAGGTAGCCCCACCTTCCAGATCGACGCGGACGGTGTCGCCTGGATCATCTTCGACGATCCGGAACGGCCGGTGAACGTCTTGGGCCAAGCAGTCATGCGGCGTTTCGCCGAAACCTTGGACGAAGCACGCGCTGCCGGTCGTGAAGGCAGAGTCAAAGCAGTCGTCATTCGGAGTGGCAAACCCGGCTCGTTCATTGCCGGGGCTGACGTGGACGCCATCGCAGACTTGGAAGACCCAGCGGAAGCGGCGGCCCAGATCCGCCTAGGCCAGGCCATCTTCATGAACGTCGAGACCCTCCCCGTGCCCACGGTCGCCGCGATCGATGGGGTCTGCGTCGGCGGAGGCCTGGAGATGGCACTCGCGTGTGATCATCGTGTGGTTTCGGACTCACCCAGAACCAAGTTGGGTCTTCCGGAAGTGATGCTCGGATTCCTCCCGGCTTGGGGAGGCACGACTCGACTACCTAGGCTCGTTGGCCTACAGGCCGCACTGGACCTCCTCCTCACGGGGAAGCAAATCGACGCGGACAAGGCGCGCCGCATCGGCCTCGCGGGAGAAGTGCTTCCTCATGGCCTGTTCGAAGAGAAGGTGCGTGCGTTTGCGCTCATGACTCCCGGCTTGCCGAGGGGCTCCTCCCATCGCAAACGAAAGCTCCTCACGAGGGTTCTCGACGGCACCGCACCGGGCCGCGCCATCGTCATAGCGATGGCCCGCAAGAAGGTCATGGCGAGTACCGGAGGCCACTATCCCGCGCCACTTCGGATTCTCGAGCTCCTCAGCGCTCATCTTGGCGGGACAGTAGATGCCAGCCTGGCCGCAGAAGCTCGGATCGGCGCAGAACTCGTGGTTTCGACCATCAGCAAGAACCTCGTGCACGTCTTCCACATGCGAGAGGCGTCTCGAAAGACCACCGGCGTAGCAGATCCGTCCGTCCGCCCGCGGACTATCGAGACGATGGGCGTTCTCGGTGCCGGGGTCATGGGCGGAGGAATCGCCCAGCTCGCCGCATCGCGGGGCACACGCGTGTACATGAAGGACATTCGCCACGAGGCGGTCACCGGAGGACTCCAGCACGCCCGGGAACTGTTCGAGAAAGCGGTGAAGCGCCGCCGGCTCAACCGTCGCGAGGCAGATCAGCACATGGAGCTGATCTCTGGAGGACTCGAATACCATGGTTTGTCCAGCGCAGACCTTGTGGTGGAAGCCGTGGTCGAGCGACTCGACGTGAAGCAAGCCGTATTGGGTGAGGCCGAGCAGCACGTGAGGAGCGACTGCGTCCTGGCAAGCAATACTTCTTCGCTCTCAGTCAACGCGATGGCGAAGGGGCTTGCCCACCCGGAACGCTTCTGCGGCATGCACTTCTTCAACCCGGTGCACCGCATGCCCCTCGTGGAGGTGATACGAGGAGAAAAGACCGACGATGAATCGCTCGCGACGGTCTACGGATTTGCGCTCCGGCTCGGCAAGGTCCCGGTGGTTGTCGGCGACGGGCCTGGCTTCTTGGTCAACCGCATTCTCGGCCCGTACCTGAACGAGGCAGGTTTCCTGATCGGCGACGGCGGCAGTGTCGCCCAGGTGGACTCGGTCGCGAAGAAATTTGGCATGCCAATGGGCCCACTTCGTCTCATCGATGAGATCGGGATCGACGTGTCAGCCCACGCGGGCGCCAGCCTGCACGAGGCACTTGGGGATCGACTTACCCCCTCCCCTGTGCTCATGGCCCTCGCGAAGACCGGGCGGCTGGGTAAGAAGGGAAGCACCGGATTTTACCTCTACAACCACGGGAAGGAGACCCGCGTCGACGAGACCATCTATGCAGAACTCGGGTCTGCGATCGGCGGTGCGCGGGTCAAGCTCGAAGCGCGTGATATCCGCATGCGGTTGATCATTCAAATGATCAACGAGGCGTCTCGGATTCTTGAGGAGGGGATCGTTCGGTCCGCGCAGGAAGTCGACCTAGCCATGATCATGGGCACCGGCTTTCCACCCTTCCGTGGCGGTCTGCTGCGCTTCGCCGACACCGTGCACCCACGCGGGATCCTCGACAGGATTCGGGGCCTGGAGGCGACGTGCGGAGACCGCTTCGCACCTTCCCCGACGCTCCTGAAGCTGGCTGCCGACAATCGCACGTTCTACGAGGCATTCCCGAAGTGATTGTTGGAGTCGTCCCGTGCGCCGGGGCTTCGAAGCGAATGGGTCAACCCAAGGCGCTCCTGCAGGCGCACGGCGAGACCTTCGTGGCGTCCGCCGTGAACGCCCTCCGCGCTGGGGGGTGCGACGTCGTGTTCGTCGTGGTCCCTGCTGACGTCGCGCTGAAGGATGCCGCTGCGGCGACGGGGGCCACAGTCCTCTTGAACCCTGATCCAGGCGAGGGACCCATCACTTCTCTACGCCTGGTGCTTGCCGCGGTCGGTGGGTCCGCTGAGGGCCTGGTCTACCTTCCGGTCGATCATCCGTTGGTGAGGAGTGCTACGGTCGCGAGCGTGATCGCCGCCGCCAGGGCGACAGGTGCGCCGCTGGTGGTTCCAACGTTGCAGGGCGATAGGGGGCATCCCGCATACTTCAGCTCGGTGCTCTTCAGCGAGTTGGCCGACCCCGACCTCGTGGGCGGCGCCCGCACCGTTGTGCACCGCCACATCGAAGCGGCAACACTCTTAGCGGTAGACGACCCAGGCATTCGTTCCGACATCGACACGCCCGCGGCGTACGCCGCGGCCTTCGGGCACGCCGCGCCTGCGTCGGATCAGGTCCACGCGTGAGGCTACACGCGGCAGACGCCGCCGAGCTCGTGGTGGAAGCGGCTGAGTCCGGGAACACCGCCGTGGTAGGCACCGTGGTGGGTGGTCCTCTCGCAGCCGTGATTGGCCGTCGCATCGCGCTGATTGGGGAAGAGGGTGACGCCGCCACGATGGGTTCGCTCGGAGACGGAGCGCTAGACGATTGGGCCCGCGAGGTCATGCGGGGCATGATCGCGGACCCTCGAGCCGGAGACGGTCTACGGGTCTACGAGACGCCCGAGGGTGGGGTCGAACTGTATGCGGAAATCCGCCGCCCTGTGCTGGAGCTCGTGGTCGTCGGCGCTGGACATGTGGCACAACCGTTGGCCCATATCGGCTCACTTCTTGGCTTTCGTGTTACCGTGCTGGACGACCGTCCAGGCTTCGCGACGATGGAGCGATTCCCTGACGCCGACCGAGTCGTCAGTGTCGACTTCGAGGATCCGTTTGTGGACGTACCACTTCACGCACGCTCCCACATTCTACTGGTGACGCGCGGACATAAATACGACTACGCCTGTCTTGTTCGGGCTTTGCGCGCGGATCCCGCTCCGGCCTATATCGGTATGATCGGGAGTCGTCGCCGGGTTCGGGCGACCTACGTTCAGCTGCTCGAAGACGGAATCGAACGTGCGCAGCTCGATCGGATTTACGCCCCCGTCGGCCTGGACGTGGGTGCTGAGACGCCGGAAGAGATTGCGGTCGCGGTGGCCGCCGAACTGGTTTTGGTCAGGCGCGGGGGCACCGGCGCGTCGCTCAAGGGTCTTGAACGCGTGGCCGAGCGCTTCTTTCCGAATGAGGACGAAGTATGACGCACGATGACGACCGATCCCTAACGGACGCGCTGCTCGCCGCCCGCGCAGCGGGCCGCTTGTGCGCGCTTGCGACGGTCGTCGGGACCAAGGGGTCGACGCCGCGAAAGACGGGGGCCCGCATGCTCGTAGATCCGAACAGAGGCCTCGTCGGCACGGTGGGCGGAGGGTGCGGGGAGGCCGAAGTCATCGAAGCGGCAATGGACGTGATGGGCACCGGAGTGCCGCGGCGTGTTCTGGTAGATCTGACCGACGACCTTGTCTCGTGGAGCCCAGCGGTGTGCGGCGGCATCATGGACGTGTTCGTGGAAGCCGTGCATGCGGAAGGCGCCACGCGTTGAGCGCTCGTCCCACGGTTCGCATTCACTACCGGCGCCCGCCAGATCGCAAACAGATTTTCGATCAAAGCGTGGTATTCGAGCGTGAAGACGTTGTCGTGACTCTGGCCGAATCGATGGAAGTGGATCTCCCCATGCGCATTGATGGGGCGATCGCGCTGGAGACGGGCTCCTCAATCGTATGGTTCACTTTCCCCGGCGTCTGGCACGACATCGGCCGCTTCCATCGAGCCGACGGGACGTTCGTCGGTTACTACGCCAACGTGCTGACTCCCCCCGTTATGGAAGGACGTGTCTGGCACACAACAGACCTCTACCTCGATGTGTGGGTCGCTGCGGACGGAAAGGTGCTCCTCCTCGATGAAGACGAATTCGAGGAGGCCGTCGGGAGAGAGCTCATCGACGCAGCCACCGCGACGAGAGCGAGAGAAGAGGCCACCTGCCTGATCGCCGGCGCAGAGAACGGTACGTGGCCCCCACCAATCGCAAGGGAATGGACGCTGGATAGAGCAAGGGAGCACGCATGACAGGGCAGCCCTCACCGAGCTCCTCCAGCTATCACATGTCCATCGACAACGCCCTACGCGATATCAGCAGCGTCGACGCGGCCCCGGCATCCGGCGCGGCCACCGCGCTGGTGCTGTCGCTCGCGATCGAATGCCTCGCGCTGCAGCTGGCGCTGACCCTCGGGAGCGATTCGCCTCAGGACCACGGGCTCTACTACACGGCGCTCGGGGACCGCCTGACGAAGTGGCGGGAGGAGGCGCGCCAGTCCCATCATGACGATGCCGCAGCATTCGCGGGCGTGCTCCTCGAGCGAAGCCGAAGGAGGGAGGCGCCCACCGAGGACCACCTGCTGCACGTGACTCGGGAGATGGAGTGTCTCGCGGAAGCCAACTCGGTGCTCCTGCGTATGGCGGCGCTCGCGCACGCCATTGCTGCAGATGCGGAGATCATGTTCAGTGGACGCGGGGCTCCTCAGGCGCGGGCTGAGTCGGGCGTCGCGATGCATCTCGCTGCGGCGGCGTTGAACAGCGTAACGGAGATGCTGACGCTCAACGTGCACACCGCGGTCCGACGCGCGAACGACTTCGGCGTGCGCATGAGCGGCGTCGCGGCAATCAGGGTTGCTGCTGCGGAGACGCCTTCAGCGGATGCCAAGAGGCGCCTTGAGAACGAGCTAGGGGAGATCGATTGGGATGAGACGGTGGCATGATCAGCCCCTGCTCAGAAGTTGACGCCCCACGAATCTGCGAACTCATCAACTCGGCGGCTCGCGCCTACGAAGGTGTGATCCCGACGGACTGCTGGCATGATCCCTACATGTCCATTGAGGAACTTCGCTCCGAGATCGACAGCGGGGTGTCCTTCATCGGATTCCACACGCAAGGCGCACTCACTGGCGTGATGGCCGCGCAGCCCGTCCAGGACGTGACACTGATCCGGCACGCATACGTCTCGCCGAATCACCAGGGCCGGGGCATCGGCCATCAGATGCTGGAGCATCTCGTCTCAAGCACATCACGCCCGATTCTCGTGGGGACATGGACCAGTGCCACGTGGGCCATACACTTCTATGAGCGCAACGGATTTCACCTGACTCTGCCCGAAAGAGCCCGGTCGTTGCTCGCGCGATATTGGTCGGTTCCTGAGCGACAGATGGCGGTGTCGTCGGTCTTGGAGCGCACCTCGCCCCTCAAGCCATGACCGATCCCTTTACCACCTCTGCCCGTGGCAACTGTAGCAAGAAGGCGCTCCAGTAGCCCCGCCCTCCAGCGTCGCGCCGTTGCACTGCACGCAGTTGCTGAGCGGATTCTTCGACCCCGGGGCGTGGGTCACGCCGCTCTTCACGTCGGTGTGCCCCTCAGGTGCGTTCGCCAGGTCCGTTGAGGACCCGCATCCGGCCAAACACAAGACGATAAAGCCGACGGTAGTGAAATCAGGCGGACCAGCTGGGCCTCCCCCTCTACTGTCGGATTAGCCATGCGACACGGTCGTAGGAAGCCACGTAGTGCCCGATCACTACGCCGGCCAATACAATGCTCGACCGAATAAACCCTACGTCCTTCAGGGCCCACGTAGCCGCGATAAACATCGCCGCCTCGAGAGCCAGCCGGATGACGCCTAGCGCCGCCGCTGCACGGCAGTTCCGTCTAAGTACATCGTCGTGCCCACGCGAGACCGATTCACGGTGAGCTCGTAGCGCAGCCCATCGAGTTCAGCCGCCACGACGATCGGATCCATTGCCACCTCCACTGAGGCCGGGTCGGGGCCATCCATGAACAACTCGGACAGGACGCGCCCGTCCAGATCGGTGGGAACGACGGCCCCCATCAACGACAAGGCTGTCGGAACAATGTCGATGTTTCCGCTTGGGACATCACTGGCGACGCTTCGCTTGATGCGGGGGCCCGAGGCGACGAAGGTGGCTCTTATGTCCCACGGGCTCGAACTCCCGTGGCCCGGAGACCCGGGACTCAGGACGGCACCGGCATACCCATGGTCGTTGACGGCGTTGCTCCACGTCGGGCTAACCAGAACATCCGCTGCGCGATCGTGGCTCCAGCCAATCGCTGAGAACGCTACAGTACCCGGATAGATGCCTTCATCCGACCCGGGCGACGCAGCTGGCACGAACACGGGGCCCACCCAGTCGGTCCGTTGCAAAAGCTCCACGATCGCTCTTGTGCGTGCCTCTCCACCTTCCCGCACGTGTATGGCGCCACCCGCCACTACCACGTCCTGGGAGGCATCTGACTCCTTGAGACCGGCGCTTACAAGAAGAGCCGATATCGACTGCACCCCGATGCGCCGCGCAAAGCCATGGTCGGAGGTCACCAAGATGTTGGTAGTCGCGAGCAGCCCCCGGTCGCGGAGGCCATCGAGCAGCCTCCCGATCTCCCGGTCGACGCCGGCGAGCACGTCCAAGGTCTCGGGCGAGCCGATCCCGGTCCGGTGCGCCGTCCCGTCGGGCTCGGTGAGCCAAGCGGCCACGACGTCGGCGTCTGCCCGGTCGAGCCCGATGCGCAGCACCGCGTCGACCGCGCGTGCAACCAGCGGCACCGAAGGTGTGCCCGGTGCGATCGTGGGGAGGGGCCCGAGCACCTCTGCGACGACCGGCCCCAGCGACTCAGGAATCGTAAATGCGTTGTGTACGAGCCCCGCGCCCGCACCACGATGGTTCATGAGCGCCCCTGATCCGGAACCGCCCGACGAAGCCGCAAATAGAGTCAGGCCACGCTCAGCAAGTAACTCGCCGAGGGAAGGAGCAGTGAGCAATCGCCCACCCGTGGCCCGGTCTATCACCCAAAGGTCCTCAGCGTCGCCCGTATTCAGGACCCGAGACGGATCGACGTCTGGCAGATAGACGACATTACCGAGTATCCCGTGCCCGCCCGGGTAACGACCAGTCAAAATCGTGGGTCCGTTGACGCGAGTCACGGTCGGGAAGACCGCATGGTGCGCGAGACCGCGAACACCCCCCTCAGCCAGAGCGTTCAGACGCGGCATGATATCCGCGGTAACATAATCCGGCCTCAGGCCATCCACGACCAGAATCAAGACCCTCGGCTTCTGGGCACTCGCGCGCTCCGGAGCCAGGCCAAGCCCAAGGACACACGTCGCGATGAACACCAGTATTGCCCGAACCATGGACACCTCCGGAAGAGCGCAGTAGATCATTCTCACAGCCCTTGGCCATCGGACCGCGGTCAAGGCTTGGTCACGGCACCTTAAAAACTGAAGCACGCTAGCGCACCGGGCGGAAGGCGACGCTTGCGTCGAGGCTCCCTAGTTCCAGCGGAGTCCGCGCAGCTGCTCGACGTCCAGGTTCCCGCCACTGAGCAGCGCCACCACCTTCGTGCCGGGAGGTGCGTCGATCAATCCCTGCAGAAGCGCAGCCACCGGCGCAGCCGCGGCCCCCTCGGCCACAAGCTTCGCCCGCGCCATGAGCCAAAGCACCGCGTCGAAGATCTGCTCATCCGGGAGTGTTACGATCTTCTCCACGAAACGACGGCACACGGAGCAAGTGTTGGTGCCGATTCGCCTGACCCGCAGCCCATCGATGATGCAATCGACCTCATCTAACGTAATGGGGTGGCCTGCGGCGACGCTGCGCTGCATGGCCGGTGCCCCTGACGACTCCACGCCAATCACACGAACGTCCGGGTTGATGCTCTTCACCGCCATCGAAGTGCCGGAGATCAGTCCGCCCCCGCCGATCGGCACCACGATAACTTCGGCCTCGGGCCAGTCTTCCATGATTTCGAGGCCGATCGTGCCCTGCCCCGCGATCAGACGTGGATCATCGAACGGGTGGATGTACGTCAGTCCCCGCTCTTCCATGAGTTCGAGAGCCTTCTCATTGGCCTCGTCCCATATGGTGCCGTGAAGCACAACCTCTGCCCCGTATCCTTCGGTGGCGGCGATCTTGGAAGGCGTCGCATTCGCGGCCATACAGACGACGGCTTTGACGCCATGTTGTCGAGCGGCGATCGCAACGCCCTGGGAGTGATTGCCTGCAGAGGAGCAAATGACGCCTCGCGCGCGCTCCTCATCGCTCAGAAGGGCAATGAGATTCGTGGGGCCGCGCACCTTATACGCCCCGCCTTTTTGGAACATTTCTGCCTTGAGCCGCACATCGAAGCCCGTCGCCTCGCTCAGAGTGAGGGAGGTCACCAAGGGCGTGTGATGCACATGAGGGCCTACGCGTTCCCCGGCCCTCTCGAAGTCGGCACGCGTCAGCGCTAGGTCGAGATCAATCTCGTAGCTCATGCCTGGATCCTCTACTGGAGTAGGTAGGCGGCGCACAACCGGTCGATGTCTACGTGCACCACTTTCAACACGGCTGGGTCCTCGCGCACACAATCGATGAGTCGATCGTATTCCTCGAGCGAAGCGGCCGGGATGTCGATTTCTTCGTGGTGGTAGGACCCGTCATCCACAAAAAGCAGGCGTACCCTAGCCTTCGTCTTCTCAGCGCTCACGAACGATTCCCCCGGAGGCGCGGCACTTCAGCGAGGGCCGCAAAAAAGATCAGCGTAATAAGGATGGCCGAGATCACGCAATACTGGCACCACGCGTGAATCACAGCGGCTTCGAGATAGGTCAGGTACGCGGAGAACACCGTACCTCCAAAGGCACCCGCAAGCAGCAGACCGCCGATCGCCCGGGAGTCGCGCCGGCCGGGCTGGATACCCATAAAGGACAGCACCAGGAGCGCGATGTATCCCACCAGGCCGATCGCAGAGACCGGCACTGGGCCGACCTTGGCGTAAATGCTCGACTGAACGGCGGCACAGTCACCCACGCCACACACCATGGGGCCACCCAGCCCGAGATTGTGGGCGAAGAGGTAGAGGGCGACAAAAATGCCGACCAAAGCCAATGCGGCAATCACCATACGATTCATGGGCGGCGTGGCTGAGGCCGCGCTGCCCATGTCGTCGACTGGGTAGATCGAGTCTTCCGTCAAGCGTCAGTTGCCCGCGGCAGCAGCAGCTTCGATCGCGGCCATCGCTTCTTCAATGCCTTGATAGGAATTGTTCCGTAAGCGACGGAGTTGGCCAAATCCCTGAACCATGATCGTCGGCGTACTCGGCACAGCGAGTTCGTAGCCGAGGCGCATGTTGGCTGAGACCACGTCTGCATGCTCGTCGCTCTTCAGGCAGCTTTCGAAAGCATCGCCCTCGAGGCCAACGTCCTCGGCATATCCAACGAAAGCGCCGATCGCACTCTGCTGAACGGACCATGACGACTGATTGCGGAAGAGCATGGTGTGGTACTCCCAGTACTTATCGCCGTCCTGAGCGCAACGGGTCGCCCGCGCGGCCAGGAAGGCATGCGGGTGGACCTGCGTCAGAGGGAAGTCGTAGTAGATGAACTGTGCCCTACCCGTCTGGACCAACAACAGGTCGATCTGGGGCTCTACGCTCAGGCCAAACTCCCCACACCCTGGGCACTGATAGTCCCCGAATTCGATGATCGTGAAGGGCGCGTCCTCGTCACCCTTCTTCACACCCTGCGCCATGGCAACGAGCGTCGCCTGGTCGTCCAGGCCTGGCACTTCCACGGGCTCGGAAGCCGCGGTGCCAAAGGTGTTGCTGCCTACCGAATAGCCGACGGCCCCAATCCCGACCACGGCGATCACGCCGAGAATCAAATAAAACTTCGTCATGTCGGACCCACCTTCGCGGGCTTTCTTCCGATCTTCGGCTCTGGACACGTTCACTCCCCTGTGGGCCGCCAATGGCGCGCCAATGGTGTTGGTGCAGGCCGCCCCAAAAAAGGCGGCTGTCATTTACTGCGCTCAGACTTCCAAGATGTTTCCGCCCCCCCGGCCAATCAAGCAGTGCAGGGACGACGTCCTTATGTCACGATGTCACGCTGTCAGCAAAGACAGTACGTTAGCTGTGTCGGAGAGGTCCTCCAGTACGTGATCGGCGCCGGTCTGCCTCAACTCGTCGACGCCGTAATACCCTGTTGCGACGGCCATTGTGCGGGTGCCACCAGCCTGTCCGCACGACACGTCACGTGGCGTATCACCGACCACGATGGTGTCGATGGCCTGCAGGGTCGGGCGCCACATGGCCCTCGCTCTCTCTAGAGCGATCGCCGGCAACTCGTCGCGTTCCTCATGATCGGATCCATAACTGCCCAGGGCGAAGTGATCCCACAGACCGGCCGATCCCAGCTTGAGCTCCGCGCCTCGCACGATGTTCCCAGTGAGAAGGGCCACCCCGACGTCGGGCACCTCAGAAAGCGCCGCGAGAAGCCCTCGGACACCGGGAAGAACGGTCACCGGATTATCATCCAGACCCACTTCCAAACGGGCGGTGTAGCCTGCCCAAAGAAGCGGGAGTCCGGCACGCATCACGTCGCTGTCGACTCCAGATCCCGCCAACAGTTCACGCACGATCTGAGGATCCGTCTTACCAGAGAAGCTCACGTTCTCCACGTCGCCGGCCGTCCCGTACACTTCGACCATGGCGTCACAGAAGGCGTCCTTCGCCGGCCCGCCCCAAAGCAGCGTTCCATCAATGTCGAACAGGATCACCCGGCGCATCATCGACTCCAGCCCATCGGATGGCCCACTACGCGAGTCCAGCGAGTAGTGACGGATCAAGGTTGCCACCGCTGATGACGACCGCCACGCGGCGCCCCTCAGCCTTTACGGCACCCGACAGGAGTGCGGCGGTGGTTGCAGCGCCTGAGAACTCTACGATCAGCTTCTGACGGCTGACCAGAAGGTCGGTGGCGTCACGAATCGCGTCGTCACTCACCGTGACGACATCGTCCATGAGGTCGCGGGCGTGCTCGTATGTGAGTTCACCTGCGATCACCGGCGCGAGGCCGTCCGCGATCGTATTGATCTCATGAAGGAGGGCAGGATGCCCTTCGTCGAGTGCCAGCCGCATCGACGCAGCACCCTCGGGCTCAACACCGATCACCTGTGCATGGGAAATCATGCGTTTGACCGCCGCGGCGACACCGCTCGCGAGCCCGCCGCCCCCGATGGGTACCAAGACGATGTCCACGTCAGGCCAGTCCCTGGCGATCTCCAGGCCAACGGTACCCTGCCCAGCGATGATGTGGCGGTGATCGAAAGGCGGCACGATCACCAGTCCTTCGCGTTCAGCGATTTCCTCAGCACGCGCTTTTCGTTCGATAGACGTAGTGCCCTCATAGAAGACCTCGGCACCCAGTCTCTCGCAGCCGTCCCGCTTCACCTTCGGCGCGGTCGTCGGCATGACGACCACGACCCGGAGGCCGCGCAGCTTCCCCGCCAAGGCTACCGCCTGAGCGTGATTTCCCGACGAATACGTGATGATCCCTTCCGAGACCTGATCGTCGGAGAGCTGCGACACGAAGTTGTACGCCCCTCGGATCTTAAACGACCCGGCGCGCTGAAGATTTTCGCACTTCAGTCGAACGTGTGCGCCCGTCGCTTCCGATACGCAGTCGGAAGGAAGCAGCGGCGTGGGCACAGCAATGCCCACCAGCCTGCGGGCTGCCGACTCGATCTCGGTCAGGCCAACGAGCCCTTCTCCCTGCATCAGGTCAGTCAAACTTCCTCGCCGTCGTCGTCTTCCGTCGGGTCGTCGTCCGTATCGGCATCCGTATCGTGGACCGTGACGCTCGCGTCATCCCCATCGGACTCGATTTCGCCATCGACGACTTCCATGCCTTCTCCGTCGAGACCTTCCTCGTCGTCGTCATCGAGAACGATACGAGCAACGTCCACCACAGTGTCACCCTTATCGAGGTTCATCAGCTTCACGCCCTGCGTGGCCCGACCGATGTGCGAGATCTCTGACACACGTTGCCTGTTAACCACACCTTTTCTCGTGATCATCATCAGCTGCTCGTCTTCAGAGACCGCCTTGATCGCAATCACGTCGCCGGTCTTCTCTGACGTCTTGAGGTTGATCACGCCCCTGCCGCCACGCTTTTGCATACGGTAGGCGTCGACGTCCGTGCGCTTGCCCATCCCCTTCTCCGAGACCACGAGCAGTGTCGCGTCAGGCCTGACAACCACCATGCCGATGACGACGTCTTCACCCCGGAGGTTGAGCCCGCGGACTCCAGCCGTCGCACGTCCCATCAGGCGCGCGTCCTGCTCCTTGAAGCGGATGGCGATTCCCTTTCGACTCGCAAGAATGATTTCGTCTTCCCCCGACGTCACCTGAACGTCGATGAGTTCATCCCCCTCGTTAATGTTGATCGCGTTGAGGCCCACCGAACGCACGTTTCCGTACGCCGCCAACGAGCTCTTCTTGATCACGCCCTTCCGCGTGGAGAATATGAGGTTCTTATCCGCAGAGAACTCTCGCACGGGCACGACCGAGGCGATGTCTGCGTCCGACGCCAGGTTCAGGATGTTCACGATCGGCTTGCCGCGTGACATGCGGCCCCCTACAGGGATCTCCCAGACCTTGATCCAATAACACTGCCCGCCGCGCGTGAAGATCATGAGGTAGTCGTGCGTCGACGCCACGAAGAGGTGTTCGACCCAGTCCTCCTCTTTGGTCTCCATTCCGCGAAGCCCTCGCCCGCCGCGCCGTTGGGCCCGGTAGGTGTCGAGCGCCAGACGCTTCACATAACCCTGGCGGGACACGGTGATGACCATGTCCTCTTCCACGATGAGGTCTTCGACGTTGAAGTCACCAATGGCGCCGACGATCTCTGTACGTCTCTCGTCGCCGTACTTCTCTCGAATTTCGAGAAGCTCAGCCTTGAGGATTTCCCTGCGACGATCAAGCGACTCAAGGATCTCGCGAAGTTCCTTGATCGTCGCGCGTACTTCACCGAGCTCTTCCTCAAGCTTGTCGAGCTCTAGGCCGGTCAGGCGCGCGAGGCGCATGTCCAGAATGGCCTTGGTCTGCCGATCTGAGAGATCGAATTCGGATTGAAGCCCCGCAGCCGCGATCTCAGTGTCTGCAGATCCACGAATGATCTTGATCACCCGTTCGATGTTGTCGACGGCGATCTTAAGCCCTTCGAGGATGTGCTCCCGCTCAAGGGCTTTTGCGAGGTCGAACTCGCTGCGGCGGATGATGACTTCGTGCCGATGGTTCACGAAGTGCGTGAGCATCTCGCGAAGTCCCATCGTCTTCGGCTCACCGTCGACGAGGGCGAGCATGTTGCACCCGAACGTCGACTGCATCTGCGTGTGGCGGTAGAGCCGGTTCAGGACGATCTGCGGTACGGCCTCGCGCTTAAGCTCGATCACGATGCGCATGCCATCGCGGTCGGACTCGTCCCTCATGTCGCGGATTTCCGTGAGCTTCTTGTCCCGCACGAGCTGCGCGATCTGCTCGATCAGGCGCGACTTGTTGACCATGAACGGGATCTCGGTGATGACGATCCGCTCGCTGTTCGCGTCCACTTCCTCGATCTGGGCTCGGGCACGCATGACCACACGCCCTCGTCCGGTACGGTACGCGTCCCTGATGCCGTCTCGACCACAAATGAAGCCGCCGGTGGGGAAGTCCGGACCCGTAACGATCCGCTCCAGCTCCTCCTGAGGCAGGTCCGGAATGTCCACGAGGACGATGGCGGCGTCGACCACTTCTCGCAGGTTGTGTGGCGGAATGTTGGTCGCCATGCCGACGGCGATACCCGACGAACCATTAACGAGCAGGTTCGGAAAGCGCGTCGGCAGAACCGTCGGCTCCTTCTTGCTGTCGTCGAAGTTGGGCGCGTACCTGACGGTCTCCTTGTCGATATCGGCCAGCAACTCCATCGAGAGGTGCGTGAGGCGCGCCTCCGTATACCGATAAGCAGCGGCGCGATCACCGTCTACGGAACCGAAGTTTCCCTGTCCATCGACGAGCGGGTAGCGCAGGGAGAAATCCTGCACCATACGCACCATCGAGTCGTAGACAGCCGAGTCACCATGGGGGTGGTACTTACCAAGGACGTCACCGACCACGGTCGCGCTCTTCTTGTACGCGCGACCAGGGCTGAGCCCCATTTCGCTCATCGCGTACAGAATGCGCCGGTGAACCGGCTTGAGGCCGTCCCGAACGTCGGGTAGGGCCCGTTGTACGATTACGCTCATCGAATAATCGATGAACGATTCACGCATTTCGTCTTCGATGAGGCGTGACAGCACGGTCTCGCCGCCGCCGTCTCCGCTTCCGCCTACGAGCTCGAGCTCGTCGCTCATGTGTTCGTCCTTCTCAAAGTTGATCCGATCGTCCCGGATGCAGGTCGCCTAGTACTTCAGGGCGAGCCCGCTCCATTCACACTCTTCACCGTGGCGCGCCGACAGCTCCCGCCCCAACAGTCGCTCAAAAATCTTCTGGGTCTTGGTTCGCTTCACCCGGTGTGTCCCGCCCTTGCAGGACGGGCACCGGTCGCCGTTGCGTGCCATGTGCTGCTCAGCATACGCCAGAGCTGTCACGACAAGCCAGGTCAGAAAGCCCAACACGAGGAGAAGTACCCCGCACACAAAGCGTGTCGTAGACACATGCGAATCGAGGCCATTCATGATCGCCGAAAAACCTGAGCCAACGCGCCCTACCGCCAAGGAGATCGCCTTCGTCGCCAACTCAAGCCCAAGGAGCACGCTGGCAACCGACACAGCGGACGCGACGGGGCGCACTAAATGGCCTTCCCGCGAATCAGGGAGCGCTTAGGGATACCAGAAAAATGGCGCAAACAATGGCTCCGCGGAGGCTCATGAAGGGTCTTTCGGGGGCCGATGGGGAGGGCCATCCGAGGCGCTGAAAAATAACGCATTTTCGTCCCCGAATCATGCCGTCAGGGGCAAGTCATCCAAGCTGGCCAAAAAGCGCCTCGGCCAGGTACCGTCCTGTGGCGCTGCCGGGCACCCCCGCGACGGTCTCAGGTCTGCCCATCGCGACAACTTCACCGCCCCGACTTCCCGCGCCCGGCCCCATATCGATGACCCAGTCCGCGACCTTGATCACGTCCAGATTGTGCTCGATGAGTAGGACCGTATTTCCCGCCTCCACAAGCCTCTCAAGCACACCAAGTAGCTTGGCGATGTCCTCGCCGGCGAGACCGGTCGTGGGCTCGTCCAGGATGTAGAGTTTGCGGCCCTTCTTTCCCGCAGCACCGGCGAACTCCCTGGCGACCTTGAGTCGCTGTGCCTCGCCTCCCGAAAGCGTGGTCGCAGCCTGCCCCAGCCGCAGATAGCCCAGGCCCACCTGCTGAAGCTGCCACAACATCTTCCCGAGCTTCCGCTCCCTGATGAAGAAACGGATCGCCTCGTCGACTGTGAGCGCGAGCACCTCGGAGACGTTCTTGCCCTTGATTTTGACTTGGAGCACCTCGCGGCTGTACCGCTTCCCGCCGCAGGCGTCACACGGCACGAACACGTCGGCCATGAAGACCATCTCGACCTGCACCTGACCGGCGCCCTTGCACTCTTCGCAGCGCCCGCCAGCCACGTTGAAGCTGAAGTGGCCTGGGCCGAACCCCTTGTCGATCGCCGATCGCTGGATGGAGAAGAGCTTTCGCACTTCGTCCCAAGCCTTGATGTAGGTCACGGGGTTGGAGCGCGGCGTCTTCCCGATCGGAGACTGGTCCACAAGCACAACAGCCTCGAGTTGCGTCAACCCCTCAAGCGCATCATACACGCCAACCGCTTCACCCAAGTGTTCCTTCGCCGTCGTTTCACCGGCAAGCTCCCGCTCGGCAGCTCGATAAAGTACATCATGCACGAGCGTCGACTTCCCCGAGCCCGACACGCCGGTCACTACCGTCAACGTACCCAGAGGGATGTCGACATCGACGCCCTGAAGGTTGTGGAGGCGGGCGCCGCGAAGGGAAAGGCTCGGCCCCCCGACGTCGCGTTGTCGCTTCGGAGCATCAATCGAAGAGCCGCCCGACAGATACCGACCCGTGGCGGTGTCCTTGCCCGCGAGCAGGCCAGGAGGGCCTTCGTAGACCAATTGGCCGCCCTGTTCACCCGAGGCGGGGCCCAACTCAACCACGTGATCGGCCGAGAGAATGGCCTGGGAGTCATGTTCCACAACGACCACCGTGTTGCCGGCGTCGCGGAGCTTGTGGAGTAGACCCAGCAGCGCGCCCGTGTCCTTGGGGTGGAGGCCGATGGTCGGCTCATCCAGCACATACAGTGTGTCGACCAGCGCGCTGCCCAGAGAGTTTGCCAAGTTGATTCGTTGCGCCTCTCCACCAGAGAGCGTGCGCATTTGGCGACTGAGCGTCAGATAGCCGAGGCCGACTTCTACCAAGAATGCCACTCGTGCGCGGATCTCTCGCAGAATGGTCTCGGCAATCCTCTCTTCCATCGCCGAGAGCTCGAGCGACTCGATCCAGGGAGCCAATTCCTCCAACGGCAGCTCTGACACGTAGGCGATCGTCCGGTCACCTACTCGAACGTTCAGGGCCTGCGCGCGTATGCGCGCGCCCCCGCACTCCCGACATGTCTTAGGGCACTGATACTGACGCAAGAAGACGCGAATGTACTGCTTGTAGCGCTTCGATTCCTTGGACACGAGGAAGGGGATGATGCCCTTAAAGGCCTTCACCCCTTTCTTGCCCTTGGCGCCGTAAAGCACCGCCTCGCGGAAGCTCTCCGGCAATTCCTCCCAGGGGGAGTAGAGCGACACATTCTTGTCCAGCGCGAAGGCTCTGAGTTTGTCTCGCTCGCGGTTGTACCGGGGCTTCGACCAGGGATCCACCGCACCCTCGCTCAACGTGCGTTTGGGGTTCGGGATGATCAGCTCAGGGTCATAGTCGAGCGTCGCGCCGAAGCCCGTGCACAGTTGACACGTCCCGTAGGGATTGTTGAACGAGAAAAGTTGGGGCGTCGGATCAAGGAACACGATGTCCCGGTGCTCGGGGCAGCGAAAGTGCTCGGTGAATAGCAGGCGATCTGAACCCGCGCCGTCCGCGACGATCACGACGGACTCGCCTTCGCCTTCCACGAAACAGGTGCCGAGCGAGTCCGCAAGTCGCTCGCCGATGTCAGTTCCGGTCTTGAGGCGATCCACGATGACGAGGATCTCGCTGGCGGTCCCCAAGTCAGCGCCGAGCACACCAGGGTCTTCGGTCTCCGGATCCGCCAGGTCGAACGACTCCCCGTCCACGAGGATCCGCATGAAGCCCATAGAGCGAAGATTGGAGACGATCATCTTGTGGGTGATTTCGCCGCTGCGGGGGAGCGGGAACGTCACCTGGATACGGCGGTCGGCGGGGAGCGCGAGCACGGCGTCCACGGCGCCCGTCACCGTGTCGGGGCGGACGTGTCGGTCGCACTCCGGGCAGTGCGTACGGCCTACCCGAGCCCAAAGCAGGCGCAGGTAGTCATAGACCTCGGTCGCGGTCCCGACCGTCGAACGGCTCGACTTGGTCGGGTTCTTTTGTTCGATCGCGACCGCCGGGCAGATGCCCTCGATGGAGTCCACGTCCGGCTTTTCCATCCTCTCAAGAAACTGCTTCGCGTACGTGGACAAAGACTCCACATATCGGCGCTGGCCTTCGGCAAAGAGCGTATCGAGCGCGAGCGAGCTCTTTCCTGACCCCGACGGCCCCGTGATCACCGTGAATCGGCGGCGCGGTAGGTCGACGTCCAAGTCCTTGAGGTTGTGCTGGCGAGCACCGCGGATGCGGATGGGGGCGTTGGACATGGGGGATGATAGCCGAGGTCTTGACCGTTCCAAAAGGCTCCGTCATCCTTCCAGTCCAATGACTAACCTGACCCACGTCCAGCAGCATCATCATCACGCGGCCCACACGGGTGGCGGGGAGATGCTGTGTAGCTAGGACGTTCGTCCTGAATACAAGCACCCACCGCGGCCCGTCTCTGACGGGTCGCGGTTTTTTTTATGCCCTTTCGCCCCAAGAAGCCAAATGATTCAAGTCAATCAAACACGCCGCGTCCGCATCGCCCTCCCTAACAAGGGACGGCTAGCTGAGCGGGCAATCGACCTCTTCGAGCAAGCTGGACTGCGCCCGGCCTTCAAAGCCGACCGGGCACTCGTCGCGTCGTTGGGCGACGACTTCCAGGCCATCTTCGTGCGTGCCGCGGACATTCCTGAGTTCATCGCCGACGGAGCCGCAGACCTCGGGGTCACTGGGCTCGACCTGGTTAAGGAGAGCGGTCGGGATATAGAAGAAGTGCTCGACCTTGGCTTCGGCAGCTGCCGCCTCGTGGTGGCCGTCAGGGACGAGTCGGATGTACAGCGCGCGGAGGATCTCCCTGCTGGCACGAGAGTCGCGACGTCCTTTCCGCGGATCACGGCTCGGTACTTCGACTCCTTGGGGATCCCCATTCAGATCGCTCCCGTCACCGGAGCGACGGAGATCGCCCCCCACTTGGGCGTGGCGGACGTAATCGTCGACCTAACGTCCACGGGATCAACGTTGCAGGTGAACGGCCTGCGCGAGATCAACACCGTCCTCGACTCTTCCGCCCGCCTCGTTGCGAGCAAGGAGGCTCGCCTGAGTCCGACCGTCGGCCCGCTGATCGAAGGACTCGCCAGCGCCGTCGAATCGGTGCTTCGGGCACAGACCAAACGTTACCTGATGGCGAATGTGCCCCGCGCTCGCCTCGCCGAGGTGCGTGAGGTGATACCGGGGCTGTCAGGGCCGACCATCGTGGAAGTGTTGGACTCAGGAGAGTGGGTCGCGGCGCATGCGGTGGTCGACGCGGACGCGGTCTACCAGACGATCGCCCGCCTCAAGGAACTCGGCGCCGAAGGGATTCTGGTCACCCGCATCGAGAGGCTGATGCCGTGACACGGGTCGCTCTCCTTGCCAGCGGGCGCCTGTCCCGGCTTTCGCCCGACCTCCTCGCCTCCCTCCTCGATCGCGGGGGGGGTGAGTCATCTGAACTCAGCGACGACGTGGCAGCCCTCCTAGCCGACGTCGCGTCTCGAGGTGATGTCGCACTCCGGGAGATGGCCCAGCGGTTCGACGGAGTCACATTGGACGTGCTCGAGGTACCTCGGGCTGAATGGGAAGCCGCCCTCGTGGCGCTCGACCCCGCAGTCCGGTCAGCGCTCGAAAGGGCGGACAGGAACATCACGTCCTTCCACGCGGCACAGCGCCCCCAGGAGGTCGTCTTCGATGTAGAACCGGGTGTACGCGTAACCCGCGTCTCCCGCCCGCTCGACTCCGTAGGGGTCTACGCGCCCGGAGGGCGCGCCGCGTACCCGAGCTCGGTGCTTATGGGCGTCGCCCCCGCGAAGGCCTTGGGCGTGAACACGGTCATCGTGTGCTCCCCACCATCGGCGTCGGGCCGGCCTCCTACCGAGGTCCTCGCGGCCTGTGCGATCGCCGGGGCCGATCGGCTGCTGTCCGTGGGTGGGGCCGGGGCGATCGCCGCGTTGACGTTCGGCACCGAGAGCATCCCTGCGGTCGATGCCATCGTCGGTCCGGGGAACCGTTGGGTCACGGAAGCCAAGCGCCAGGTCGCCGGCCGGGTGCTGATCGATTCTCCTGCCGGACCGTCCGAAATCCTCGTGATCGCGGACGCCAGCGCGGACCCGACCCTCGTGGCCCTCGAACTCATCGCCCAGGCCGAGCACGATCCCGATGCTGCATGCGTGCTGGTCACGACGTCGCCCGTCGTCGCCGACGGCACGTTGGCCGCATTGGCTCGCCTCATCGACACCGCCCCGCGGGCCGAGGTTGTGCGCGCTGCGTTTGCCAAAGCTGGGGCAGTCCTCACAACAGACTCTTTGGACGAGGCGTTCGCCTTCGCAAACCGATACGCGCCGGAACACCTGTCGCTCATGACGGCTGGCGCTACGGCAGACGCGCGTCGGGTCACGACAGCCGGCACGACCTTCGTCGGAGCATCCGCTTCAGTCGCCTTTGGAGACTACATGACCGGTGCCAACCACGTTCTCCCCACAGGCGGGCGCGCGCGCAGCTTCTCCGGGCTGTCCGCTCAGCACTTTCTGCGATCCTACACAATCCAGGAGATCACACCCGACGGCGCCCGTGCGATGGCGGAGGACGTGGTGCGCCTCGCTGAAGCCGAGGGTCTCCCCGGCCACGCAGCGGCAGCTGCTGCAAGGGGGAACGTATGAGCCCGTTCCCCAGAGCGGACTACGCGCGCGTGAGCCGCTACGAGCCAGATCGGCGCCCGGTGAGCCTCGACCTGAGCGACAACACCAACCTGTGGGGAACCCACCCCGCGGCCCTCGAGCGCATCCGTGCGGCAACGGCGGATGATCTCGCTCGCTATCCGGAGTTGTACGCCGACGTTCTGCGCGACGCGGTGTCTGTCCGGTTCGATGTGGATCCCGACTGCGTCACCACCGGCGCAGGTTCAGACGACGTCTTGGACTCGGCATTCAGGGCGGTGTTCGCGCCGGGCGCCACAGTCCGGTACGCGAGTCCCACCTTCTCTATGATCGAGCCCCTCGCCCACATGAACGCCATGTCGGCCGAGGCCGTGCCGTGGGGAGAGGCGCTGGTCGACCCTGCACGACTCTGCGAGGGCCGACCCGACCTCATCTACGTGTGCAGGCCCAACAACCCCACGGGAGAGAGCGCCCCGGCCGAGTGGGTCGAACGACTTCTCGGTCTCGCAGACGAAGCCGGGCCGGACGCGCCGCTCGTGATTCTGGACGAGGCCTACGCGGACTTTGGCGGCGAAACGCTCATCCCCTGGGTTGCGCGCTACTCCCGACTCGTTGTCGCTCGCACCGCGTCGAAGGCCTTCGGGCTCGCGGGGCTACGCTGTGGCTTTGCGGTCGCGTCTCCAGAGACGACACTCGAAATCGAGAAGTCGCGAGGGCCCTACAAGGTGTCCCGGCTGGCCGCCGAGGCCACGGCGGCAGCGCTACGCGACGACAGCGGCTGGATGGCATCCACGGTGGAGGAGTGTCTCGCCAACCGCGCGCGACTCCATTCGGCCCTCACTGAGCGCGGGCTTCGTCCGTTCGACTCCCGCGCCAACTTCATCCTGTTCGCGGCGCCGAGCGGCCAGGCCCGTGCGGACGCGCTTAGTCTGCGCGATCGCGGGGTGGGCGTCCGCCCATTTATCGGCATCCCGGGATTCGGGGAGGGCCTGCGCGTGACGGTCGGCCCGTGGCCCCTCATGGAACGTTTTCTCGAGGCACTCGATGCGATCCTGCTCGACGGCGCCGCACGAGATCGAGCCAATGGCGAGATGACTCGATGAAAATCGCGCTCTTCGACTACGGTGCCGGAAACCTTCATTCTCTCGGGAAGGCGGTTGAAGCCCTTGGCCCCGAGGTGGTCGTGACGAGCGACTGGCCGGCCGCCCTCGCCCTCGATGCTTTGTTGTTGCCAGGCGTGGGGGCATTCGGACATGCCGCTGCTGCGCTCCCCGACGACCTTGCCCCGCTCCGCTCCGCGCTGGAAGCCGGGCTCCCCTGTCTCGGAATCTGCCTAGGGATGCAACTCCTGTTTGACGCCAGCGACGAGTCGGCGGGAGAGGGCATCGGCTATATCCCTGGTCGTGTCACCCGGCTCAAGGCATCGATCGTTCCCCAGATGGGCTGGAACGATGTCGAGACTGGCCCAGATCCGATCTTCGATGGTGTGGCCGGCTTGGTCGCTTACTACGCAAACTCGTTCGTGTGTGCGCCGGGCGATCCTGACCGCGTCATCGCCACCTCGGAGTACGCAGGTGTTCGCTTCGCTGCCAGCGCCCGACGGGCCAATACCTGGGGGCTCCAGTTTCACCCCGAGAAAAGCTCAACCCAAGGTCGGCGCATCCTTGAGAACTGGGTCGCGCTCGCTCGAGGTGCTCAATGATCGCGGCACCGGCCGTGGACCTCCGGGGCGGACGCTGTGTGCAACTCGTGGGTGGGCGGCCCGAGGCAGAAAGGGTATCCCTCCCTGATCCCATCGCCGTTGCGGAGCGGTGGTACGAAAGCGGTTTTGCAACGCTGCACCTCGTGGATCTCGATGCGGCGCTCGGCGCCGGCGACAACATGTCCGTGCTCGAGCGGCTGCTGGCCGCCACACCGGCGGTGACTCAGGTCGGCGGCGGCATCCGTGATGACGCGCGCGCGGAACGCCTTCTTTCTGCAGGAGCCGACCGGATCATCGTCGGCACCCGCGCCCTGGACGACGCGGATTGGCTCGAACGACTCTGCGATCGTTTTCCCAGGCGCGTCATGCTCGCCCTCGATACCCGAGATGGCGTAGTGCTGCGCCGTGGATGGCGAGAAGCGACGGAGCTCGGACTGATCGAGTACATGGAGCGCATCGGAACGCTGCCGCTCGCGGGCATTCTCACGACCGACGTGGGCCGCGAGGGACGCTTGGAGGGTATCGATCGCCTGGCCACCGCGGCGGCCATACGGGGGACTGATCACCCCGTGTGGATCTCCGGCGGTGTGACCACGACCGACGAACTGAAGTACCTGGAATCCGCTGGTGCCGCGGGTGCCGTGCTGGGCATGGCTCTCTACACGGACACCCTCGACACCCTCGAAGTGGCCCGCCTTTGGGGCCCCGATACCGATACCACCGATACCACCGACACCAAGGACGACAAATGAGCAGGCTACGCAGGCAAACAAGAGAAACGCAGATCGTGGCCGATGTGCGCATCGGATCAGGCCGAGCGAACGTCGAGGTCGCCGACGGCTTCCTGAAGCACATGGTGGAGACGCTCGCCCGCTATTCCGGGTTGGACATTGAGCTCACGGCCACCGGGGATCTAAAACACCACCTGATCGAAGACGTCGCGATCACCCTCGGGCTGGCGCTCGCGGACGAAGTGCCGGCAAGTGCCGCACGCTACGGATGGGCCCAGATCCCAATGGATGAAGCCCTGGCCGACGCCGCGATCGACCTCGGCGGCCGTCCGTTTTACGTGGGACCGCTTCCGTACAAACTCTACACGCACTTTCTGCACTCCTTCGCCACCAACCTCGGCGCGACGCTGCACATCCAGGTGCTTCGCGGAGATGACCCGCACCACATCGTCGAGGCAGCGATCAAGGCGACCGGCATGGCGCTACGGCAAGCCCTCGTCGATGGCGGTGTGGTATTCAGCACGAAGGGTTCGGTAACGCTTGAACGGCTGGAGTCGCCTGAGCGCCCAAAGTCACCTGCAGGCGTCGACCAAGAGGAAGACGGCTGATGCTTCGTCCCCGAATCATCGTCTGCCTCGACGTGAAGGACGGGCGGGTCGTGAAGGGCGCACAGTTTCAAAACCTTCGCGACGTCGGCGACCCCGTCGAGCTTGCCACTCGGTATGAGGCCGAGGGAGCCGACGAGATCGTCTTTTTGGACGTGTCGGCCTCAAGGGAAGGCCGCGGCACGCTGTTGGACACCGTCCGGAGCACCGCCGAGCGGCTGTTCATTCCGCTCACCGTTGGGGGCGGCGTGCGCACGGTCGAGGACGTCGGCCCTCTCCTGCGCGCCGGCGCCGACAAGATCAGCGCGAATACGGCAGCCGTGCTTAATCCTGACCTGATCTCTGACGCCGCAGAGCGTTTCGGGAGTCAATGCGTGGTGGCCAGCATCGATGCTCTACGACTACCGGATCGTCAGGTCGGGGACGGTCGTGGCGCCGCGCAGGAAGGGAGCGGCTGGAGTTGTTACACCCACGGTGGCTCGCAGCCCACCGGACTCGACGCGGTGGCCTGGGCTTCGGAGTGCCGACAGCGCGGCGCAGGTGAGATCCTGTTGACGTCGATCGATCGGGACGGAGCCCGCACTGGTTACGCCATCGATTTGACCCGCGCGGTGGCGGACGCCGTGCCCATCCCTGTCATCGCGTCGGGCGGGGCGGGACGCCCCGAACACCTCCGAGACGCCTTTACAGAAGGCCACGCATCTGCGGCTCTCGTTGCCGGGATCCTGCACGATGGCGTGACGACTGTAGGGGCCCTGAAGTCGGCATTGGCCGGCTGGAATGTGAACGTCAGACCCACTGGATGACCCGGACCAAGACCATGACAAGCCGAATGATTCAAAGTCAGACTGACCTCGACGGGCTCGACTTCGACAAGGGGGCCGGCCTCGTGCCCGTTGTCGTGCAGGACGCGGCCACTGGCACGACCCTGATGCTGGGGTACGCGACCCGCGAGGCTCTGGAAGCGACCCTCCGGTCCGGCCAGATGCACTTCTGGTCGCGGTCGCGGGCTGCCTTGTGGTGCAAGGGAGAGACGAGTGGCAACACACTCGCACTCCGCGCCCTACACGCAGACTGTGACGGCGACAGCATTTTGGCCTTGGTGGACCCGTCCGGGCCGACGTGTCACACAGGTGAGGCGAGTTGCTTCGGGGCGGATGCGACGCCCCGCTCGCCAGAGCCGGGCGCCATCCTCGCACGCCTCGCTGAGACGCTCGACGCGCGCGCAGCCGCCCGCCCGGATGGGAGTTATACCGCGCGCCTCCTTGAGGACACAAACCTTCGGCTCAAGAAGCTCGGAGAGGAAGGCGCCGAGCTGGTGGCGGCTCTCGCCACACACGAGCGTGACTCGGCGATTGAGGAGGCAGCGGATCTGTTCTACCACATGTTGGTGGCGTTGCGGGCCGAGAACATCACGCTGGCGGATCTCACGGCTGAGTTGGAGCGCCGGCAGGGACCGGGCGTGTGACCCGATCAATAGTGTGTACACGGGCTACTGAACCAAGTCCTGCGCAACCCCTCTAGTCCGACCGCAGCGCCTCCACGGGATCCATCGTCTGCAAGGGCGCCTTCCCTCCGGAACCCTCGCCCCGAATTCCGGGGTACCGATGGCGCCCCTTCTCCAATCCCTAGCTCGCGGCCATGGCAGTAGTCGGTCCCCACCCCGAAGAGGAAGCGCTCGGAAAGGCGTACGACGCCCGCTTGATGAGGCGCCTCATACGGTATCTGAGGCCGTACCGGTGGCAGGTGGCGCTCACGATCTTCGTACTGATGCTCGCGTCGGCCATGGCCATCGTGGGCCCGTGGCTGACGCAGTTGATCATCGACGAAGCGATTCCCCAAGATGACGGACGCTACCTCGCGCTACTCGCGGCGGGATTCATGGCCTCCGTGGTGATCGGGGTTGTGCTCCAGTACGCTCAGGAGGTGATCACCACTTGGCTCGGCCAGTCGGTCATGTACGACTTGCGCTCGGAGATCTTCGAGAAGCTGCAGCGGGTAGACCTCCGGTACTACGATAAGAACCCGGTCGGCCGCCTCATGACTCGTATCACCAACGACGTCGAGACGCTCAACTCGCTGTTCAGCTCGGGCTTGGTGACGGTTTTCGGCGACGTTTTTACGCTCGTGTTCATCGTCGCGGCCATGCTGCGCATGAACTGGCAGCTCGCGCTCGTGTCCTTCAGTGTCTTGCCCCTCGTCTTCTTCGCGGCATTTCTGTTTCGCGCACGAATTCGCACAGCATATCGGGACGTCCGCGTGCGGGTCGCGCGCATGAACTCTTTTCTACACGAACGCATTACCGGCGTGCGCGTGGTCCAACTCTTCAACCGAGAAGAGGCTGAGGCACAAAAGCACCAGGCGCTCAATGAGGACTACCTCGAAGCACATCTCAGGTCCATCACGTACTACGCGCTCTTCTTTCCGGTCATCCAATTCTTCACGTCCCTCGCGCTGGCGTTGATCATTTGGTACGGCGGACTGAAGAGCCTGGACGGCGTAATCACCGTTGGGGTCATGACGGCGTTCCTTCAGTACGCACAGCGCTTTTTCAGGCCCATCCAGGACCTCTCTGAGAAGTACGACCTCCTTCAGGGTGCGATGGCTTCCTCAGAGCGGGTCTTCAAACTTCTCGATGAAGACCTCGCGATCGCCGACCGTGACTCACCCATTGAGCTACCGGCAAGGACTGAAGGCCGCATCGAGTTCCGCAAGGTACGTTTCGCATACGGGGTGACCGCGGAAGGCGAGCCGGACTGGGTTCTCAGGGGGGTCAGCTTCGTAGTTCAACCGGGCGAGAAGATCGCGATCGTCGGCCACACCGGAGCGGGCAAGACGACCATCATCAACCTGCTCATGCGCTTCTATGATGTGGGCGAGGGCGAGATTCTGCTCGATGGCGTGCCGATCAAGCAACTCCGACTGGATGACCTCCGCGGGCGGATCGGGCTCGTGCTCCAGGACGTCTTTCTGTTCAGCCAGGACGTCCAGTACAACATCCGCCTCGGATCTCCCGAGATCGACGACTCCAGAATACGTGAGGCTGCCGAACGCGTGGGTGCGTCTCAGTTCATCGAGCGATTGGAAGGAGGCTACGGCCAGGCACTCGGGGAGCGCGGCAGCACCCTCTCTGTGGGCGAGCGCCAATTGGTCAGCTTCGCCCGCGCTCTCGCGTTCGACCCAGCGATCTTGGTGCTCGATGAGGCCACGAGTTCGGTCGATTCGGAAATCGAGGCTCAGATCGAGGCAGCCACAGATGAGTTACTCAAGGACCGTACGTCGCTGGTGATCGCGCATCGATTGTCGACGGTTCAGAACGCGGACCGCATCATCGTCTTGCACCACGGATTGTTGCACGAACAGGGGACGCACGAGGAGTTGCTGGCCTCCGACGGACTGTACGCAAAACTGCATCAATTGCAGTTCGCGGCGGCCTCCGGGCGTTAACGCCCGACCCCGATCGTATCGATCGCCGCCGTGCGCCCGGCGGACGTGTCCGCACCCGCGCCAGCCTGCTCCGGCGCCCTAGCCGTCGCCGTGTCGAGAAGTGCCCACCGCCGCGAAACTGGCACGATCTGACCCGCCACCCGCATCAGCGGCTCTGTAACGAAGCCCCCCACCGGTTCTAGCGCCTCTTCCGTATAGCTGCTTCCCGGATTCCACAGGATCCACTCGTTGATGCCGACGTCATAGGCTGCCTGGATTTGCGCGCGAACCTCAGGGGCCTCGTAACGGGGCTTCCCAAGCGTAAAGTCCTGGAGCCACGGCCGGGTCGAACCGGCGCCGTCAACAACCTCCGACCTGCGCACGGCATCTCGCAGCGCCCCCTTCACGATCTCGTACGGATAGGCGTTGGGCGTGGCAATGCCGAAGCTTCCCTTCCAGTAATGGCTCGGGTAGACCATCGGCAGCGCGGCATCTACGACGTCGATGAACGACTCCCAAACCTGTCCGATGCCGACGTCACGACGAGCGGAGGTCGTCACACCAAACACGTCTGCGGTCACGGAGACACCAATCTCCGCCAGTTCGGCCTGACTGTACTTGAGGAAGTCGCGGATCGCGTCCGCCATCACTCGACCGTTTGAGCCAGGATACCGTGCCCGTGCGTGATCTGACGCTGGAACGTCAGGAAAACGAACGTAGTCCCACTGGATCTCTGGAAAGCCCATCTCAGCCACTTCACGAGCAAGGTCGACGTGGTAGTCCCACACACCCTTGTTGTAGGGGTTGAGCCACACGAAGCCCTTGCTGTCTACCCACACGCCGCCCGCGGTATCCTGAATCGCGAGGTCTGGGCGGGCCCCGGCGAGAAGCGGGTCTTTGATGACCACGATGCGGGCGATCGGATAGATCCCAGCTTCCTCAAGGCGAGCCAAAAGGCCTGGCAGATCGCGGATGCGAACTTCCCCGTCGGCCCCGACCTCACGCGCCATCGGAAGCTCCGTCGGGTGGCTGATAAAACCGGTCGCATCTTTGATGTCGATCACGAAGGAATTGATCTCCGTGCGGCCGGCAAGCTCGATGAGCGACGTGGTGCGGTTTCGAGATCCGGACGCCCAGGCGTTCAAATACAGGCCACGAATCGCCTCAGGGCGAGGAAAACGGGCGCTACCATCGGCACGCGCGGAACGACCCGCCGTGCTTCCGACCCGAGTCCCTGCCTGGCGGACTTCCCGAACTTCAGGGCCGCCTGCAACTTCGGCGCGCACGGTGGTCTCCGAGGCCGTCTCCGGGACGGGACCAGTGACAGCGGCGGTAGAACCACCAGACGCCGGGGTGCCTTCCGCGCCTACCCCCTCCGTCGAGGGCCCTCCGGCGGCGGCAGGACCAGAAACGGCCGCGGACGCCCCGGCAGCCTCCGTCCCAGCAGAGCTAACCACAGCAGAGTCCACGGCAACCGGAGGCGAATCCGCGCCTTCAACGGACCGATCGAAAGCCGAGGGCCCTGCCTCACATGCCGAGAAGAGGGTCGAGACAAGCGCAACCCAAGCGAATCTGATCACAGGCACCGGGGAGACAGGACGTCCATCAATACGCCCGAAGCGACGGGTCGACCTCGGCTCTCCAGCCAAGAACCCCTCCACGAAGATTGAGCACTCGCGTCGCACCCTTCTGCTTGAGCAGACTGGCCGCCCATTCACTGCGCTGACCGCTGCGGCAGTAGACGACGATCTCGCGCGCAGCGTCGACCTCACCCATGCGCTGCATGAAGTCGCCCGTCGGGATCCTCACCTGCCCGTGCTCAGGAAGATCCGCGATCGACTGTTCGAAAGGCTCGCGGACGTCGACCAGCAGAGGCACATCACCGGCGTCCAACCGCGCCTTTAGCTCCGTGGGGGAAATTTCGGGAACGGCTGTTTCGTCCATTCAAGTCTCGAAGTCATGATGTCGAAAAGGGTGTGGGCGGTGCGCTCCGCCGCCCCTCGGTGGGCGTCAATATAGCTCAAGGCGCGTGCGCTGGCGTAGACGCGGTCGTCCTCGGTGGCCGCCCACATGAGCACCCTTTGTGCCACCTCCTCCGCGTCACGCACGGTGTAGCCACCCCCGCATTCCATTAGGCCAGCAGCGGCAGGTGCATTTTGGTGGTCGGGGCCAAACATGACCGGTACAGCCACTGCGGCTGGCTCAAGAACCGAATGAAGCCCCAAGGTGTGGAAGCCTCCGCCGACGTACGCGAAGGTCGCAACCGAGTAGAGGTGGGCCAGAACGCCGACCCGGTCGACGACCACCACATCGACTCCTTCAGCGCCGCGGGCCTCAACCTGCGTGAGCGTCCGCGCAGTGCGGCCCGCCGCCTCAAAGCGGCCGACGAGTGCAGCGACGTGCGCCGACGTCGGTTCGTGAGGCGCAATGATGATGCGCACATCCGGTCGCTCCTCCGCGATCGCGCGAAGTGCCGGCAGCAGCACTTCGTCATCAGAGGGCCAGGTGGAGCCGGCGACCAACGTTGGCCGCGGTACGGCATGGAACGGGGCTAGAAAGTCGGCCGCGGCGGCAGCCGCTTGGGCTCGTTGGGCCGCAGAGTCGATACCGGGGTCGCCGGTCACAAGGACCCGCCCTTCCGGCACGCCGAGGGAGCGCAGTCTCACCGCATCTGCCTCGCCCACCGCACATGCTGAGGCCAGTGAAGACCAGGTCGCCCGCAAGAAGGACCGTGCGGGGCCCCTTAACCGGCCGGATCTCTCCGGCACCGTCGCGGCAATCAGACACACTGGGATCGATCTCCGGGCGGCCTCTTCCGCGAGGACCGGCCATACCTCGGTCTTCGTGAAGACCAGCAGGTCGGGAGCGATCGCGTCCAAAACCGGCCCAGTGGTCGGGCGCAGATCCCACGGCAGATACGCGGAGACGTCAACGGGCATCGTCGCTGCCAGGTCGACCGCAGAAGGCGAAAAGTGCGTAAAGACCACCTGCACGTCGGGCCGCAGGGACTTCAACGCCTCAATCACCGAGCGTGCTTGGTAACCCTCTCCGACCGAAGGGGCGTGAACCCAAACGGTAGGGCGGATGGGGTCTCGACGCTCCAAGCCCCACTCCTCAAGGGTGACATGAGCCACGCGGCGACCGCGGAAGCCACGCGCCAATTTCGACGACCCCGAGCCTAGCACGGGCGCAACGCCACGCAGCGCGCTGACAACCAGGTAATACAAGAATCGGGAGGTGCTCATGTCAGAGGATAGATAGCGATGGGGGTGCCGGGTAGATTACTCCATGAACTTTCAAGTCACTGCCCGCTACGGCGGACGCGCCCAGAGGTACCACACCTTCAACGTCGACGTGCTCGACGCGAAGGCGGCGCTACTGGCCGCGGCCCACGAGATTCCCGACGAGATCGCACCGCAAGTCGACCTGATCGAGATCCGAGTCGCTGTAGATCCTGACAAGCGCAGCTACGCGGAAGAGCCTTAGGTTGCGGCCCGCGTTGAAACCTGTGCGCCCCGGTCCCGGTACCCCATCACTGTGAGCACACCGATCTCCTCACCCCCCGCCCCGCCCCGCCGTCGACTCGTGCGTGTCACGTTGGGCGCCGTCGCGGTGCTGCTCGCCGGGACTGCTTGGGCCTGCTCGCCCATCTACGTGCTCAAGGCGGGCTACGCCGAGATGAAGATCCTGCGGGCCCGTCAGGACATCCCCGCAGTGCTCGCCGATCCTGCGACAGACCCCGAGACCCGTGGCAAACTGGGCTTCGTGCTGGAGGCGCGGCGGTTCGCCGCGGACGAACTGGGCATCGACGTGGGCGACTCCTACACGATGTACACCAAACTCGATCGCGACACCCTGGCCATGGTCGTGTCCGCTGCTCATAAGGACCGGCTCGTGCCCAAGACCTGGTGGTTTCCCATTGTTGGACGCATGCCGTACAAGGGGTACTTCTCGCTGGCCGAGGCCCAAGGCGCACAGGCGGACCTCGAAGAGGAAGGCTACGACACCTACCTCCGGCCCACGGCGGCGTTCAGCACTTTGGGCTGGTTCAACGATCCGATTCTTTCGACTGTGCTGCGCGCGGACGATGTCGAAGTCGTGGAGACGGTGCTGCACGAGCTCTCGCATCAGCATCTTTTCGTCCCTGGGCACGTCGGATTCAACGAGAGCTTCGCGACCTTCGTCGGCCGCGCTGGCGCGGCCCGCTTCTTCTGCACGCGTGACGGCGGCGGGCTCGACACGGTGAAGTGCCTTCGTGCCCAAGCACGTTGGCGGGACTATCAACGTTTCAGCGTCTTCGTGGATTCCATGATGGACGACCTCGCAGCCATCTATGGAGACACAGCGCTCAGCTACGAGCAGAAAGTGGACCGCCGCGAAGCGGTCTTTACGGCTTCCCTCTCCCGCTTCGATTCGGACTTCGCCCCCGAGTTCGAGTCCGTCACGTTTGGGAGTTTCCGCAACACGCCGCTGAATAACGCCACGTTATTGGCTCGCGTGCGGTACTACCATCGTCTGCCCGACTTCGCCGCGCTTCTCGAGGCCAGGGAAAATGATCTGTCGGCGGTGCTTGAGGAACTGAAGCGCGGGGCCGGGCAGGTCGAGGATCCGTTCGAGATGCTGGCGGTGGGTGGGCGCTAAAGCGGTGCCCGAAGGCGGGCGTTATCTCGACAAATTCTGGTCTGATGCCCTATCCGCATACGGGGTAGAGGGCAGGCCCGTCAGGCCGCATCACCACCTCTGGATCTCCCAGTTGTCAGTTCCGTAATATATATGTATGGTACATATATGTACGAAACGGGTAATCTGGCGGAGATTGATTTGAGCACTGCAACCCACAAGCCGCATGCCTCGCCCCTAAGCGCCACCGACTGGCACGTTCTCATGGCGCTCGTTGAGGAAGACCTCCACGGCTACGCGATCATGAAGGCGGTCGAAAGGGATTCGCGGGGAGCGGTTTCTGCCGAGATCGGATCGCTCTACCGGATCCTCAGCCGGCTAATGACGGACGCCTTGGTCGACGAGGTTGCGCCGCCGGCGGATGCGCCGACGGAGACTCGAGGGCGGCCCCGGCGGTACTACCGAGTCACTGAAGAGGGTCGGGCGGCGCTTCGCCAAGAGGCGCTCCGTCTGGGGGAGGCCTTGGAACTAGCACGGGATCGCCGACTCGTCCCGGAGCCCTCAAAGTGAAGGATCACCACCACCCCTTTTTCGAATTCCTCCTCCTAGCTTTCCCAAAGGCATTCAGGGCGGCCTTTGGAGATGGAATGCGTGACGCGTTTGTAGACGCCCACACCGCCTGCGGCGGGAGCCGAACGCGGCTACTACGGCTGTGGGCGCGCACCGCCGTGGACCTGACCTGGTCCGGCATCAAGGAACGACGGTACTCCACCCAGCCATCCGGCACCGCGCGGGAATCCACGCGCGGCTGGTCCGGGACGGGCTTCTCCCTGTTGGATCTGAAGCTCGGGCTGAGGATGCTCCTGAAGCATCCGGGGCTGACCATCGTGACGATGTTCGCACTGGCGATCGGTATCCCGGTCGGGCTCACCCCGACCCATCTCGCGAACGCGGCCGAGGCGCCCTTGCCGGTCCCAGACGGAAATGAGATCAGGCTCCTGCGGTACTGGAATCAAGCGAGAGGGACCTCTGCGGCGACCACGTTCTACGACTTTCTTCAGTGGCGTGATGGGCTGACGACATTCGAGTCCCTCGGCGCCGTGCGCACGTCTGCATACAACCTTGATTCGAATGACGGGCTGGCCCCACCCGTGCAGGGCGCGGAAGTCACCGGGTCAACCTTCGACGTCCTTCGCGTGGCCCCGTTTCTCGGGCGCACGCTCGCCGCGGCAGATGATGTGAGGGGTGCGCCCTCCGTGGCGATCATTGGATACGACCTATGGCAGTCCCGCCTAGCTGGGGACCCAAAGATCATCGGACGCGATGTCCGCATCGGAGGCGTACCCCATACGATCGTCGGGGTCATGCCGAAGGGGTTCCTCTTCCCCGTGCGTCACCAACTTTGGCTGCCACTGCGTGACAGCCCCACTGTCGAGCCGAGGGAGGGCGCCCCGCTCACAGTTTTCGGACGACTGCGGGGGCCTGACGCGGAAGACGCCGCACAGGCCGAACTGACCACCGTCGGCAGCCGCATGGCACTCGCGTTTCCCCAGGCCCAGGAGTGGTTGCAGCCCGAGGTAGTGCCGTTCTCCTACATCGCCGTCGGCGGGGCGCCCAAGGGCGGGATCAAGGCGCTGCCGGAATTCTACGTGTCGCAGATCCTCACGATCTTCCTCCTGATGGTCGCCTGCGCCAACGTCGGCATGCTGATCTTCGCACGCACGGCGGCCCGCTCCGGCGAACTCGCGGTGCGGACAGCGCTTGGCGCCAGCCGTTCGCGGATCATATCACAGGTGTTCACCGAATCTCTCGTGAAACTTATTCTGGGGCGCGGCGTCGGCATCACGCTCATCGGGATCGTGGTGGGCGTCGCGGTGGCGACCGCTTTGGCCCGCGCGCTGCAAGGCCTCCTGTTCCAGGTGTCACCGGCAGACCCGCTCGTCATTAGGCTCTCGGCTAGCCTGCTCTTCACGACCGCAACGCTCGCCGCCTGGCTGCCCGCTCGCAGGGCCAGCCGTGTGGATGCTGCGATTTCACTGCGATACTGAACATGAAGTCCGGAATTGCGGCGTTCGCCGCCGCCACGGCCCTCATTCTGGCACTCACCCCTGCCATCGCGAACGCTCAAACCACCGACGTGACTTGGAATGTCACCTGGGCCCAGGCTGTACGGATCAATAGAGACGGGCCGGTCGAAATCCAGAAGTGGGGCGATGCCGAGTTGGCGCTCACAGTCGATGGCGGCGTGGTGACAGGGCGTTGGACGACCACAGTGGCGGAGGGAGTCACCTGGACGGTTCGCGGTACGCTCGAGAACGGCCGACTGAGTTTGGAAGCCACTGAACACGACTCGACCAACCCGGAACTCGACATGGTTGAAAAAGTCCAGTTCCGTGCTACGATCGATGTGGACAAGATCGAAGGCACGGTCTCGATGAGCTTCAAGGGCATGAATCGCGATCCGGGAAGCCGACCGTTCAACGGGGTACAGAGATCAGCGAGGTGAGCCGGGCTTTCCTGACGCCCCCATCAAGCGCCGCTCCGCTAGATCCTAGCCTGTAGCGTATACAGCTGATGATACCGCCCTTCCATGGCGAGCAATTCAGCATGTTTCCCACGCTCGGCGATCTCTCCATCCTCAATGACCAAGATGAGATCGGCCCGTCGGATCGTAGACAGCCTATGCGCGATCACGAACGTCGTACGCCCATTCAGAAGCTCAGCCAGACTCTTTTGAATCAGAGCCTCACTCTCGGTGTCCAGACTCGACGTCGCCTCATCCAGAAGCAAGATCCTCGGGTTCGCCAGAATGGCGCGCGCGATCGTCACCCTCTGTCGTTGTCCACCAGAAAGCTTCACCCCACGCTCTCCAATGATCGTCTCGAGCCCTTCCGGAAAGCGGTCCGTGAACTCGGTGATATAGGCCTGCTCGGCGGCCGACCGGATATCCGCTTCGGAGGCGGCGGGCCTCGCGAAGAGGAGGTTCTCCCGAATGGTTCCATCGAAGAGGAAGTCATCCTGGAGCACGAGCCCGAGTTGGTCTCGGTAGCTGGCCAGCTTCACTTCCCGGAGGTCGATGTCGTCGATAAGCACTCGGCCTTCATCGGGCTCCAAGAACGTCGCCGCGAGACCGGCAAGCGTGGACTTACCCGAGCCAGAACTCCCGACAAGGGCGATGACCGTTCCGGCTGGCGTTTCGAAGTTGATGCCCTTTAGGACCGGCTTGTCTTCGTCGTAACGGAAGTGGACATCCTCGAACTTCACACGCCCGTCAATGCGAGGCATCTCGCGCGTGCGCCGTGGGTCGTCATCCTCCTGCGGCCACGACAACAACTCCGAAGTACGATCGAGCCCAGCGAACGCCTCCGTCATCTGCGTGCCTACGCTCGCCAGCTGGATGACCGGAGCGATGAGGAATCCGAGGAACAGCGTGAACGAAAACAGCTCGCCCACGGTGAGTTGGTTCAGAATGATCAGACGCCCGCCGTACCCCATGACCAGGACACTCGCGAGTCCCATGAAGAAGGCCCCGAGACTGGTCACCATGCTCGACATGACCAGCGTGGTCTTCACGTTGTCGAAGATCCGCATCACACCGGCGTGAAAGATCTCCCCTTCCTTTTCGACAGCGTGGAATCCCTTAATGACCCGTATGCCGCCGAGTGCCTCCGTGAGTCGGCCAGTCACTTCCGCCCGGATGGCGCCTCGCTCACGGAAGGCGGGACGGAGCACGCTGAACGCCTTGGTAGATACGAAGGCGAAGCCTCCCAGCGGGACGACGGCCAGGGCAGTCATGACCGGACTGATGTCCAGCAAAAACACCAGCGCGACCAACGCGGTGACAACCCCTCCGACCAGCTGAACCAGGCCCGTACCGACCAGATTTCGGACACCTTCAACATCGTCCATGATCCGCGTGACTAACTCGCCAGACTTCGTGTTGTCGAAAACACGAATGGGGAGTTGCAAGACGTGCTTCTGCACCTGAGCACGCAAACTGGCGATCAGGTGCTGGGCCTCAACGCTGAGCAGCATCGTGAGCGTATACGAGGTGGCCGATTGAACGACGACGGCCAGCCCCACCGCACTCAGCAGGAGATACAGCATGTCCATGTCCCCGCCCCCGATCACGTCATCGATCAGGAATTTCGTCGAGGCCGGCAAGACGAGCCCTGCCATGCGGTTGAACATGATCAGGACCAGCCCAAGGCCGATGAGCTTTCTACGTGGCCAAATGATGTCCTGGAAGGCGCTCTTAAGGCTCGCGCCGGTGATCTTCTTCTGAGTTTTTTTTTCTGACATGGTCGGGGCTCGTCGTGAACGCGGCGGGCTGAATACCCGCACCGGCCGCCAGGGTGCCCGCTGGAATCCAAGCCTAGCCCTTGGGTGACCCCCTCGCGCCATGTAGGTTAGCCATCCATTGCAAGCCGTCCCCGAATGTCGGCGGACGGGCCCTAACTAGCTCGATTTTTCCCGTCATGACCAACGAAGAACGCGACGGCTACAACCCGTCAGCACTGGAAGCGAAGTGGCAGAGCCTCTGGGAGGAGCGCGGCACGAACGCGTTCACACGCGAGGACTTCCTCGCCGCCGAGGACCCCTTCTACAACCTCATGATGTTCCCCTACCCCTCCGCCGAGGGGCTCCATGTGGGCAACATCTACGCGTTTACTGGCGCAGACGTGCACGGCCGTTTTCAGAGGATGCTTGGCAAACAGGTCTTCGAGCCCATCGGCTTCGACGCCTTCGGCATTCACTCGGAGAACTTCGCGCTCAAGATCGGCACGCATCCGATGGATCTGATTCCGTCCAACGTGCGCAACTTCACCCGCCAACTCCAGCGCACGGGCGGCATGTTCGACTGGACGCACGTCGTAGATACGACGGACCCGTCCTACTACAAGTGGACTCAGTGGCTCTTCCTGCAGCTCTACAAAGCCGGGCTGGCTGAACGCAAAGAGGCTCCGGTCAACTGGTGCCCCTCCTGCATGACTGTGTTGGCGAACGAGCAGGTTGTCGGAGGTGCGTGTGAGCGATGCGGCACCCCGGTCGAGCAACGACGGATCGCCCAGTGGTTCTTCAGCATCACGAAGTACGCGCAGCGACTCCTCGACAATCTCCAGGACATCGACTGGTCCGAGTCGACGCGTAAGGCACAGGGCAACTGGATCGGGCGGAGCGAAGGTGCTCAGTTGCACTTCCCTGTCATCGATCCGGCCGGGGACGAAACAGGCACGACGGTAGAGGTCTACACGACGCGCCCCGACACCGTCTTCGGCGCGAGTTACATGGTGCTGTCACCCGAGCATCCTCTGGTCGACATCGTCACGGAAGACGGGCACGCACCGCCGGTATTAGCATACCGCGAGGAGGCCAAGCGCAAAGACCTCGTCGCTCGGCAGAAGAACGACAAGACCAAGTCAGGTGTGTTCACCGGTGGCTACTGCCGCAACCCGGCCACGGGTCAGCCCGTCCCCATCTGGATCGCCGACTACGTCCTCATGGAGTACGGCACCGGCGCGATCATGGCGGTGCCGGGGCACGACGAGCGGGATTTCGAGTTCGCGCAGCAGTTTGAGCTCCCCATCGTGCGCGTGGTGGCCGGCCCCGGTGACGACGCCGACACACCGCTCAGTGAAGCCTACATCGGACCTGGCTCGCTCGTGAACTCAGGCGACTTCACAGGGACCGACGTCTCGGAATCTGTCGGGGCGGTCACGGAGTGGGCGGCAGCGGCCGGTTGGGGCGAGGCCCGCGTCAACTTCCGCCTCCACGACTGGTGCATTTCCCGCCAGCGCTATTGGGGGCCGCCGATCCCCATCATCTATTGTGAGGCGTGCGGCCCGGTCCCGGTCCCGGAAGCCGACCTACCGGTGGTGTTGCCGCGTGTGGAGGACTTCAAGCCGGACGACTCAGGCGTGAGTCCGCTCGCGCGCGTCGAAGAGTGGTATAAGACGACATGCCCGGAGTGTGGGGCGGCCGCGCGCCGTGAAACCGACGTGTCCGACACATTCCTGGATTCGGGCTGGTACTTCCTGCGATATCCGTCGTCGGACATCAGTGACAAGCCGTTCGACCCCGAGATCACCAAAAAATGGCTGCCCGTAAACACTTATATCGGTGGCAACGAACACGCAGTCTTGCACCTCATGTATTCACGCTTTCTCACCATGGTGCTTAAGGACCTCGGCCACATCGACTTCGAAGAACCGTTCAGCGTGTTCCGCGCACACGGCTTGATCATTTCCGAGGGCGCCAAGATGTCGAAGTCCAAGGGCAACGTGCTTGTCCCGGACCCGATCATCGACGAATTCGGCGCCGACACGTTCCGGACGTACCTGATGTTCCTGGGGCCGTTCGAAGAGGGTGGCGACTATAGGGTGGAAGGCATCCAGGGCCCCTACGGGTTCCTGCACCGCCTATGGGACACAGCGCTGGCCGCGATCGACGCGCCTCATGACCAGGCGCCCGATCCCGACGTAGAGCGGAAAGTCCACCAAACGATCAAGCAGATCACCGAGCAACTACCAGGCCTGGGTTACAACACCTCGATCGCCGCCCTCATGGAGTGCCTCAACACCGTTCGCTCCGGCGGACGCCGGCCCGTACGTGCCGAGGTCGAACCGCTGGTCGCAATGATCGCTCCCTTCGCGCCACACATGGCCGAAGAGCTGTGGGAGCGATTCGGACACCAGGGCAGCATTTTTGACGGCGCCAACTGGCCATCGTACGATGAGGCCAAGACCGTAGAGAGCAGGGTCAATGTGGCCGTGCAGGTGAACGGCAAGTTAAGGGGCACCATCGCCGTCGACTTGGAGAGCCCTGAGGCGGACGTTATTTCAGCCGCGCGCGCCGAGGAAAACGTCGCGCGTTACCTAGAGGGTTCTGAGGAACGCCGAGTGATCCACGTAAAGGGACGTCTTGTGAACTTCGTGATCTCGTGAGCAACGTCGAGCAGCTAGCCATCGACGCGATCCGTGTCCTGTCCATGGATGCGGTCCAAAAAGCCAACTCCGGTCACCCAGGCACTCCAATGGCGCTCGCGCCTGTCGGATACGTGCTTTTCCATCGGCACCTGCGACACAACCCGACCGACCCGACATGGATCGACCGCGACCGGTTCGTGCTCTCCGTCGGGCACGCATCCATGCTCATGTACTCGCTACTCCATCTGAGTGGATACGAGGTCAGCGCAGAGGATATAGAAAACTTCCGCCAGTGGGGCTCACCTACTGCAGGGCACCCCGAATACGGACATGTGCCGGGCGTAGAAACGACAACCGGTCCGCTCGGCCAGGGCGTCGCAAACTCCGTTGGGATGGCCCTAGCAGAGCGTTGGCTCGCTGCGCGCTACAACCGCCCCAGCCACGAGATCGTGGACCACTTCACCTACGCCCTTTGTTCTGATGGCGATCTCATGGAGGGCGTCTCGCATGAGGCCGCCGCGATCGCGGGTCATCAGAAGCTCGGCAAGCTCATCTGGATCTGGGACGACAACCGCATCACCATCGAGGGCGGCACGGACCTGTCGATGTCGACGGATCAAGCGAAGCGCTTCGAGAGCTACGGATGGCACGTGGTGCATGTCCACGACGGCAACGACCTGAACAGAATCGACCTCGCGATCACCGAAGCCCAAAACGAGACCGAACGTCCCACGCTGGTCGTGCTTCGAACGACGATCGCGTATGGGAGCCCGGGGAAAGCAGGTACGTCGGCATCACATGGTGCCCCGCTCGGCGCCGCCGAAATCGAAGCCACGAAGAAGAACCTGGGCTACCCGTCTCTTGAGCCCTTCTATGTAGATGAGGGTGCTCGCGCACATTGGCGCACCTGCATCGACAAGGGCGGCCGGTTACAGGACGGTTGGCGCGCCCGCTTTGCCGTGTATTCCGCGGAGATGCCGGAGTTGGCTGCAGAGTACCTCAGCGTCGTCGCCGGCGATCTTCCCGAAGGGTGGGACGCGCACGTGCCGGATCTCTCGAGCGTCACTTCCGCCGACGCGACCCGAAACTGGTCAGGGAAGGTGATTCAGGGCCTCGCAGCTGGCCTGAACAACCTGATCGGGGGCTCCGCAGATCTCGGCGGCTCCAACAAGACCGACATCAAGGGTGCTGCCAGCCTGCTGCCATCGACCCCCGACGGTCGCGTGGTGCACTACGGCGTGCGCGAGCACGCCATGGGTTCGATTATGAACGGGATGGTCCTCCACGGAGGTGTCCGACCCTACGCCGGCACCTTCCTGATCTTCTCGGACTACATGCGGCCAGCGATTCGCCTCGCCGGCCTGATGGGACTGCCGGTTACGTACGTGTTCAGTCACGACTCCATCGGGCTGGGCGAAGACGGACCCACCCACCAGCCGATCGAACAGCTCGCAGCACTGCGCGCGATCCCGAACGTGTGCGACCTACGACCCGGCGATGCGGCCGAGACAGAGATCGCGTGGCGCGTGGCGGTCGAGCGTGCTGACGGACCCAGTTGGCTTGCCCTGAGCCGGCAGAGCGTGGACCTGTTGGATCGTGGGGGCCTGTGCGCCTCCGCCGACGGGTTACGACGGGGCGCGTATGTGCTTATCGAGGCGTCGAACGAAAATCCCGAGGCCATCTTGATGGCCAGCGGTTCGGAACTTGGCTTCGCTGTCCAGGCCCGCGCTCGTCTTGAGGCAGACGGCGTGCCCACGCGGGTGGTGAGCTTCCCGAGTTGGTTCCTGTTTCAGCAACAAGACGCCAGCTACCGAGCCGAGGTGCTACCCGCTGCCGTGACGAACCGCGTGTCGATCGAGGCGGCCAGCACGTTCGGTTGGGCGCGCTGGGTCGGCGACGCAGGCCGAGCGATCGGTATCGATCACTTCGGAGCCTCGGCACCCGCCGAAATCCTCTACGAGCAGTTTGGGGTGACCGCGGACGCCTTGGTTGAGGCGGTAAAGGCGGGGCGCTAAGGCTGACCAGAAGTTCGTTATTGCTCGACCGGTGTCGCTACACCTACCGCGGGCGATGATCACCAAACCCCGCCCCACAGCGATCAACCACCTCAGAGCGGCCGCGTGGCTCCTCGTGCTCGGGGCTTTCGCCACTCAAAGGCCAACCCTGTCGGGGCCGCACCCTCGATGAGTCGAACGATCAGCGGGAGTCGCCGCGCTGGCTCGCCTGATCGACACCGATGGCGCTCAGCAGGCCACTACGGCGACGGGCTCAGTCGGCCCCTTGCGCGTCGTGGCCCCCGAAGCTGACCTCTACCGGTGGAGGCGGTTCGACCCGGATACGAAGGCGAGAACGCTACACACTACGCTTTATGGCGCCGTAGCGCGTGGGGCAGCGGCGGCACACGTGTGACCAGGTCACGTCGTCGTTTCCGTCGGCGCACCGGGCGCGCGTAGGTCATCTCTGGAGTGCAACCCACGGTCACGGCCCACTCCCGCCAACTCCTTCCATGCCCCCTTGCGCCCGTGAGCAGGTAATCTGCCGCATGTGCCATCTCGTGCAGAAGCGTGTCGACTCGTTCCGCTCCGTTTCCGACCAACAGTAGGTCCACATTGAGCGCGACCTCCACCACATACCTCCTCCCTTTGTGCTCACCGGGTAGCATGTGCCCGAGTGCGGATTTCATGCGCCTACTCAATCGAACGGGTATCCCCTCCGGCAAAACGCCACCGAAGCGAGTACGATTGAAGTGGGAGTAAAGGGCCCTCACATAGGCACGCTGCTCGGGAGTCGCGCAGCAATGCGTCACGCTCCCAACGCCGTCGCAACTCGCCGTCGCCCGACGCTCATCGTACTCCGCGCGAGCGGCCGCGATCGCGGCGTTGAGTACAGGCCAGTCGCTGATGGCTTGACTCGCTGCCTCCGCCGTTCGGCTCGAGAGCCCACCCTGCTTCGTAATGACGGCGAATGCGCGCAAGATGTCTGGCGGCGCTAGCCGGAAGATTTCGTGCACATTTAGTACCGTGCCTCTCTGAGTAAGAGACCAGATGGTATTGCGGTTTTTTCGGTAGGTGACGCGGCTTACGCGCCGGACCCCATGGCAGTGCAGCTCACGGAGAAAATCCGAGGGCGAAAGCTCCGACATTTCAGCCATTGCAAGCGTTTTTGGCATTACAGAAGACGTGAAGAAAATTCAATCCTGACCCTACCTGAATCGAAGATCATCCGTGACCGGAGCACTGTATATAGTGGGAGGTGCCGCGTCCATACCCGAGATGCGGTGGCCGTCGCCCACTCACGCCCATTGCGCCTGGAATCAAAGTGAATGTAGATAATGACTAGCGCTTCTACGCGTTTCGACTCGCCCCTACACCGTTTGGAGGAATTCCCCGTGGCGACCAAGAAAAAATCGGCTCCGGCCAAGAAGACCGCGGCGGCCAAAAAGCTGCCTGCAAAGAAAGCTGCTGGCGCCAAAAAGCGTCCGGCTGCAAAGAAGGCTCCGGCGCGCAAGGCAGCCGCCCCAGCGGCGGCAGCCCCAGCGGATGCTGCTCCTAAGAAGGCCGCAGCTAAGAAGGCTGCTCCGAAGAAGGCCGCAGCTAAGAAGGCTGCTCCGAAGAAGGCCGCAGCTAAGAAGGCTGCTCCGAAAAAGGCCGTAGCTAAGAAGGCTGCTCCTAAGAAGGCAGCCGCCAAGAAAGCTGCTCCTAAGAAGGCAGCCGCCAAGAAAGCTGCTCCTAAGAAGGCAGCCGCCA
>ERZ890510.86-NODE-86-length-74279-cov-7.374690_pt1 | contig 74279 bp, 54 predicted proteins | sample MGYA00521265_ERZ890510 | MGnify/ENA primary metagenome ERZ890510 (study PRJEB32303, sample SAMEA104408624) | aquatic metagenome | biome: Brackish water; feature: Chemocline; material: water | place: Baltic Sea | collected 2014-10-26T21:54:00 | depth 110 m ... | reverse complement strand
GACGCCGGACCTGCTCATCTTTAACGCGAAGCTCGTAGAGACGGATCAAGGAGACGGGTGGTCTGTGAGCCCTCTAAACGTCTTCAGCGACCGGCCGCAGTTTGTTGCGATGGATGAGGCACGACAGCTGCACTTTTCGACCTGGCCAACGGAAGCGGGCAGTGGACGCGGTACTTTGCGACGCGCCTACATCCCAGGACCCGGATTGCTGCCGGAAGTGGTGGTGCACGCCTTCCAGTTCCCTGGCCCCGCTAAAGAGAACTCCTGGGGCCTCGTGAATCTGGACTATGCTCAATGGGGCCAGGCCGCGGAGTTCCGCATGGACGACCGCGTCCAAGGTACGCTGACGGAGATCAGCGAAAACGTGGACGTCGGAGAGGACATCTATGACGCCGTGGACAACCTGAAGGCCTTGGGTTCCGACGTCGACATCTGGGGGAATCCGTTCCGAGAGGACGATATCGGATTCGGGGACACGACCTTCGTTGCCGCTGCGGGGAACGGCCGCATCGTGCTGTTCGGAGAGGGCGGCGTCGCAGACGGAAACCGCATTCTGATCTACGACTCGCGTACCCTCTCGACACGCTTCAGAATTTTCACCACCGACCTCCAGATCAACAAGGACAACAGGATTTCCGGGCTTGGGGTGAATCAGGACGGGACCCTCGCAATGGGTCGGGGTTCGAGAGCATACTTCTTCACCGAAGATCTTAGGCTCCAGGGCGAAGTCTCTTTGGCTGGGGGAGGAGTCGGCGCGGCACTGCACCCGTTGCACGCCAACGCGCTGTCTCTCGACAACCCGACGGGCGAGTACAGCCCGGACACGCACCTTCCCTTTCTCGGTAGTGCATCGCCGATCATCGAGATCTACGACACGTTCCACTTCTTTAAATCTGGCCAGATCGACATCGCGTCGGTGATTTCCGGACCCTTGAAGGCCTCGTTACCGTTCGATACGGACAATGTCGGCCTAACCTGTCCGCTCCTGATTGACGTGAAAGATCAGGACCTGAATTCGGTTGGCTTCGCTGTCGAAATATTCCAGAACGGAGACTTCAACACACCCTGGCCGGTAGACGGCGGCCCGGGTGGCAACGAGGATCGTTGCGTGGTGCTGAAGCTCTACGGTCTCACCGCTACTGGCGGGGTGGTGTCGGTCGATGTCCGTAAGGCTGACATCCTGAAGGCCCACCCGTCGAGAAACTAGCGCGAGCGATTCGCGAGTCCTGCAAAGAAGCCGCTGAGGCGCCTAGCGTTTCGGAGGCTTTTCCGTTGAGTCCCCTCTTTACACATTTTCTGACATGAAACGAATCAGGTTCCTAACGGCAGGCGAATCGCACGGGCGCGGGCTCACCGCGGTGGTGGAGGGTATTCCAGCGGGATTGTCCCTCCAGATGGAGCGGGATGTCGGCCCGGAGCTTGCTCGCCGACAGAGGGGGCACGGACGAGGTCGCCGCATGCTCATCGAATCCGACCAAGCGGAGCTGCTCAGCGGTGTGCGGCTCGGCGAGACCCTTGGATCGCCGATCTCGATGATCATTTGGAACCGAGATTGGGAGAACTGGACCACCGCAATGGCGCATGAGCCGGCCGCGGAGGGCGGGAACCCCAAGGCGCTGCGTCCGCACTATTTGCCGCGTCCCGGACACGCGGACCTGGTAGGCGCCCTGAAGTACGACCGCAGAGACGTTCGGGACATCCTAGAGCGCGCTAGCGCCCGAGAGACTGCAGCGCGCGTCGCCTGTGGTGCCGTAGCAAAGCGGTTGCTGTCAGAGTTCGGGATTCGTGTGGCCAGTCACGTGACTTCGATCGGCTCTGAGTCCGCAACGGAGGGCGAGCTTCCGCTCGACATCAATGCTGCCGCGGACGGAAGCCCAGTCCGATGCCTCGACGAGGCTGCTGCGACGCGAATGATGACCGCGATCGACGACGCCAAGGAAAAGGGAAATACGTTGGGTGGGGTGTTCGAAGTGGTCGCCACCGGTGTGCCGGTCGGACTCGGTAGCTACGTGTCCTGGGATACCAGGCTCGACGGTCGTCTGGCGGGAGCGGTGATGTCTGTCCAGGCGGTGAAGGGTGTTGAGATCGGCATGGGCTTCGAGGGCGCGAGACTTCCTGGCTCAGAGGTGCACGACCCGATTGTCGCAGCAGAGGAGAAGCGTCGCTCCGGGCGTATTGGTCGGGCCTCTAACCGCGCGGGAGGGCTTGAGGGTGGCGTGACCACGGGTGAGCCGTTAGTGGTGCGCGGCGCAATGAAGCCGATTTCCACGTTGCGGAAGCCCCTTGCGAGCGTCGACCTGCGCGACGGTTCCGTAGGTGACGCGGCCGTGGAGCGAAGCGATGTGTGCGCGGTTCCGGCGGCCGGGGTCGTGGCCGAGTCGATGGTGGCCTTGATTTTGGCTGATGCGTTCTTGGAGAAATTCGGCGGAGACTCGGTCGGAGAGGTACGGCGGAACTTCGAGGGGTACCTTAAATACCTCGACGAGCGCGGCTACAGGGAGCGATGAATGGTTGGCGAAGTGCGACGCGTTCTCCTGGTCGGCTTCATGGGTTCGGGGAAGACCAGCGTAGGCCAGCACGTCGCGACGGCGCTCGGTTGGAGATTCGTCGACGCCGATGCTGCGATTGAAGCCGAGACTGGCATGCCGATCTCTGAGATTTTTCGCACCCGGGGCGAAGCGGCCTTTCGTGCCATGGAAGCGCGGCAGATGCTCGCCGACCTTAGCAAGGAAAACGTGGTCATCGCGTCTGGTGGGGGCTGGGCCGCGAAGCCTGGTTGGGTGGAAGCGATCGGGGAAGGGACCGTATCGATTTGGCTCAAGGTGACGGCGGCTGAGGCGGTCCGGCGGGCTAAGAACGCGCCGGGCACCAGGCCTCTTCTGAGCGGTGCGGAGCCCCTCAATATGGCACGTGAACTGGTCGCGGCGCGCTCGGTTTCGTACGCTGGGGCCGCGTGGAAGGTGGACACGGAGGGCTCCTCCGTAGAAGATGTGGCGGCTCGGATCCTTATGATCTTGGCCGCAACTGACCCCTGAACGGACACCGAATGAGTGACAACGGCGGAAAACAACTCGTCATCGTCGAGTCCCCGGCGAAGGCGCGAACGATCGGAAAATACCTCGGTAAGGGGTATGAGGTCGCGGCGTCCGTGGGCCACGTGCGAGACCTTCCCAGGAAGGAACTGGGGGTCGACATAGAGAACGGCTTCGAACCGACGTTCGTGACGATTCGAGGGAAGGGGAAGATCATCACGGACCTGAAGAGGATGGCGAAGAACGCGGACAAGATCATCCTCGCGACCGACCCCGATCGTGAAGGTGAGGCGATCGCGTATCACGTCGCGGAGCAACTCGGTTACGAGAAGGACCCGTCACGTTTTGAGCGGGTGGCGTTTCGTGAGATCACTAAGTCCGCAGTTCAAGAGGCCCTGCGTTCTCCTGGCCCGCTTGATCTCAAGAGGATTGAGGCTCAGCAAGCGCGCCGCATCCTAGACCGGCTCGTGGGCTATAAAGTGAGCCCCATGTTATGGAAGCCGATCAGGCCCGGACTGTCCGCCGGCCGGGTGCAGACCGTCGCACTTAGAATCATCTGCGAGCGCGAAGATGAGATCCGGGCCTTTCTAGAGGAAGAGTACTGGTCCATCAGTGCGCATCTAAAGAACGACGATCAGGCCTTCGACGCCCGCTTGCATCAGATCGATGGGAAGTCCTTCACGCTCGGCGACGAGGCTGCCGCGATCAGTGTCGTGAATGATGTGTCGAAGCTGCCTTTCATTGTTACCGATGTGAAGCGCCGCGAACGGCGAAAGAACCCGGCCGCGCCCTTCACAACGTCGACGCTTCAACAGGAAGCAGCGAAGCGCCTGCGCTTCTCTGCGCGCCGGACGATGTCCAATGCGCAGAGATTGTACGAGGGTCAGTCGATCGGCGCCCGCGGCGAGATCGGACTCATCACGTATATGCGTACTGACTCCACGCGTGTGTCGCCTGCCGCGGTCGACCAAGCCCGAGAGTGGGTCTTGGGTGAATTCGGTGACGACTACATCCCGGCCGCTCCGCGCTTGTACGGCGGTTCTCAGCAGCGCGCGGCGCAGGATGCACACGAGGCGGTCCGGCCCACGGACGTCACGGTCGATCCTTCCGAAGCGGCGAAATACCTCGAGCCCGACCAAGCGAAGCTCTACGAGATGATTTGGCAGCGCTTCGTGGCCAGCCAGATGTCCGCAGCGGTGTACGACACGACAACGGTCGATTTTGACCTCGTCGGCGCAGAAGGCCGAAAGTATCTCTTCAGGTCCACGGGCTCCATCGTGAAATTCGTGGGCTTCACCCGCCTCTACCTGGAAGCGACAGAGGTTGGAGAACATCGGCGACTCGATGACCTCGAACCGCTTCCAGATCTCAACGAGGGTGATCGCAGCGATCTCGAGAGCGTCGACCCGAAGCAGCACTTCACTCAGCCGCCCCCCCGGTACTCTGAGGCGAGCCTGGTGAAGGAGATGGAGAAGCTCGGCATCGGGCGTCCGTCGACGTACGCCGCGACGATCTCCGTGATCGTTGATAGGGGCTACGTGGAACTGGAGCAGCGGCGGTTTTTCCCCACCGACCTCGGCGAGGTCGTTGCGAAACTGCTCGTACGGATCTTCCCGCGACTGTTCGACGTCGAGTTCACCAGCCGTATGGAGAACGAGCTTGACCGTGTAGAGGACGGCGAGGTCGCTTGGCGCGATCTGCTCGCTGAGTTTTATCCTGGATTTCGAGAAAATCTGGAAGAAGGGGAAGCGAACTCCGACGAGATCATCAAGGAGATTCTTGCTGCAGAAGGGGAGAACTGCGAAAAATGCGGCGGTCCCATGCTTGTGCGTTGGAATCGATTCGGACGTTTTCTTGGCTGCTCGGCCTACCCTGATTGCAAGAGCACGAGGTCACTAGACGGCTTCAATCCAGAGGGCGAGGAACTAGGTCAACATCCCGTCCACGCCCGCATGGTTCGACTCAAGTTCGGGCCCTACGGTCCTTATGTTGAGCTTGATCCCGAAGAGGAAGGGGGCAAACCCAAGCGCTCCAGTCTACCGAAGGACAAGCAGCCCCAAGACGTCGATCTGGACTTTGCACTACAGATGTTAGAGTTGCCTCGTCCCGTCGGCACCGATCCCGTGACCGATGAGGAAGTGGTCGCCGGCCTTGGTCGTTTCGGTCCGTTTGTGCGTAGGGGGAAAACCTTCGCCAGCCTCAAAGCACCGGAAGAGATGTGGTCGGTCACGATTACGGAAGCTGTGGCGCTCCTGGACGCCAAAGCATCCGGGAAGGGTACTTCGCTGAAGGCTTTGGGAGCCCACCCGGACTCTGGCGTGGAAATGGCGGTCATGGCAGGTCGGTACGGGCCTTATGTGACGGACGGAACCACGAATGCGACGCTCCCGAAGGGCACGGAGCCGGAAGATGTTGACCTGGAGTATGGGGTCGAATTGCTCGCCAAGAAGGTGGCGCGTGGCCCGTCCAAAAAGCGGGCCCCTGCCAAGAAGCGCACGGCTCGGAAAAAGAAATGACGGTAACGGTGGTCGGGGGAGGACTTGCAGGTTGCGAGGCCGCGCTCCAGTTGGCCCGCCGCGGACATCGCGTGCGCTTGCTTGAGATGCGTCCTGTGCGAGGGACCAACGCGCATCAGACCGACGATTTGGGCGAGTTGGTGTGCACGAACTCCTTCAAGAGCGAGGATCCGTCGAACGCGCACGGCCAGCTCAAGCGGGAGATGCGCTCCCTTGGGTCCGTTCTGCTCGTTTCCGCAGATCATTCGTCCGTCCCGGCTGGTTCGGCGCTTGCCGTAGATCGGAAGCTCTTCTCCCAAGCCATGACCGCGGCGGTCGAGGCCGAGCCCAAGATTGAGGTGGTGCGTGAGGAGTGCACGACGATCCCGGAGGGGCCGACGGTGCTCGCCACAGGCCCCCTGACGTCGGACCATCTCACGGAGGCCGTGCAGGCTCTCCTCGGCGACGGTGGCCTAGCGTTCTTCGACGCCATCGCGCCCATCCTGCATCGAGACAGCTTGGATGAGTCTATCGTCTTCGAGGCGGGCCGGTTCGATGAGGATTCGGATTATCTGAACTGCCCCATGGACCGAGAGGAATACGAGGCGTTCATGGGGGCGCTCAACAGTGGTGAGGCACATGCGGGCCACGACTGGGACGCGGTGCCATACTTCGAGGCGTGCTTGCCCGTAGAGGTGATGGCGTCTCGAGGGATTGATACCGCGAGGTTTGGTCCCATGAAGCCCATTGGGCTCACAGATCCTCGGACGGGTCACCGCCCTTGGGCCGTCGTCCAACTCCGCCGTGAAGACCGAGCCGGGCAGATGTGGAACATGGTAGGCTTCCAGACACGTCTGAAGATTGGCGAACAGAAACGGATCTTCACGATGATTCCTGGACTGGCTGATGCTGAGTTCTTGCGCTGGGGTTCCATTCATCGGAACAGCTATCTGAACTTCCCAGAGAGGCTGTCCGCTTGGGGCGCACCCGCCGGCCGCCCCGACGTCCTGTTCGCGGGCCAGCTAACGGGGGTGGAAGGCTACACAGAGTCCGCAGCCAGTGGCATTCTTGCCGGGATCAACCTGGCGCGGATCATCCAGGGTCTCGATCCAGTGATTCCGCCGCCAACCACCATGATTGGCGGGCTCTTTAGATATTTGCGCGAGGCGAAACCAGGTCATTTTCAACCGATGAACTCGAATTGGGGACTGGTGGAACCGCTTGATCGCCGTGTTAAGGACAAGACAGAGAAACGAAGAATGTTGGCCGAGCGTGCCCAGAAGGACTTCCTCGGGTGGATGGCAGAGGGTGACCTCGCGGTTGCGGATCCGGCGATGATTCCTGCCTCGTCAACCGCGTGACTTAATGCAATGTCTTAGAAGTTCGTTGGGCACCGAGCGCGCCGGCGTGGAAGCGGCGGCGCTCGAATGCGAACCAACTTCTGGACCAGGACACTAGATGGACAACGCGGTCTCCCCGGGCGCACGAAGGGACGTGGACGCGTTTCTCCGCCATTTGGCCGACGAGCGGCAACTATCCGCGAACACGGTCATCGCCTACGGGCGCGACCTGGCCCAGCTGTGCGACTTTCTGGACGAGTTCCTCGCCGGAAGGGAGTGGACCTGGACAGACGAGGATGTCGATCGTCTCGCTCTGCGAGGCTTCATGGGGTGGCTCGGACGGAGAGGTTTATCCAAGCGATCGATTTCCCGGAAACTCTCAGCAGTAAGGTCGTTCTTCCGGTTCCTCACCGCGGAGGACCGCCTTCAGGTGAACCCAGCCAGTGCTGTGCGCGCCCCGAAGACGGAAAAGAGGCTCCCCGGCCACCTGACCGCGTCGGACGTCAGAGAGGTCTTTGCGGAGGCCGAGGCGAGGGCTTCCGACAATACCCTGGGCCGGACCCGAGACCTGGTGATCTTGGAGTTGCTCTACGGCAGTGGCCTGCGACTCTCGGAACTCCAAAGCCTGGATCTCTCGTCGATCGATCGAGGGTCGAGGCTGATCCGCGTAACCGGCAAGGGTAATAAGGAGCGCATTGTGCCTGTCACAGAGTCTGCGTTGAGCGCGATCGGTCGTTATGAGCCGCGCAGACTCGAGGTCAAGGAACGGAAAGAAGACGCGCTGCTTCTCAACGCGCGAGGGGGACGCCTGTCGGCTCGCTCGATCCAAGCGACGGTTAAGGCGGCCTTCGAGGCCGCCGCGGGGGCCAGAGGGCTCTCCTCGCACGCCTTAAGGCATTCCTTCGCCACGCACCTACTCGATGCGGGCGCCGACTTGCTCGCGGTCAAGGAACTCTTGGGTCACACCTCGCTTTCCACGACCCAGATTTACACGCACACGAGCAAGGAACGACTCATGCGCGTGTACCAGGACGCCCATCCCCGTGCGGAGTAATCTCACCGCCTGCCATTTCGGCAGCGGGTCGGTTAGATTCGTGGCCCCTCGTTTGCACCCACGCGTCGACACGTGTTTGCCGAGGATCGATTTCAACCGACGGGGTCCATGAGTCTTCAAGAAGTACGTGCCACCACAGTGCTCGCGGTTCGCAGAGATGGTCGTGTCGCCATGGGCGGCGACGGCCAGGTCACGATGGGGGATACAGTGGTAAAGGGGAGCGCCCGCAAGGTGCGGGTCCTTCGCGACGGCACCATTCTCGCCGGCTTCGCCGGTGCGGTTGCCGATGCCTTTACACTCTTCGAGAAGCTCGAGGAGAAGCTGGAGCGGTATCCCTCCAACATGCGCAAAGCGGTCGTCGAACTCGCGAAGGACTGGCGAATGGATCGTTATCTGCGGCGACTGGACGCGCTCCTCGCCGTCGCGGACAATGATCATCTCTTCCTGGTAAGCGGAACGGGTGATGTGATCGAGCCGGACGACGACATCCTCGCGATCGGTTCTGGTGGGTCGTACGCGCGCGCCGCTGCTCGAGCGCTCAAGGAGAACTCGGAGATGGACGCGCCCGCGATCGTGCGGACGGCTCTGTCCATCGCCGGAGATATCTGCATTTACACGAATCATGACATCGTTGTGCTTGAGCTCGGTGAGGTGACGTCATGACGGAGAATGCACTGGTGGAAAAACACCCGGCCCCAGTGGTGGCTGTCGCTGGCGAAGCGCCGGAAGACGCCTGGCTGGACGAGTTGACGCCTAGGCAGATCGTGGCGGAGCTCGACAAATACATCGTTGGGCAAGATGACGCCAAGAAGGCGGTAGCCATCGTTCTGCGAAACCGCTGGCGTCGTCAGAGGGTCGAGGAAGAGATGCGCCAGGAGATCGCGCCCAACAACCTGATCTTGATTGGGCCGACGGGGGTCGGGAAAACCGAAATCGCGCGGCGCTTGGCGCGCCTCGCAGGTGCGCCCTTCCTAAAGGTGGAGGCATCCAAGTTCACAGAAGTGGGCTACGTGGGACGGGATGTGGAGTCGATCGTCCGTGACCTGGTCGACATCTCGATCAACCTGGTGCGCGCAGATCGTGAATTTGAGGTGCAGGAGCTTGCCGAGAAGCGTACAGAAGATCGCATTTTGGATCTGCTGTTGCCCGTCTCGAATCCTGAGCCCGCGCCGCCAGCCCAGCCCGACGCACCGCACATTTTCGTGGCGGGCCCGGCAGGCGTGTCAGAGGAAACCGAGGATGTTCTCGTGGAGCGGCGTCAGCGCTCGCGCGAAAAACTCCGGGCCCTCTTGGTGGACGGAAAGCTCGAGGACCGTGAAATCGAGATCGAAGTGAGTCAGTCCGCGAACATCGATGGCATGATGATCCCCATGGGTGGTGGGGAGGGCTTTGACCACAACTTCACGGAGATGCTTCAGGAAATGCTCCCTAAGCGGACCAAGCGGCGCACGGTCACCGTTTCGGAAGCGAGACGCATTCTTCTCCAGGACGAGCTGGATAAGCTCGTGGATATGGACGAGGTCGTACACGAAGCCCTGTATCGGGCTGAGGAGATGGGGATCGTCTTTCTGGACGAGATTGACAAGGTGGCTGGCCAACGCGGGGGGCAGGGCCCTGACGTGAGTAGGGAGGGTGTTCAGCGCGACCTGCTTCCGATTGTGGAGGGCTCGACCGTCACGACGAAGTACGGGCTCGTGCGCACGGACCACATGCTGTTCATCGCGGCGGGCGCGTTCCACACTTCTAAGCCGTCTGATCTTATCCCTGAGCTACAGGGGCGCTTCCCGATCCGGGTGGAACTGAAGAACCTCACGGAGGGAGACTTCGTGCGGATTCTTCAAGAACCCAAGAACGCGCTTCTAGAGCAGTACCGCGCCCTGATCGAGACCGAAGGCGCGAAGATTGAGTTTGCGGCAGAGGGCATCGCTGAGATCGCCCGGGTCGCGATGCGTCTCAACGAGCGCATGGAGAACATCGGCGCCCGGCGTCTTCAGACCGTGATGACCACGCTCCTCGAGCACATCATGTTCGAGCTTCCGGAGTCACTTCAGGAGTTTATTTTGGTCGATCGGGACTTCGTTGTTGAGCGCCTGTCCAAGATTTCCGATGACGAAGACCTGAGTCGTTACATCCTCTAGCCCGGACCAGCGTTTTCCTATGAGCACCAAGCGCGACTTCCTCGCCATTCCGAATTTCAGTTCCGAAGAACTCAAGGCGTTGCTGCAGCGCGCGGCGCGGCTCAAGTCTGGCGCCGATACGGCGCAACTCACAGGCAAGAGTCTTGGGATGATCTTCAAGAAGAGCTCCACCCGGACGCGCGTATCGTTCGAGGTGGGTATGACCCAGCTCGGCGGGCACGCGATCTTTCTATCCGACCGGGACAGTCAGTTCGGACGCGGAGAGACGATCCATGACACGGCGAAAGTGCTTTCCCGTTTCGTAGACGGCATCATGGTCCGCACGTTCGCCCATGCCGAGGTTGAAGAATTGGCGCGGCACGCGTCCGTGCCGGTCATCAACGCGCTCACTGATCTTCTCCATCCTTGCCAGATCGTAGCTGACCTCCAGACCATCGCGGAGGATTTCGGACCCGACCACGACGCCCGCACTGTGGCCTGGATCGGGGACGGAAATAACATGGCAAATTCGTGGCTGAATGCCGCATATCGGCTTGGTTTTTCCCTCCGGCTCGCGTGCCCGGTCGGATATGATCCAGATCCGGAAATCTTGGCCCGTGCTCAGGGGGCGGCCAACGTTCTGTTGACTCGTGACCCGAAAGAGGCCGTCGAGGGTGCGGATGTCGTCACCACGGATGTGTGGGCGTCGATGGGGCAGGAGGATGAGGCTCAAGCACGCATGGCAGCGTTCGCTGGGTACATCGTGGATGACGCGCTTATGGGACGTGCCCAGGCGCAGGCGATCTTCCTCCACTGTTTGCCAGCGCATCGTGGGGAAGAGGTGTCTGCCAGTGTCATTGATGGACCGCAGTCTCGCATTTTCACTGAGGCGGAAAACCGCCTGCATGTTCAGAAAGCCATCCTCCTGGAGTTGATGGGATGACCGAAGCGTTGAAGCGCACCGCCTTGTACGAGAAACACGTCGCGGCCGGTGGTAAGATCGTCCCGTTCGCGGGCTTCGAGATGCCTGTTCAATACGCCACGGGAATCACCGCGGAGCACAAGGCAGTGAGGGAAACAGCGGGGCTCTTTGACGTCTCGCATATGGGCGAGTTCATGGTCCGCGGTCCTCAGGCGCTCGACTTGATCCAATACGTGTCGGTCAACGACGCGGCGAAAATCGAGGTCGGCCAGGCCCAGTACTCGGCGATGTGTTTGGAGTCGGGGTGCGTCATCGACGATCTACTCATCTATCGCTTCGCCGATCGGTACATGCTGGTCGTGAATGCGTCGAATCTGGGCAAGGATCTGGCCTGGATCCAGAAGCACGCCGCGCGCTTCGACGTCACCGTTGAAGACGTTTCCGATGCTACAGGTTTGCTCGCGCTCCAGGGGCCGGCGGCGAGGGAGATTCTCAAGCCGCTCGCAGACCTCGATATCGATGCGGTGAAGTACTACCGATTTGCCGAAGGCCATATCGCGGGGGTGCCTGCGGTAATCAGTGGCACCGGGTACACCGGAGAGGACGGATTCGAGCTTTACGTGGCGGCGAAAGACTCCCCGGCCCTTTGGGACTCCATTTTGGCTGCGGGGGCGGACAGGGGTTTGATTCCCGCGGGACTTGGAGCCCGTGACTCGCTCCGCCTTGAAATGGGATACGCGCTCTATGGGAATGACCTCGACGAATCGCACACCTCGCTAGAGTCCGGCCTGGGCTGGGTCACGAAATTCGACAAGGGCGATTTCGTGGGGAGAGATGCACTCGCAGCGCAGAAGGAAGCCGGCGTGCTGCGTCGGCTGGTGGGCATGCGACTCGAAGGGAAGGGGTTCCCTCGCCCCGGCTACGACGTCGTCTCCGAGGGTGAGACGGTGGGGAAGCTCACGAGCGGAACCGTGAGTCCCTCGTTGGGCATCGGGATCGCCATGGGCTACGTACCGACCGAGTCGGCCAAGCCAGACACGCGACTCCAGGTCGACCTACGCGGACGGCTCCTTGACGTGGTGGTCCAGCGCCCGCCGTTCTACACCAGTGGATCCATCAAGCGGTAGCGCTTGAGTCGACGAATGCGAATCGGGATCCTCACGGTGAGTGACGGCTGCGCTCAGGGCGTCCGCGAGGACACCAGCGGCTTACTGATCGAGCAGTGGTGTACGACGCGCGGTGACACGCCCATCGTTCGTCACGTTGTGCCGGATGACCGGGTGGAAATCACGCGTACTCTGCTGGAGTGGGCCGACGGCCGGGCGCTCGACCTCATCTTGACCACAGGCGGTACAGGACTGACCGATCGCGACGTAACCCCCGAAGCTACACGCGCGGTGATCGACCGGGAGGCCCCGGGGATCAGTGAGGAGATTCGCAGGTTTGGCGCGTCGAGCACGCCGTTCGCCTGTCTGTCGCGGGGCATCTCAGGAACAAGAGGCAAGACCCTGGTCGTCAACCTGCCCGGAAGCCCGAGGGGAGTCAGCGACGGAGTGGAAGTCTTGTCCCGGGTCGTCGACCATGCGGTCGCATTGCTCCAGGGGCGCACCGAACACGCAGCCGGGACCGGCTCGGTATGAAGGACGATCGCGTCCTCATCTCGACCCACGATCTGGCTCGCGCTGGTCGGTTACGAAAGGGCTTTACCGCGGCAGGTTACGGCACGGATCTCGTTACCCACGACGAGCATCTCTTGGCGAACGACGGTGCCGTGCTCCTGGTGCTCACAGGCGGCGCGGACGGAGGTGCCGCGGGTCTGGCCCGTCAGGCGCGCGAGACGCTGCACATTCCAGTTTTCGCGATTGCGGCTCAAGACTCCCTCAGCCCAGCACTCAGGCCCGGCTTCGACGAAGTGTTCGCGAAGGGTGCTCCCGACGACGACGTCGTGCTTATCGGGAGCCGCCAAATCGAGCGACAACGGTTGCAGCGCATCACAGGTATCGTGGGAGAGACGGACGAGATGCGGGAGGTCCTAGAGCGGGTCGTTCAGATCGCGCCGGTGGCCTCCACCGTGCTCGTGACGGGTGAATCGGGGACTGGGAAAGAACTCATTGCTCGAGGGATCCATGGGCTCTCCCCTCGGCGTCACAAGCCGTTCATCGCCGTCAACGTTGCAGCGTTGTCCGAGACGCTTCTCGAGTCCGAGCTTTTCGGGCATGAGAAGGGTGCATTCACAGGGGCCATAGATGCGCGAAAAGGTCTCTTCGAGCTGGCGCACAGTGGCACGATCTTCCTTGATGAGATCGGCGAGATGCCTCTCGCGACTCAGACGAAACTCCTACGTGTGCTTGAGCAACGCGAGTTCCATCGTGTGGGTGGCGAGAAGAGCATTAAAGTCGATGTCCGCATTGTCGCGGCAACGAATCAGGACCTACGCCAGCTCGTGGCCATCGGCGAGTTTCGGCGAGATCTATACTTTCGGTTGAACGTTCTGGGCATCCAGTTGCCGGCACTCCGGAATCGAAAGGCCGACATCGGACTCTTGGTCGCGGCGTTCGTGAAGGAGGTGTCGCAGCTCCACGATCGAGACTTCCCTGGAATCTCTACCGAGGCCATGGAGATCTTGATCAACCACGCTTGGCCTGGAAACGTTCGCGAACTCCGGAACCTCGTCGAGTCCATGGTCGTGCTGGCTCCTGGCAGAGTGATTCGTCCCGAGGACATCCCGGACGACGTGCGGACCGGGCGCGGACCTTCCCTACTGCCTGTCCCCGTGTCTCTCAGAGGTAGCGGACAAGCTAGAGACTCCAAGGGCTTGCGTCCGGAACTCGAGTTCGTGTTTCGGACTTTGGTTGATCTCCGAGTCGACATGGACGACCTGCGACGTGAGTTCGAGCACTACCGGCACGGTCAGGGTGTGACGTTTCCGGTCAGCGCTCGAGTGACGGAAACGATGCTCGGTAGGGCCGGCGGGAGCGGGAGTGCGGCTGCCGGCGGAATCGAAATTGGTGCCTATTCGCCGAGAGAGTCGGATGAAGCTGTGGAAGAAGCCGTCGTTACCGACCCTCCTCAAAAAGGTCTCGGGCAAGACCTGGAACACGTCGTGGTGTTCAGGCCGGGTATGACCATGGACGAGATGGAGGCCCAAGCGATCGTCGCCGCTCTCGCCTCGGTGAACGGGAATCGGAGAAAAGCGGCCGATCTTCTTGGGATCGGAGAACGAACGCTGTACAGAAAGATCTCCAAGTACGACCTGGACGAAATTTAGGGCAGGCTCCCTAAGACTGCCCTCCACCGTCGTGCGCAGAGCACGGCGCTTCCGCCCTAGAAGCGTCCTCTCGCTCGTGCCCGCGCCCGCTCCGCTTGAACGCGGGTGAGGATCACATTCCAGGCCGTGGTCTGATCGAGGCCGTAAACCAAGGTCAAGTCAGACTCCAGATCGATCCCTGCTTCAAAGGCGTAGACCGCCATCTCGGTCTCTCGTTGCTTCAGTCGTCTCTCACCCCAGGTCGGCGTGACTGGGATGATGCGGCTCGGCCGCACCCGGAGGCTCCTCGAGACCAGCTGAACTTCTTCTGGTACGAAGCGCACGTCGGGGCGTTCAGAAAAGAACTGCACAAGGAAGAGCGTTGCACCCACTCCCGCAGTGACTTGGTGGGCCGCCGCCAGGGTCGAGAGTCGACGGTAGGTGTCGGGCGCCGTAACAAGCGTCACGGATTCCTCCAACGGTGTCACCAACAACCGGAGGTCCCCGCTGGTCAGCGCGATGGATACCTCCTCTTGGCGGAGGGTCCCATATCCCGGAAGAGGAAGGCCTGTGACCGTCTCACCGGCTGAGGGTCCGGTGGTGTTCTGCATGCCGAGAGGGACAGCACATGCGCTCGTGATGGCGGAAACGGCGAGCAGGATGATAGGCGGACCGCGCATTATTCGGCTTCCGGCCCGCGCACCAACGCATCAAGGGTGTCAGGTTCTGGGGCTCGGACCAATTCCTCGAGGGCGGCGAGAAGCGTTTCTCGACCCTCTCCTGTCTTTGAGGAGAATGGCACGATTTGGTCTTCGTCGAGCGACAATTCCTGTGACGTCCTCCGAATCGCCTTCTCTCGCTCAAGCGCCTTCAGCTTGTCCATCTTGGTCAGTACCACGATCGCCGGTACTCCAACGTCACCCAGATAGGAGATCATCTGCAGGTCGTGGGGCGTCGCGTCGCGGCGGGCGTCCATAAGGTGGACCAGGCCATCCACCGTACCCGATGAGCCCAGGTACCACTCGATCAGTTCAGACCACTCGTCCCGCATGTTCGTAGGGACCTTGGCGTAGCCATACCCCGGAAGGTCCACGAGATAGAATTGGTCGTTCACGCAGAAGAAGTTGATTGCGCGGGTCTTCCCTGGGGTCGCAGACACCCTCGCGATCTTGTGCCGCGTCCGCCTGAGGAGGGTATTGATCAGCGAGGACTTGCCGACGTTTGAACGGCCGGAGAAGGCGATCTGCGGTAAGCCCTTGGCTGGAGAAGGACCATCCGGTTTGGCGATCGTGCCCACGTACTCTACGGTATGGATCTTCATCCGTGCGAAATCGGGAGTTCGGCGCCCATGCCCGGCGGCGGGGGCCGTCGTCGCAATGGGCTCTGGATCAAGACCGCATCCATCACCTCGTCCATGGTACGCACGAGATCGAAAGCCACGTTTAGTCTCACCTCTTCAGGTAACAATTCGATGTCTGTCGCGTTGGCAGCGGGGAGTACCACCCTGCGCATCCCCGCGCGCAGCGCCGCCACCGCCTTCTCCTTTATCCCGCCCACCGCGAGGACTCGTCCCCTCAGGGTGATCTCGCCAGTCATTGCCACGTCACCACGCGTCGGGGTATTCACGAGCGCCGAGATGAGCGCGGTAGCGATTGTGATGCCTGCAGACGGTCCATCTTTGGGCGTGGCCCCTTCAGGAATATGAATGTGAACGTCGATCTTCTCATGGAAATGTGGATCGAGGCCAAGCAACTCCGAGCGAGACCGGGCATAGGTCACCGCGGCCTGGGCTGATTCCTTCATGACCTCGCCGAGCGTGCCCGTGAGCCTGAGATTTCCGCTACCAGCCACCACCGCCACTTCCACATCCAACACCTCGCCTCCGGCGGCAGTCCAAGCCAGTCCGTTGGCGATGCCCACACGTTCGGTATCCTCGTCACGATCCACAGGCGAGTAGGGGGGAGGACCGAGGAGTTCTTTCAGCCCGTCCGCGTCGATACAAGCTTGGAACGACACGCCATCGGCGATAGACCGCGCGACCTTGCGAGCGACCCGTGACAAGCGTCGTTCTAGTTCACGAACCCCGGCCTCACGCGTATAACGGGCGATCACGTGATGAATAGCGGAAGCATCCAGCGTGACCTGGTCGATGCCCAGTCCGTGGCGTTCTGCTTGCCTCGGCCACAAAAATCGCGTAGCGATTTCCCTCTTTTCGGTATCGAGGTAGCCGGACAGGCGAATCACCTCCATGCGGTCGCGGAGCGGCCCCGGGATGTCCTGGAGCGTGTTGGCGGTCGTGATGAAGAGCACCTCGGAAAGGTCGTACTCCAACTCCAGATAGTGGTCCGTGAACGCGCGATTTTGTTCGGGGTCCAGCACTTCCAGGAGTGCCGCACCTGGATCTCCGTGGAAGTCATGGGCCAACTTGTCGACTTCATCGAGCAGGAACACAGGGTTCTTCGTTCCGGACTTGCGCATACCCTGAATGATGCGCCCGGGGAGCGCCCCTACGTAGGTGCGACGGTGTCCGCGGATCTCGGCTTCGTCCCGAATGCCACCTAAGGAGACGCGTACGAACTCTCGTCCCAGGGCCAGGGATATGCTCCGGCCCAACGAGGTCTTCCCCACGCCTGGCGGCCCGACGAGGCACAAAATGGGACCGCGCATCTCGCGGACCAACGAGAGCACAGCCACGTGGTCTAGGATGCGCTCCTTTACTTCACCTAGGCCGAAGTGTTCAGCATCCAGGATCCCTGAAGCGTGGGCCACCGAGAGGTTGTCCTCCGAGCGGCCAGCCCACGGAAGCGAAACGAGCCAATCCAGATGAGTGCGGATGACCGCGGCCTCAGGTGCGATCGGATTGAGCTTCTTCAGGCGGCCCAGTTCTTTGTGAGCCCGCTCGCGGGCATGAGGGGGAAGGTCGGCCCCTCTCACGGCGTCATCGATCTCCTGCCACTCTTCGGGCTCGTCTTGTGCAGGCTCGCGGTGAAGCGTTTTGAAGCCAGGACCGAAGTTGGGTTCTCGCTTTCCGACCAACTGGAGGTGGATCTGCTGGTCGAGCTTCGCCTCAATTCTCAGAATCTCAAGCTCGCGAACGAGCAACTCTCTTAGGAGGTCGAGCTGAGCGGGGAGGTCTGTGGTTTCAAGGAGTTCTTGCTTCTCAACGGACGGCAAGATCAAGTGCCCGCCCACCAAATGGGAGAACCGCACACGGTCCCCCTCTGCCGACAGAATACCCGAGAGTTCCTCTGGAATGCGCTCGTGTAGGCGGGCATACTCTGCGTAGAGGCTCACGACGGTCCGAATCAGCGACTTCACCCGTTCCGGTGGTGGGGCGCCGCTCTCCGCCTCCCGGCCCGTAAGGAGCTCGATAGAGGCCCTCAAGGCGACCGTGGTGGTCACGAGTCTCTTGATCTTGGCGCGGCCCAACCCTTCAAGCACGACGCGAGAGGTCCCGTCGGGTAGTCGAGACACCTGCACGACCCGCGCAACCGTACCGACGCGATAAAGGTCAGATGCGCCGGGGTCATCTACGGAGGGATCCTTCTGCGTCAACAAGAGGACCAGGTCGTCGTCCTCACGAGCCTCTGTGAGGGCTGCGACGGATCGTTCTCGCCCAATGAGCAGCGGGAGGACGATATACGGAAAGAAGACGAGGTCCTTGAGCGCGATCACCGGGAGGCGATCAGGAATATCGACCTGGTCGTCTGCTCGAATTAGCGTCGCCATACGGAGTGTCCAGCGTCGGCCATCGTTCCGTCGCGGAGGGGAGAAACTCGTCGGCGCCAATCGTACGCGCTCAATGCCTTGGGCGACAGAGAACGCGCTCGGCGATTCGCGCGGGCGAGCGTGTTGTCGCCTGGGCGACAACACGGAAGTCCAGAAGGGGTCGAGTAGAAGGCTCGAGGCTAGGCCTCGAGTTTGCGCTCCTCGGGGTGGAGCACAAGGAGAGGGGGGACCCCGCGCTCGATGCTCTCGGCGGTCACGACCACCTCACGGACGTCATTGCGAGAGGGAATCTCAAACATGACCTCGCGCATCACGCTCTCGATGATCGACCGGAGTCCGCGCGCGCCCGTCTTCCGCTCGAGCGTCTTCTTGGCGATCGCTCGGATCGCTTCACGATCGAAGGTGAGGCCGATGCCCTCCAGCTCAAACATCTTCTTGTACTGCTTGGCGAGGGCGTTTTTGGGCTCTTCAAGGATCCGCACCAATGTATCTTCGTCGAGCTCGTCCAAGTGGACGCTCACCGGCAGGCGGCCCACCAACTCAGGGATGAGCCCAAAGCGCTGCAGATCTTCCGGCTCCATCCACTGCATCAGGTTGCCTTCCTTGCGTTCGGTGTCGTCCCCATCGAACCCGATGCGCCTACTCCCAAGGCGTCCCTCGACGATCTTTTCGAGTCCGTCGAAGGCGCCCCCACAAATGAAGAGAATGTTGCGGGTGTTGATCTGGATGTATTCCTGCTGTGGATGCTTCCTTCCGCCCTGGGGCGGAACGCTGGCGACGGTCCCCTCAAGGATCTTTAGGAGCGCCTGCTGAACCCCCTCACCGGAGACGTCGCGTGTGATGGAAGGGTTCTCCGATTTGCGCGCGATCTTGTCCATCTCGTCGATGTACACAATCCCCCGTTCACATTCGGCAACGTTGAAGTCTGCCGCTTGAAGCAAGCGGACGAGAATGTTCTCCACGTCCTCACCCACGTATCCGGCCTCGGTGAGCGTGGTGGCGTCCGCGATCGTGAACGGCACGTGAAGCATCCGTGCCAGCGTCTGCGCGAGCAGGGTCTTCCCGACACCGGTCGGACCGACGAGCAGGATGTTGGCTTTGTCGATCTCGACGTCGTCGAGCACGCCGTTGTGATTCACGCGCTTGTAATGGTTATAGACCGATACCGCGAGCGCCTTCTTCGCCTGTTCCTGCCCAATCACGTACTGATCAAGGAGGGTCTTGATTTCCTCTGGTGTCGGGCTGGGAACGACCTTTTCCTGGGCTTCGCGCTCTTCTTCTTCTGCGAGGATCTCGTTGCAGAGCGAGATGCACTCATTGCAGATGTAGACGTTGGGTCCAGAGATGAACTTCTTGACGCTCTCTTTGGACTTCCCGCAGAAGCTGCAGCGCAGGTGTTTGTCGCTGGTCATAGACGGCCTCTCTTGCTATTCGCCACTGTCTGAGTCGGTCGGCTTCCCAGTCGTCGTCTGGACCGGGCCCTCAACTACTCTGTCGATCAGGCCGTACTCGACGGCCTCCTTCGGACTCATGAACCGATCGCGGTCGACGTCTTCCTGAATCTGCTCGACAGATCGCCCGGTGTGCTTAGACACAATGCCGTTCAATCTCTCTCGAATATGCAGAATCTCTCTTGCCGCGATCTCGATGTCTGACGCCGTTCCGCGCGAGCCACCGGACGGCTGGTGGATCATGATACGCGCGTTCGGAAGCGCATTGCGCTTGCCCTCCGCGCCCGCGGCGAGCAGGACCGCACCCATCGAAGCCGCCATACCGACGCAGAATGTCGAGACCGGCGCCCGTATATGCTGCATCGTGTCATAAATCGCCATGCCGGCGTAAACTTCCCCGCCTGGCGAATTGATATACATGAAGATGTCTCGCTCAGGATCTTCCGCATCGAGGAAGAGCAGCTGGGCCAAGATGATATTGGCGACGTTGTCGTCGATCGCCGTTCCCAAAAATACGATGCGATCCATAAGGAGCCGACTGAAAATGTCGTAGCTCCGCTCGCCTCGGCTCGTGCGTTCGATCACATATGGGGGATAAATCGTCATATCGCTCTTTTTTCGGCGGTCAGGTGGCCGTCGCGTCGGTGATCTCGGATTGTCCTTTCAAGAACTCGAAAACCCGGGTTTCGGTGATCTCGCGTTCAATCATCTCCAGGCGCCCGGCCTTCTGTAGACTAGCATATACCTGGGCAGCGGTGCTGTTGTTCTTCTCCGCAATTTCTTGGACCCTCACATCAATGTCGTCGTCGTTGGCTGTCAACGTCTGCGTGTGGGCCACGTGCTCGACCATGAGGATCCGCTGGACCGCCCGCTCAGCCTCCGGACGGATCGACTCCTTGACTTCCTTGAGGCGCTCAGGCTCCAGTTCGCCCTGCTGTTCACCAATGACGCCCTCCGCGTACCGGTCGACCATCGACAAGGGCACTTCAAACGGGTTGGCTTCCAGCAAGAAATCCAACAACCGGCCCCTCACCACTGACTCCGATTGTTCCTTGGCGTCCTTCTCAAGGTCTTCCTTGATTCTCGCCTCAAGATCGGCCAGGGTCTCGAAGTCACCAACCTTTTTCGCCAAATCATCGTCGAGCGGGGGCAACTCGAGTTCCTTGCGGCCGAGCACAGTAATCTGAATACGCTCGGAATCGCCTCGGCGGCTCTCGTCAGGAAAGTCGTCTGGAAACGCCACGTCGAATTCGCCGGAAGCGCCGATGTCGAGCGTCCTAATGGCCGCCTCGATATCGGGAAGGGCATCGCCCTGCCCGAGTAGGAACTCGTACTCCTTGCCTTCATCCCCAGCTTCGTCGTCCACTTTCATGATCCGGACCGAAACCACGTCGCCGTCTTTGGCATGGCCGTCTTCAGCGGGCTTCCACTCGCCATTTTGCTCTCTGACGCGCTGGATCACCTGAGCGATATGCTCCTCGTTCACGTCGGCGGAGGGCCGCTCGACAACAAAACCGCCGAGCTTCTCGAGTTCAATGACCGGTTGGACATCAAACTCGATGGAGAAGACGAGATCCTGATCAGGCTCGTAAGTGACCTCCTGAATTTGACCTTCGCTGATCGGGCGGAGTTCTTGTGTCACGAGGGCACTGCGATAGGCCTCGCCGATCAGCCGGTCCAGGGCCTCCTTCCGGAGCGAGTCGCCAAAGCGGGACTCAATCAGTTTCGGCGGCACGTGCCCCTTTCTGAAACCCTTGAGTCTGGAGCGCCCAGCTAAGTGAACCGCCGCCTTCTTCTCTTCCTGGTGGACGACGGAGGCCGGCACGGTCACGCTCATGCTGCGGCGCCACCGTTCGTGCTCGGTCACGGAAATCTGGAGATTCGATGGGTCTAAAGTCATACCCTCACGCGGAGCAAATTTTCTAAAAAAGGAATCCCATCAACACGTTCAGGGATGTGAAATGCGAAAGGGGGGACTCGAACCCCCACGGCACGAAGCCACGGGATCCTAAATCCCGCGCGTCTACCAATTCCGCCACTCTCGCAGACGGGGAAAGATAAGCCCAGCGCCGAGCAGCGTACATAACGTGATCGGATGCGGTCCAATGTCGAGGTGCGGATGGCTCACGGGCCCCCAGCAACTCCGCATCCGCACTTCGTCAGCAGTTTTTTAACGTGGCATGCGGACGTTCACCACCCGAACGTCACCCTGTCGGTCTTCAAAGTGCAGCGACACTACGGCACCACCCTCCACGCCGTCGAGTGCCTCCCGGACATCCTCTGGAGTAGTGATCCGCGTCTCCTGCACTTGGACCAACTTCTGACCGAGGTAGCCGGCGGCCTGCCGTCGGTCTGCTGCGCTACCGCGGGAGACGTCCGTGAGGATGACGCCGCCCGGTGCCTCCCAGTTCGCCTCCATGGCGAGGTCGGCATCCAACGTTTCGACCTTGATCCCGAGGCGGTCTTCGGAATGAACTGTGCTTTCCGCGACAACGGTCGGGATCTCGTTGATGGGTGCCGCATCCAGTCGGATCTCGACATCGACCGGCCGGCGGTCTCTATAAACGGTCAAGTTCACTCGGTCGCCAGGTCGGTGTTGCGCGATTTTCGCCTGGAGTTCCGCCACGTACCCGACAGCTTCGCCGTCCAACCCGACAATCACGTCCTCAATGCGCAGGCGGCCCGACGACGGACCGTCAACTTCGACCGTCTGCACCAGAATGCCAGATACTGAGGGGAGGCCATAAACCTCTGCGTCCTCAGGGTTGGCGTCTTCGATCCCGACGCCAATGCGCGGGCGCTTTACGTGACCGTAGGCCACCAAGTCTTCCATGACCCGACGTGCCAAATTAATCGGAATCGCAAAGCCGTAACCCTGGTAAGCACCCGTCGTGGACGCGATCGCGGAATTGATGCCTACAACCTGGCCCTTGAGGTTGACCATCGGGCCCCCCGAGTTTCCGGGGTTGATCACCGCGTCGGTCTGGATGAAATCCTCGATCGCGAAGCCGGCAGCAGCGGGGCCATAACGTGGGTCATTGGCCAAGTCGTTCTGCAACAGTCGCAGTCCTCGACCGCGTGCGCTGATGATCCCGGCGGTCACTGTGAAGTCTAACTGCGCCGATCGCCCGAATCCTGGGTTGCCGACCGCGAGAATCCACTCGCCCACCTTGGTCTCATCGGAGTTGCCAATCGACATGTGAGCGAGCGACTCGCCCGCATCGATCTTGATGATCGCTACGTCGGTAAACGGATCGGACCCGACGATCACCGCGTCGAACACCCGTCGGTCGGCGAAGTACACCGTGACCTGGTCGGCGCCCTCGACGACGTGGTTGTTCGTCATGATGTAGCCGTCGGGAGAGACGATGAACCCACTTCCACCGGCGATCTCACCTTGCGACGGAGGCAGGTCACGTCCCTGTGGGAGGTCGTAAAACTGACGCAGCGCTTCAGGCACCCGCTCCCTCGCCGTGGTTACGGGCCGCCTGCTCTCGATGCGGACGACCGCCGGGGTCACCGCGTCGGCCAGATTCGTGAATGCCGCGCTGAGGTCGAGCGCAGGCTGAACCGCTTCCGCGGAGACCTGGGGCAGCTCGTTGATGACAGGCATCGCGTAGCTAGGGCTCGTCCATCCGAGCCCGCTGGCCATCCCGATTCCAAAGACAAACGCGAGTGCGCTATAGAAGACCACTTTGGCCTTAGCGCGAAGGGGGTCGTACATCGTGGCGGCCTCCCGAGCAATTTCGGTCTATGTCAGTAGGATCTGCGTACGATCCTGACGCACCAATCATACACGAAGGTCGAGTCTGTCGTGACCTTCTACACTTGGTTGGGACGCACTACGGGAGGTGCCGGGTTGCCCGGCACCTCCCGCGTGCACCGTCACAAGCGTCCTGGAACGCCTACTTCTCGTCGACGATTTCGTAGTCGGCCTCGACCACATCGTCGTCCGCAGATGCGGCCCCGGCGTCGCTGGCTGTCTCATCTGCACTGTCGGACTCACCCGCGCTTTCAGCGTCGTCGTCTCCCTCTTCCGAGGCGACCTGGCCCTGGTACATCTCTGCGCCAGCCGCGCTGAACGCCTGCATCAATTCGTCACGAGCCCCCGTCAGCCGCTCGGTGTCGTCGCCCTTGAGGGCTTCCTTGGCGGCTTCGACCGCTGCGGTGAGCCGCGAACGAGTCTCCTCACCGACCTTGTCTCCCCACTCGGCCGTGTCTTTCTCCACCTGATAGACGAGAGAGTCGAGTTGATTGCGAGCCTCGACCTTCTCACGCTTGGCTTCGTCCTCACCTGCGTGCGCCTCCGCGTCCTTCACCATCTTGTCGATTTCGGCATCGGACAGCCCACTCGAGGCTTCGATGCGAATCTTCTGTTCCTTTGCAGTGGCGCGGTCCTTCGCAGACACGTGCAGGATGCCGTTTGCGTCGATATCAAACGTGACCTCGACTTGCGGCATGCCGCGCGGTGCTGGCGGAATGCCCGTCAGCTGGAACTTGCCGATGGTCTTGTTGTCCAGCGCCATCTTGCGTTCACCCTGCAGGACGTGAATCTCGACCGTGGTCTGGCTGTCCTCCGCGGTGGAGAATACCTCCGCCTTCTTGGTCGGGATCGTGGTGTTCCGCTCGATGAGCGAAGTCATCACGCCGCCCAGAGTCTCGATTCCGAGCGAGAGTGGAATGACGTCGAGTAGCAGTACGTCGGTCACCTCACCTGAGAGAACACCACCCTGAATCGCAGCTCCAACCGCCACGACCTCATCTGGGTTCACCCCACGGTGCGGCTCCTTACCAAAGAACTCCTTTACGATCTCCTGGATCCTCGGCATACGAGTCGATCCACCGACCAGAATGACTTCATCTATGTCGGCTGTCGTCAGGCCTGCGTCTTTCAGTGCGGCCGCCATCGGCGGGATCGTGCGCTGATTCAGGTCGTCCACCAGCTGTTCGAACTTGGCCCGAGTCAGGCTGTAGTTCAGGTGCTTCGGACCGTCCTGGGTCGCCGTGATGAACGGAAGATTGATGTCAGACGTCATCGTAGTCGACAACTCCATCTTCGCCTTCTCTGCGGACTCCTTGAGTCGCTGCAGCGCCATCGAGTCCTTGGACAGGTCGATGCCTTGGTCCTTCTTGAACTCATCAACCAGCCAATTGATCACGCGCTGATCGTAGTCGTCTCCACCTAGATGCGTGTCCCCGTTCGTCGACTTTACCTCGAAGACGCCGTCTCCGAGTTCGAGGATGGAGATGTCGTACGTACCACCACCGAGGTCGAAGACCGCGATCTTCTCTTCAGCCTTCTTGTCGAGGCCGTACGCGAGGGCGGCGGCCGTCGGCTCGTTGATGATCCGAAGCACTTCGAGTCCGGCGATCTTGCCCGCGTCCTTGGTGGCTTGACGCTGCGCATCGTTGAAGTAAGCCGGGACAGTAATGACCGCCTGGGTCACCTTGGTTCCCAGGTAGTCTTCGGCGGTCTGTTTCATCTTCTGGAGGATCATCGCGCTGATCTCCGGCGGCGTGAACGCCTTGTCCACGTTCGGGATCTTCACGGTGACGCGACCTTGGCCGTCATGATCGACGTCATAAGGAACGAGCTTCTCTTCCTGCGAGACCTCGTCCTGTTTGCGACCCATAAACCGCTTGATGGAGAAAACTGTGTTCTCCGGGTTTGTGATCGCTTGGCGGCGCGCCACCTGGCCTACGAGTCGTTCACCGTCCTTCGTGTGTGCAACGACCGAGGGTGTGGTCCGTCCGCCTTCAGAGTTGGGGATCACGACGGGCTCACCGCCCTCCATGACCGCCACCACAGAGTTGGTGGTACCGAGGTCGATCCCGATGACTTTGCCCATGTGCTCCTCTTTACGTTTCGTGGTAGTGGTCCGACGGCGCGTTTCAGTGCCGACGGACAGTATCTATGTACAACGCCGGATTGCACCGACGTGCGGATGCTGGTGTTGTGCGCCAAGCCCCGCAGTTGCAGCACGAGAAGTGCAATCCCTATGCCGAGGAATGGAGGGGGAATCCCGCCGCAATGGCGGCTTTTTCGAGAGACGTGTGCCATAATGGCATGATTCGGAGTACGAACCGTGGCGCCGTGGGAGATCGCGCCGGCGCAGCGTCGTACGGGTGGTGGGTGGTGGTGACGGCTCTGGCTACAGATATTGGCCCGTCCACGTCGCGATTCCCCAGTTTCGAGGACCGCCACCTATGAAGCGACCTAGGCCCTTCGTCACCGCCCTCTGGGCGATGGCCGCGCTGCTCATGGTCACCGGGGCTGTGCATTCTCTGGGTGCCGGCACCCCTGTGTCGCTAGCGGACTCCATAGGTGTGGTGCAGTCCGTGACCCAGATCCGAGTACCGCAGGGTGCGTTGGGTACACCGCTCTTGGAACGATTGAGATCTCTACTGGGACTCTTTGCGCTGACGTTCATCGCCTGGTTGCTCAGCGTCGATCGCAAGAACATCCCCTGGCGCGTGGTCATCTGGGGCATTTCGCTCCAGTTGATTTTTGCCGTGTTCATTTTGAAGACCCCGATCGGAGAAGGTGTCTTCAGCTTCATGAACACCGTTGTGGTCGCACTGCTGGGATTCACCGTTGATGGCGCTGAGTTCATCTTCGGCAACCTCGTGCATAACAACGTCCCCGTGGGGGCAGGACCAGCCGGGCAGGGTGACTTCGTGGCTCTTCCGGGGCGGGTGGCGAATACAGGTGCCATGTTTGCGTTCAACGTCCTGCCGACAATCATCTTCTTTTCATCACTAATGACGGTGCTCTATCACCTGGGGGTCATGCAGATTGCGGTGAAGGGTGTGGCGTTCGTGATGCAGCGCACCATGAGGACTTCCGGAGCTGAGACACTGTCGGCGGCTGGGAACATCTTCGTGGGTCAGACCGAGGCTCCGCTCCTCATCAAGCCGTTCGTAGATCGCATGACGAACTCTGAACTGATGGCGGTGATGACAGGCGGTTTTGCTACGGTGGCTGGAGGGGTGTTGGCAGCCTACGTCGGGATTCTCCTCGTCTATTTTCCAGACATCGCAGGGCACCTCATGGCCGCCTCTGTGATGTCGGCTCCTGCAGCGCTCGTTGTGGCCAAGTTGATGTACCCCGAGGACTCGGTCCCAGAGACGGCCGGAACCCTCGAAGTCGACATTGAGCGACCGGACGTGAACGTGATCGACGCGGCTGCACGAGGTGCCTCGGAGGGGTTGTTCCTAGCCCTCAACGTGGGCGCGATGCTCCTGGCCTTCATCGCACTGGTCTACATGATGGATGGGATGCTCGGCTGGGCCGGTGGCCTCTTTGGTTTCGAAGCGCTGAGCTTCGAGTTGATTCTGGGCTGGGTTCTGTCACCGCTGGCGTGGCTGATGGGGGTCCCGTGGGTGGACGCCCCAGCGGTCGGATCGCTCATGGGAGTGAAGACCGTCCTGAACGAGTTCTTCGCATATTTCCAATTGGCCGGCATGCTGGGCGGAGCGCATAGCCTTCAGCCGCGCTCCATCATTATCGCCACATACGCGCTCTCTGGTTTCGCGAACTTCTCGTCGATAGCGATTCAATTGGGTGGGATTGGCGGAATCGCGCCGTCTCGCAGACATGACCTATCCCGACTCGGGTTACGGGCGATGGTTGGGGGGTCGATCGCGGCCTTCATGACAGCGACCGTCGCAGGGATGATCCTCTGAGCAAGGGCTCATCTTCGATGATCAATATCTCAGAGGCCGCCGAATCGCTCCGGGCCAGACTGCCGTCGGTGCCGAGGGTGGCGGTCGTTCTCGGTTCGGGTCTCGGCCACATTGCAGACGAAGTCGAAGACGCGACGGTGGTACCGTTCAAGGAGATTCCTGGCTTCATCCACTCAGGCGTGAAGGGACACGACGGGAGGTTCGTGGCCGGGCGCCTCCAGGGGGGTGGCGAAGTCCTATTCCAGGCCGGCCGCTACCATGTTTACGAGGGGCACCCCCTGGATGTAGTGGTGGCGCCCGTGCGGGTATTGGCGGCGCTGGGTGTCGACGTGTTGATCCTCACGAATGCCGCAGGAGGTATCGATGGAGTCTTGGGTCCCGGCGACCTCGTACTTCTGGACGACCACATCAACATGATGTTCAGAAGCCCGCTGATTGGGCCCGTGAAGCCAGGGGAGGTGCGTTTCCCGGACATGAGCTGTCCCTACGATCCCGAACTGCAGGCCCTCGCCATGGAAGTGGCCGAGAGCCTGGGGATCCCGTTGAGCCGTGGCACGTATGCCGCGGTTACCGGCCCGTCCTACGAGACGGCAGCCGAAGTGAAAATGCTCGCGAACATGGGCGCAAACGTCGTCGGGATGTCCACCGTGCCGGAGGTCCTCGTCGGACGCGCGGCCGGTCTTCGTTGCATGGGTTTTTCTATGGTCACGAACAAGGGCACCGGGCTCGGTAGTGAACCGATAGGGCACAACGAGGTCATGCAGGTCGGGAGGACGGTGGGCGCTCGGTTGGGCCTTGTGCTCGCCGGACTGATCGGCGCTCTAGATGGTGCCAGTCAATCGGTTGGAACGAAGTGATTCACGGGTCCGTGGCCTTTGCCCAGACCTGGCGCGGTTGCGATCGCTCGGTGGACGAAGCCGACCGCGCGGTCCACGGCGGCGTACAGCTCGCTGCCGTGCGCGAGCCCGGCGGTGATCGCTGCAGACAGCGTGCAGCCGGTGCCGTGCGTTTGGTCTGTGGCGAGGCGGGGGCGGCGCCAGATTTGTTCTCGGTGCCCGTCCCACAGGAGATCAACTGCGTCCCCTTCCAAGTGGCCGCCTTTGATCAGCGCCGCGTTCACTCCGTCTTCCACGAGGCTGTGGGCGGCTCGCCGCATGTCAGAGAGGGTCGTCACGGGCGTGCCGGTCAAGATTTCGGCTTCGTGGAGATTCGGGGTCACGAGGGTTGCGAGCGGGAGGAGTTCTTCAATCAGCTGCGCGACGGCGTCTTCCTCAAGCAATCGATCACCACTGGTCGCGACCATCACCGGGTCCATGACGTAGTTCAGGAGGGCATGTTCACGGATCCCGGCGGCCACACACCTGATGAGTGCGGCGCTTCCCAACATGCCGGTCTTGAAGGCCGCCGACCTCAGGTCCGTGGAGACGGCGTCGAGTTGGGCTCGCACGTCATCCATGGGAACCGTGTGGATCTTCTGCACGCCGACTGTATTCTGCGCAGTCACGGCAGTGACCACGCTGGTGCCGAAGACGCCGAATTGGTGGAATGTCTTGAGGTCCGCTTGAATCCCTGCGCCTCCGCCACTATCGCTGCCTGCGATGGTCAACGCGACGGGAATGGCTTGGCCGTCCATGATGCTCCAGTCCGGGTTGTGTCTGCGAAAAGGTCGTGCAACCCGTGGGCTTGAGCCAAGAGCGCCGGAAGCTGATCGGGAGATTGCGGGCTCGAAAGACCCGTGTTCGGGAGGGACTGGTCCTCGTGGAGGGGGTCCGAGCCGTGGGCGAAGTTCTTGACTGTGGAACGCCGGTGCGATTTGGAGTTGCCGCCGCGCGCCTCTCCGTGGCGCCCGAGGGAGACGCTCTTCTGCACCGCCTGTCGGCCGCGGGGACGGACATGGTGTTGCTCAGTGACCAGGAACTCGCCGAAATCTCCGACACGGAGCGACATCAAGGTGTGATGCTGGTGGTCGCCCAACCTGTGAGTGAATTGGAAGACGTCGCTCGTGGCCCTCACTGTCTTGTGTTGGACGGCGTGCAGGACCCGGGAAACGTCGGCACGCTCATCCGTGCAGCCGTCGCCTTTTCAATCGACGGTGTCATCGCGCTCGACGGGACCGTGGACCCCTGGAGCCCCAAGGCGGTACGCGCATCGGCAGGGGCGGTGTTTAGAATTCCGGTTGTCGGAGCCGCGTGGCCTGATGCGGAGCGGATGCTCAGAGACTCTGGATTGCCGATATTGGTGGCCGATGCAGGCGGCGCCAGCGTACGGGGCTGCGTGCATCGAGGTACGTTCGCGCTCGTCCTCGGAAACGAAGGCGCGGGTGTGCGCGAGGCCGTCAGGATGATGGCTTCGGGCACCGTGTCGGTGCCGATGTCTGGCCCGGCCGAGTCATTGAACGTTGGCATGGCAGGTTCCGTTTTGCTCTTTGAGCTCACGCAGGAGGCGCTCACGTGATGGAAGTTTGGCTCGTCCCCTTGGTGGCCGGCCTCTTTGGTCTGCTTTTTGGGTCATTCCTCAACGTGTGCACGCTCCGCTGGCCACAGGACGAGTCCATCGTTTCTCCTGGCTCGCACTGCCCGAAGTGCGACGCGCCGGTGCGGTGGTTCGACAACATTCCGGTGCTGAGCTGGCTTGTGCTTAGGGCAAAATGCCGTTTCTGCGCCGAACCGATCTCGATTCAATACCCCCTGGTTGAACTCGCTACCGGAGTGATGTGGGCGGGGGTCTTCGCTGCACATGGCCCTACGCTCGAAGCCCTCCGCGGCGCGGTCTTCTTGACGATGCTGTTCGGAATCTCAGTCTCTGACGCGCGCTTCTATATCATCCCCGATCAGTTCTCGGTTGGGGGTGCCGTGATCGGCGTGGGTATGTCGTTCTTCCCGGGGGGCATCGAGTGGCGTGCGTCGCTCATTGGCGCAGCCACAGGGTACGGCGTCTTGTGGTTGGTGGGTGCGGGTGGAACATGGCTGATCAAGAAGATGTCGCCCGGGCGTTTGGAAGAGGCAGGGGTCGATCAAGCCATGGGTGGCGGTGACATCAAAATGATGATGATGGTGGGGTCCTTTGTCGGAGCCTGGGGGGTTGGGCTGACGATCTTCCTCGGGTCTGTTTTGGCCCTCGTCGTCTTTGGTCCCATCGCGTCTCTGTCCAAGCGGCTGATTCCGCTGGGGGTATTCTTGGCCGCGGCTGCTGCAATCGCCTATGGCTGGGGTCCGCAGATGGTGTCGTGGTATTTGACTCAGGTTGTCGGGCTCCCAGCATGACGGGGGTCACTGCTTCCCTTCAAGCGACCCGGGGCCCATGACCGCTCTTGCCAGGCGGCGTCTCGTATTCGCGCTCACCCCCCTTACGGCGTGCAATGACGCGCCGACGGAGCGGGCGCCTGCAGCCGATCTGGACGAACCTGTAGGCAACGAAGCGGGGTCAGGGCGGGACACGCCGAGTCAACTCTTTCGAAACAACCAAGACGGGACGTTCACTGACGTGGCCCGTGACCCGGGTGTGGACGTCGTGGCGTTCGTGAAGGGTGTCACCTGGGGCGACTACGACGGTGACCAGGACCTCTACGTCTCGGTCATGGGTGCCGGGAACCGCCTCTTCCGGAACGACCCCGCGGAGACTCCCGAGGGTCGTAGGGTTACAGATGTGACGGAGCGTGCCGGTGTTCGTGCCCCAGCGGCCAATTTTGTCGTATGGCTCTGGGACTACGACAACGATGGTTGGTTGGATCTGCACGTGGCGGGATATCGAGCGCAGGTGGGCGATATCGCCGCCGAAATTTTCGACCGTTCAGCCAAGGGAGAGTTCCCGCGACTCTACCGGAATCAACGAAATGAGACGTTTGTGGACATGCCGCGGTCGGCGTTCGAAGAAGTCACAGTGTCCGGCGGATTCGGCCATATCCAACTTGAAGGCGTGAGCAGCAATCGGGCGGCACTCGGGGCCCGGGTCCGCGCGACCGTAATCGACGACGGGGTCGAGCGCACGGTGTACGCACATGTGAGCGGCGGAAGTAGTTTCGGCGCCAACAGCCTCCAGCTTGAAATTGGCTTGGGCAATGCGACTTCCGCCCGCCCACCGGAGATCACCTGGCCGACGAGCGGTCGAGCCCAACGGTTCTCGGAGGTGGGGATGGACTCCGTGTATCGAGTCTCCGAGGATCGGGATGAACTCCAGCGGCTTGAGAGCCTAGGGTTCACGCTCTGCGGCGGGTCCGGCATGGATACTTGATGCGCTGGGTGAAGACCGCGTTCTGTCTTGGAGCCGCGGTGTTTACGGCTTGTGGCGACCCAGCGCTTCCCGAGTGGCACGGTGAAGATGGGTATCGCTGGCGCGAATTGGTCGTCCCGACCCGGGGGCGCTCTGGCTTCGAAGCCGTAGCGGGTCGCCGTTCGGGTGTCGGGTTTTCTAACTCGCCCGAGCGGGCCGCCGCCCTACTGAATCGACATCTCACGCATGGATCCGGGGTCGCTCTGGGCGACATGGACGGAGACGGTCTTGTCGATATTTTCTTCGCCCGCCTAGACGGGCCCAACGTATTGTACCGGAACCTCGGCGGCTGGCGTTTTGAAGACGTGACGCTGCACGCTGGCGTAGGGGCACCTGACAGACGTAGCACGGGCGCCGTACTCGCGGACGTGGACGGGGATCGAGATCTAGACCTGCTGTTGTCCGCGCTCGGATCTGCGAACTCGGTCTTCATCAACGATGGCACCGGTGTGTTCGCGGAACGCATCCTGGGAAGTGCCCAGGATTCGACAGGTTCCACCACGATGACGTTGGCCGACGTGGATGGGGACGGAGACCTGGATCTCTACGTCACCAACTACAAGGCGCGCTCAGCGTTGGACATCTATCCGCCTGAAGAGCGCACCTTCGACCGGATCGTCCGGGAAGACGACGGACGATTCCGGATCACGCCGGGGATGGAAAAGGATTTTCGCGTCTTCGAAAGGCCCGACCTCGGCGCGGTTGGCTACGTGCAGCGCGCCGAGCCTGATGCGTTTTACATCAATGATGGGGAAGGGGACTTTACGCGGGTTTCCTTCACGTCGGGTCGTTTCGTGGATTCCGAAGGTGAAGCGCTCACCGAGGAACCAGATTTTTTCGGAATGACGGCGCGCTTCCATGACGTGAACGGAGACGGCGCGCCTGATTTGTTCGTCGCCAACGATTTCGAGGATCCCGATCATTTTTGGTTGAACGACGGCGCGGGTGGTTTCCGAGCTGCGCCGGACCTCTCACTGCGGGCGACGAGTAACGCCGGCATGGCGATCGACTTCTCGGATATCGACCGGGACGGCGACGTGGACTTCTTTGAGGTCGACATGTTGAGCATGGACCGCGCCGTGCGCATGCGTCAGGTGCCCACACACACGGACCTTCCAAAGGTGATTGGAGCGATCGCGAACCGCCCTCAGATGATGCGAAATACGCTCTTTCTGAACCGGGGTGATGAGAGTTTCGCGCAGATCGCAGAGTTCGCGGATGTGCGGGCTTCTGGTTGGTCTTGGGGCACGATGTTCTTGGATGTGGATCTCGACGGCTATGAGGACATTTTGGTCACCACCGGGCATGCCTGGGACATTATGGACGCCGACACTCAGCGCCGACTTGGTACGCTGGATTACGATTGGCGTGAAGAGTTCCTGCTCTTCCCGGGACTGAATAGCCCCAATCGTGCCTTCCGCAATCGTGGCGATCTTACCTTCGAGGAGGTCGGAAGTCGGTGGGGCTTCGGCGTGGATCCGGATATCTCGCACGGTATCGCGTCCGCCGACCTGGACCAAGATGGTGACATCGATATCGTCGTTACTCGCCTGGACGCGCCGCCGCTGCTTCTGCGCAATGAGACGTCCGCGCCACGCGTCTCGGTCCGGCTCATCGGGGCGCTACCCAACTCCGGGGGCATTGGAACGGTTGTCCGGCTGGAGCGAGATGGTGCCCTTCTTCAGCAAAAAGAGGTCACCTCTGGAGGGATGTATCTCTCAGGGTCGGACGGGGGCCTCACGTTCGCATTGGACACGGATGCCACGGCGTCTCTGGAAGTGCGGTGGCGAGACGGTACACGCTCCCACGTCGAGGCCGTGCGGGCCAATCGACTTTATGAGATCCGCCAAACGGAGGGTCCGGCCACGGTCACGCTGACGGGGATCGTGCCTGCCACGGTTGCGCCCCCGCCATATTTTGAAGACGTATCGGCGTTGATCGGACACGAGCACACAGAAACCGACTATGACGAACGCGCCCGACAGAGCCTCCTCCCCAATGAGTTGAGCCGGTTCGGGCCCGGCGTGAGCTGGTACGACGTTGACGGAGATGGTAGAGAAGACCTGCTCGTGCCGTCTGGGCGAGGCGGAGCCCTCGCGCATTTTAGAAATCTGGCCGTCGGCTTCAGGCGAGTGGGCGCGTCATCGGTCCGTACCGAGGGCGATCAGACCACCGCGCTTCCGGTCCCTGACGGGAGAGGGGGGACGCAGGTGCTGCTGGGCCAGTCGAGCTACGAGGCCGAGAGTCCGGCGCAGGCGCTCCGGTTGCCGTCCGTTGTTGCGGCTGGTCCGCGGGGCACCCCCTTGGAAGTGTTGCCCGGGGACACCTCCAGCGTGGGGCAGCTCGCCTCGGCTGATGTCGACGGTGACGGCGACTTAGATGTCTTCGTTGGGGCGCGCGTGGTACCTGCCGCATACCCCATAGGGGGAAGTTCCCGGATCTATCTGAATGAGGGCGACGCCTACGTTCGCGACGGCTTGAACACCTCAATTCTTGGATCGCTCGGAATGGTGTCCGCTGCGACTTTCTCTGATGTCGATGGTGACGGCGATCCCGACCTCTTGGCGGCGATTGAGTGGGGCCCGCTGGTGTTGCTCCTAAACGAAGGGGGGCGGTTTGTTCGCGCCGGAGATGAATGGGGCCTAGGCGTGTCGGGGCGTTGGAACGGTGTGACGACTGGAGATTTCGACGGAGACGGTCGTCTCGACATCGTCGCCACGAACTGGGGACGGAACACCGCATTCCGCCCAGAGGCGGCGCGACCCCTGATTCTCTATTTCGGAGATCTCGATCGCAACGGGTCGCTAGACCTGATCCAAGCGCAGCGGGACACCGCCCTCGACCAGCTCGTGCCGTTGGACGGGTTCTCGAGACTGGCGGCTGGGATTCCATCCCTTGCCCAGAGGGTGCCGAGCATCTCCGCTTTTGCAGGCGCGACGCTCCAGGATCTCTTCGGCCCGAGTCTCGCCGCCGCGGGTCGTTACGAGGCCGAGACCTACGACCACATGCTCTACCTGAACCGAGGGGGGCGTTTCGAGGGCGTCCCTCTGCCCAGTGAGGCACAGTTTGCGCCGGCGTTTTATGCGGGGGTCGCCGACTTTGACGGCGACGGAAATGAGGACCTCTTCATCACGCAGAATTTTTTCCCCACGGCGCGAGGTTCTTCACGCCTCGACGCCGGGCGTTCACTGTGGATGCGTGGGGATGGACTCGGAGGGTTGGTAAGCGTGTCCGGCCAGCGGTCCGGCGTGCAGGTTTGGGGCGACGCCCGCGGTGCCGGTCTCGCCGATTTTAATGGCGACGGCCGGGTGGATCTCGCGGTGGCTCAGAACGGTGCCGCCACGCGTCTCTTCGAAAACGTGGGCGGCGTGCCGGGGCTGCGCGTGCGGCTGAGGGGCACCGGCCCCAACCCGGTCGCGATTGGGGCGGTGATGCGCCTTGTCTACGAGGATCACAGGGGCCCCGCCCGTGAGGTTCGCTTGGGCTCAGGCTACTGGTCCGTGGACGGGCCATTACAGGTCCTTGGAGGCATCCAGGGTGCCATCGGCGTTCACGTCCGTTGGCCAGACGGATCCGAATCCGTCACGGAAATTTCCCCGGGGGCCGGGGAGGTCACGATTTCGCAGCCAGGGGCAGGGCGCTAGGGGTCAGAGCAGTCGCGCTGATATCCGCACTGTTGGCACACCAATTTGCAATGGCGGTCGGTCATCTTTCCCCCGCAGAGGTCGCAGGTCGACTCGGGCGCGGGTGGAACCGGTGGTGGATCTGGGCGGTCGGCCATCAGTCGGTATGTGGGCGACCGATTCCCTGGGCCAGGTAGTCCCGGGAGAGCGCCACGTAGTGGGATCCTCCCCCTTCGATCCACTTCGCGGCAGAGCCCTCGATGCTCTTCTTGACCACACCGGGGACGCCGGCCACTACGCTGCGGCTGGGAATCTGGGCCCCCTCGAGGATGACGGTGTTTGCGGCCAGAACGCACTCGTGGCCGATCTTCGCCCGTTGCAAGATGATGGCGTTCATGCCGACGACCGTGCGGTCGCCGATGGTGCAACTCTCGAACTTCGCGCCGTGCCCGACGGTGACGTCCGCGCCGATAATGGTCGGGCCCCACGCGCCTACGTGGACGACACAGTTGTCTTGAACGCTCGTGCGCGGACCCACAATGATGCCGTTGTCTGGGTCATCTCCTCGCAACACCGCGCCGAACCAAACGCTGGACTCTTCCCCTACCGTGACGTTGCCGATCAGCACTGCCGTGGGGGCAAGAAACGCCGACGGATGGACGCGTGGTGTCTGTCCGTTGAATGACAGGATCAGCGCCATCGGGACTAGCCCTCCTCGGCTTCCGGCACGCCGTCGCTCAGGCGCGTCAGGCGCGTCAGGCGCGCGCGCAGCACCTGCGTCTCGGTTGCCGCGATGATGTCGATGCGGACGCCGACCCGCTCGAAGCTCTCGCCCTCAGGGGGTACATGACCGAGCTCTTCGAGGACGAACCCGTTGAGCGAACGGTGCTCACCCTGTGGGAGAGAAACCCTCAGTGCTTCGTTGATGTCTCGAAGATCGGCGCCCGCGTCGCATTCGATCTGATCGTCCGAGAGCCGGACCAATTCCTCCGCCTCGATATCGGTTTCGTCTTGGATTTCGCCAACGAGCTCCTCGAGGACATCCTCAAGGGTCACGAGTCCGTCCGTTCCCCCAAATTCATCGGCCACGATTCCTAGGTGGATTCGGCGGGCTTGGAAGTCTCTCAGTAACTGGGCGCACGAACGCGAACCGGGAACGAAGAACGCCTCCCGGGCCAATTCCTTGAGTGTGACCTCACGCTGCCCGTCCGCGAGCCGCTCATATACTTCCCGCACGTAGACGGTCCCTGTGACGTCATCGATGGACTCTCCGTAGACCGGGACCCGGCTGTACGGCACGGTCCTCAGGGAATCATGGATCTCGCTGAGGGCTAGGTCTTCTTGCCACGCGAAGATGTCGACCCGTGGCACCATCACCTCCCAGGCCGTGAGGTCGTCGAGCCTGAACGCGCGTTCGACGAGGACGTTCTCCGATTCCTCGAGAATTCCGGCCTCCTGCCCGAGCGTTTGGATCTCCCGCAGTTCCCGTTCGGACTGCGCTCGCTCCTCGTCTCCGTTGCCGCCGCGGCCCTCTTCGATGCGGGACACCGGGACCGCAACGAGCCTGGTGAAGCGAGTCACGATGAGGAGGGCCGGCGCGGACGACAGCGCCAGCCTCACCGGGTTTCGCGCAGCGATCACCTTGGGCAACACATCTGCCACGGCGATCACGAGTACCACACCGACCAGGACGTCCGCCCACGGGCCCCCGACCCCCAACGTCAGGGAGCCAGATCCCACGCCGAGTCCGATCGCGGTCAGGTCGAGGACCGCGGTCACCAGGCGTACGCTGGTCCTTACTTGGATCTCTGACCTGCGGACCTCGGCCAGGGCCTCGGCGCCTTTGAAGCCCTCATCCTGGAGGGTGCGTACGCGCGACGGCCGAAGCTGGAAGGCCGCGGTATGAGCGGCTGTGAGAACGGCCGACAGGAAGAGCAGAAGGCCAACAAGGCCGAGGAGCGCCCCGGTCAAGGTGTGCCTCTCAGAAGAGTTCTCGGACAGGCTGCGAGCGTCGCCGACTCGCGGCGTCTACTCGGAGGGTGGTCGCTTCCCTCCGAACTTCGATCTAACGCCACTGTCGCGTCTCCTCGAGGAGTTCGCGAATGACGTCGCGGGTCGTACGTCCGTCGGCTTCGGCCTCGAAGTTCAGCACAAGACGGTGTGCCAACACAGCGGGCGCCACGGCGCGCACGTCATCATACGACGGAATCGCAGATCCCCGCGAGGCGGCCCGCGCCTTCGCCCCGAGCACGAGGTATTGCGAAGCCCGAGGTCCTGCGCCCCACGCCACGTAGTTCTTGCAAATCTTGGCGGCCTCGTCTCCGGGTCTGGTGGATCTGGCCAAGCGTACCGCGAACGAGACTAGAGACGGCGGAGCCGGTACACGGCGGACGAGCTGTTGCAGTTCGATCAACTCTTCGGCGCTCACCACCGGCTGGATTTCGTCTTGTTCAGTCCCCGTGGTGCGCATCGCGATCTCCTCTTCCTCGTCGCGAGACGGGTAGTACATGGGCAACTCGAGCATGAAACGATCGAGCTGCGCCTCCGGCAGCGGGTAAGTGCCTTCCTGCTCGATCGGGTTCTGCGTCGCCAGGACGAAGAACGGGCGTTCAAGCTGGTAGGTATCACCGGCGGCTGTCACCGACCGTTCCTGCATCGCTTCCAGGAGCGCCGCCTGTGTCTTTGGAGGCGTGCGGTTGATTTCGTCGGCCAGGATGACGTTCGCAAAGATCGGTCCCTTAACGAATCGAAAGACCCTTTTCCCGGTGGTCCGATCCTCCTCGATGACTTCCGTGCCCGTGATATCGGTAGGCATGAGGTCCGGGGTGAACTGGATGCGGCTGAACTTCAGCGCCATCGACTCCGCTACGGTCTGTACGAGGAGTGTCTTGGCCAACCCCGGGACGCCGACCAAGAGCGCGTGCCCGTTGGCCAAGAGCGCGGTGAGTAGCTCGTCGACGACTTCGGCCTGCCCGACGATCCGTTTCGACACCTCGTGCCGCATCGACTCGGTGACGTCAGAGACCCTCTCTAGAAGCTCGAGGTCGCGGTCGCCGACTAAGGAGTCTTGCATCGTTGGCATACAGTTTCGGTTCCTGGCATCGCGGTCGCTCGAACAAGGCCGAGAGTCCGGAAGGCTGGTTGATTTGTGGGGTGGTAAGATACACAACTTCCTGCGCGCAGATCCTACCCGAGGAAATCTGGCCGGCGCCTTTCCGCAACGCAGGAAACCGGGGCGAAGATAGACCGTCATTTTTCCAGCCGTCAAGCGCCCATCGTGCCGTTCTTACACGTCCAAAACTGGCTTGCGCTTTTTTTCACAAGCGGTAGCTTATTCTGTCTTTGGCGGGTGGTGTGCTCAAAAAGGGTGCGTGCCTGCCGGATTCTGGAGAGCGGGACCAGTGGCAGGAGATCAAAAGGGGGGCGACCCCCGAGCCGTAATGCGGGCCTCCGGCCAGTTCATGGGCCATGGCCTAACCCTGGCACTCGCGGTCCTTCTCTTTATGGGTGGAGGCGCTTGGTTGGATGCGAAATTCCACACCGCGCCGTTTCTGATGGTGCTGGGCGCGTCCGTAGGAGCAGCGGCGGGGTTCTATAGTCTTTACTACCACATCGTGATTGAACCGAAGAAGCGGAAACAAGACCCGAAATGAGCGCCGCGACCAAGTATGCAGCCAGTGGACTGGCGATTGTCGCGCTTGTGACGTTAGCCTTGTGGCCTTTCTTGGATTCGGCCGGGCGCCGTGGAGTTCTGACTGCAGGAGCTGTCGCTCTTCCGATCCAGGTGATCGCCTTTGCGGCACTAGTCCGCTTTCGTGGTCAATTGAACGGCTTTTTGGCGGTGTGGGTTGGGGGGACGCTAGTACGGATGGTGATCGTGGCCATCGTTGCGGGTTTTGCGATTCGGTCGAGGGCTGAGGGAGCAGTACCGATGCTCTTGGCTCTCGCGGGATTTTTCTTCGGACTTTTGTTGCTCGAGCCGATCTTTTTTCGGCCAGAGCCCAATGAAACGGCGTAGATGAAGCTCCTCGGAATGCTGAAAATGCTGCAGGGCGCCGGAGTCGCGGCCCAGGATCATGCACCGGAGGCGGCACCTGACCTCAAGGGCATGCTCCTACACCACCTGCTCGACAGCAATGAAATTGAGTTCGAGGTGCTAGGGAGAGGCTTCACGATCGACCTCACCAAGTACGCGATACCCCCGGTCCACCTCGGCCAGTTTACCATCGACTTCTCTCCGACCAAGCACATCGTTTTCTTGTTCTTGGCGGCAATCCTGTGTTTGGCGGTGTTCTTGCCCGTCGGCCGGGCCATGAAAGGGAAGTACAAGGACCGTGCACCCCACGGGATGGCGAATGCGATGGAGGCGATGGTGGTCTACTTCCGCGATGAGGTTGTCCGTAGGAACATCGGCCACGGCGCCGACGCCTACACCGGCTACATCCTGACGCTGTTCTTCTTCATCTTGTCCATGAACGTGCTCGGACTCGTGCCGTTTGGCTCGACCCCGTCCGGCAATTTCATGGTGACCGGCGCTCTGGCGCTCGTGACGTTGGTTGTCGTGGAGATTTCCGGCATGCGTGCCCTGGGCTTTCAGGGATACATGCGGACCATATTCTACGCCCCGGAGGGACTGAACCCCGTCGGCCAGGTGATCATGCTGATTATCCTGACCCCGGTCGAGTTCCTTGGGAAGCTCACGAAGCCGTTCGCGCTTATGATTCGTTTGTTCGCGAACATGTTGGCTGGGCACACACTCGTCCTCTCGCTGTTAGGCATGATCTTCATGTTTGCGAGTGCGGGGATGATCGTGGCCAGTGGAGTAGCGGTCGCCTCAGTGACCATGGTGATCGCGATCATGCTTCTTGAGGTCTTTGTGGCACTTTTGCAGGCGTACATTTTTGCGATGCTGACCGCCGTGTTCATCGGGCTTATTCGTCACGCGCATTAACAGTTTGTTTCGTTGATTTCATCCCGTCGTTAGACGACAACTTTGCAAGGAACCATCGACATGCTCCACGGAATGCTCGCGCTGTTTCAGGACGCGGCCATGGACGCCGAGACCGCCAAGAACTCTTTGAGTCTTCTTGGTGCCGGTATTGGCATCGGGCTTTGTGTGATCGGTGCCGGGATTGGTATCGGCCAGATTGGTAACGGTGCGACGCAGGGTATCGCGCGTCAGCCCGAAGCCGCTGCTACCATCCAGACGGCAGCCATCATTTTGGCCGCACTGATCGAGGGCGCTGCGCTCTTCGGTCTCGTGATCACGATCCTCTACAAGTTCTTCTAGGTCATTCTCGTCGGTCGCTGTGCTGCGACTGCCAGACCCGGATCCCGGGGCCGCCGTCCGGTGGCTCGATCGGGCTTCGGAGACTTTCGAAGAACTGATGGAGTGATTATGAGAGCGAGTCGGATTGTGCCGGCCACGCTCGCCTTGATGGTCGCCCTACCAGACACAGTCTGGGCCCAGGGTGGCGGTGAAGGCGGTGGTGGGCTCTTCGATATCAATACGGGGTTGAGCACGTGGACACTGATTGTGTTCGCCGTGTTGTTCTTCGTACTTAGCAAGTACGCATGGGGCCCGATCCTCGCGGCTGTCGATGCGCGTGAGAAAGGCATCCAGGCGGCCATAGATGGGGCGGCAGCGCAGAACGCTGAAGCCGCTCGTTTGCTTGATGAACACCGTGCACAGCTGTCGGATGCGCGCCGTCAGGCCAATGAATTGATCGCGAGTGGAAAGGCCGCTGGCGAGACGGTTCGCAAGGATGTCGAAGAGAAAGCGCGTGCAGAGGGGCAGGCGATCGTTGAGCGCGCCCGAGTCGAGATTGAGCGGGAGCGCGACGCCGCCCTCGACATGCTTCGTAAGGAGGCTGTTGAGTTGGCGCTGGCTGCCGCGTCTAAGTTGATCTCTGAGAGTCTTGATCAGCCGAAGGACCGCGCATTGGTGGAGCGGTATTTGAGTGACCTCGGCAAGGGCTCTGGGGCACAGGCGTGAGAGACGAGACCGTGGCGAAGAACTACGCGGAGACGCTTTTTGAACTCGCGCGCCGAGAGGACAGCCTCGACGCTTATGGCGAGGCCATGGGGACAGTCGCGAAGCTCCTTGATGGAGACGCCCGCTTTCGCGCGTTCTTGGAGACGCCGCGTATTGACGACGCGGAAAAGAAGGACGTCTTGCGACGCGTTTTGGGTGGCTCGCTTCCGAAGCACGTGGTCAGTTTTGTTATGGTCACGATCGACAAGCGCAGGCAGCGACTCTTGCGGGGCATTTCCCGTGGATACGACTTGCTCCTCGACGAGCACAGGGGTCGAGAGCACGTAGAAGTAACGGTCGCACGTGAAGTCGACGACGCGACCAAGGATATGATCGCCGAAGGTCTGACAAAGGCACTCGGCAAGAACGCGATCCCCCATATTCGGGTGAAACCGGAGATTCTCGGGGGCCTTGTGGTTCGGACCGGTGACACGATCTACGACGGATCAGTGCGCAGAAAGCTTGACGGTATGCGTCGCAGGATGCTTCGGACAGAATTGCCCGACGCGACCAGTGACTCCGCCAGCGCCTGACCTGATCCCCACACTTTAGGACCAAATAGACGATGGCCAACGACTCCCAACTCCGCGCCAGCGAGATCAAGGATGTTCTTCTCAACGAGATTGAGAAGTACGAGGAGGATCTGCAGGCGGAAGAGATCGGCGAAGTTCTTGAGGTTAAAGACGGTATCGCGCGCATCTACGGCCTCACCAAGGCGATGGCTTCGGAGATGCTCGAGATCACCCCCTCAGGTGGGGGCGAATCTGTTACCGCCCTCGCGCTGAACCTCGAAGAGGACAATATCGGCGCCGTGATCTTGGGTGATTGGACCCAACTCCACGAGGGCGACCAAGTTCGTCGCACGGGCCGCGTCCTGGACATCCCGGTCGGTCCGGGATACCTCGGCCGCGTGGTGGATTCTCTGGGTGAGCCGCAGGACGGCAACGGCCCGATCGACGGACTCGACGGTTCTCGACAGATCGACATCGTCGCGCCGGGGATCGTGGCGCGGCAGCCGGTGGGCGAGCCGATGCAGACGGGGTTGAAGGCGATCGACTCGATGATCCCGATCGGGCGTGGACAGCGAGAGTTGATCATTGGTGACCGCGGTACAGGCAAGAGCGCCGTCGCCATCGACACGATCATCAATCAAAAAAATACGGGTGTGATTTGCATCTACTGCGCGATCGGTCAGCGTGCAGGCAAGGTCCGGAGCGTAGTGGAGACGCTGCGCGAGCACGGTGCGATGGAGTACACCATCATCGTCACTTCCAACGCGTCGGACCCGGCGCCGATGCAGTACATCGCGCCCTATGCGGCCACCGCGCTTGCCGAGTACTTCATGTGGCAGGGTAAGCACACACTGGTCGTGTACGATGACCTTTCCAAGCAGGCCCAGGCGTATCGCCAGCTCTCCTTGATTCTGCGCCGCCCTCCGGGTCGCGAGGCCTATCCGGGCGACGTCTTCTATCTGCACTCGCGTCTACTCGAGCGTGCGTCCAAGCTCTCGGATGCGAATGGCGGTGGATCACTGACCGCACTTCCGATCATCGAGACTCAGGGCGGCGACGTTTCGGCATACATCCCGACCAACGTGATCTCGATTACGGACGGCCAGATCTTCCTTGAGCCGAACCTGTTCTACTCAGGCGTGCGACCGGCGGTGAACGTAGGTATTTCGGTGTCCCGAGTCGGCGGTGCGGCGCAGATCAAGGCCATGAAGAAGGTCGCGGGGCGTCTTCGTCTCGACCTTGCCCAGTACCGGGAGCTTGAGGCGTTCGCCCAGTTTGGGTCCGACCTCGATGCGGCCACCCAGCGGCAGCTCGCGCGCGGTGCACGTACCGTTGAGATGCTGAAGCAGCCGCAGTATCAGCCGATGCCTGTGGAGAATCAGGTCGCGGTGATCTACGCCGTAACCAACGGATACCTCGACAAGGTCGATGTTGACAAGGTTCGTGTGTGGGAGCTCGGCTTCCACCAGGACATGTCTGCGAGACACCAGGACGTTCTCGACGAACTGCGAACGGGTGGTGCGCTCACCGACAGCTTGACGGAAAGGCTTGTGAACGCGATCAAGGCATACAATGAGTCTTTCGACGCCGAGCATGCACCTGCCGGCGCCTCCGCCTAGCTGACGAGGAAGAGGACAAAACGTGGCTGGTTCTCGGGACGTAAAACGGCGGATCAAGACGGTAGAGAATACCCGGCAGATCACGCGCACGATGGAGCTCGTAGCGACATCAAAGCTTAAGCGTGCTACCGATCGCGTGTACGCGACCCGTCCGTATTCCGAGGCGCTGCATGAGATCGTCGCGGGGTTGTACTCACCGGCGTTGTCGGAGAAGTACCCAATTTTGCGGCGCCCTGAGCAAGAGAAGCGGGCAGCCGTCCTGTTGTGCACAGCGAACCGGGGCTTGGCGGGTGGCTTCAACGCCAACCTCATCAAGCAGGCCCGTCTTCTCCTAGACAGTCTGAGGAAGAGAGGAATTGAGGCCGAGCTACACGTCGTGGGCAAGAAAGGGATCGCATATTTCCGTTTTCGGGGTGAGCCCGTTCTCACGGCTCGCACTGACGTTGGCGATCATCCCACGGTCGAAGACGCCGAATCGATCGTGGGTCCGATCCGAGATCGCTTCGAGACCGGCGCCGTGGATTCCGTGTACCTGGTGAGTTCAAAGTTCAAGTCAGCGATGTCGACGCCACCGCACACGAGAGACCTCCTTCCCATCAAGGGTGAGGCTGGGACCGCGTCAGCAGATGTCTTCATTCTGTCCCCGAGCGGGGACATGATCCTCGAGCGGATTCTCCCGGTGTATATCCGGAATGCCGTGTATACGGCACTAGTAGAAAACGCGGCGGCCGAGCATGGTGCTCGTCGTTCCGCGATGAAAAGCGCTACAGACAATGCCGGGGATGTTCTCGAACATCTCACGCGCACCTATAACCGGGCCCGACAGGCCCAGATCACGCAGGAGATCGCCGAGATCGTCGGCGGCTCCGCTGCGCTCGAGTAGGGACTCAAGGACACCATGGCTGACAACATTGGAAGGGTCGTTCAGGTTATCGGACCTGTTCTCGACGTCGAATTCGCCGCCGAGCATTTGCCCGATATTTACAACGCACTGAAGCTCATCACGACGAACGAGGCGGGCGAGCAGTCCGAAGTCGTCGTCGAGGTGCAACAGCACATCGGGCGCGGGCAGGTGCGCGCGGTATCGATGTCGTCTACGGACGGCGTTACGCGCGGCATGGAGGTCATCGATACCGGTTCCTCCATTACCGTGCCCGTTGGAGATCCCTCCCTAGGGCGGATTCTCAACGTCCTTGGCGAGCCTGTGGACGAAATGGGACCTGTCGGTGGAGAGGGGGCCGAGCCCGTGCGTTGGCCGATTCACCGTCACGCCCCGCGCTTCGACAAGCTCGCTCCGAAGACCGAGATCTTCGAGACCGGCATCAAGGTCGTCGATCTTCTTGCCCCCTATGTGAAGGGTGGCAAGACGGGTCTGTTCGGCGGCGCCGGTGTCGGCAAGACGGTCATCATCATGGAGCTCATCAACAACATCGCGCAGGAGCATGGCGGCAAGTCCGTCTTCTGCGGCGTGGGTGAGCGCACGCGTGAGGGGAACGACCTCTGGCTGGAGATGAAGGAGTCTGGCGTTCTCGAGTCGACGTCTCTGGTCTACGGTCAGATGAACGAGCCTCCGGGCGCCCGTCTCCGAGTAGGCCTCGCTGGCCTGACCATGGCAGAGTACTTCCGCGATGAGGAGGGCCAGGACGTGCTTCTCTTCATCGACAACATCTTCCGCTTTACACAGGCGGGTTCCGAGGTGTCCGCGCTGCTCGGTCGTATGCCGTCCGCCGTGGGTTATCAGCCGACGCTCGGCACCGAAATGGGCGAACTGCAGGAGCGGATCACGTCTACCGATTCCGGCTCAATCACCTCGGTTCAGGCGATTTACGTCCCTGCGGACGACCTCACGGACCCGGCTCCTGCAACGGCGTTCACGCACCTCGACGCGACGACCGTGCTGTCGCGCGCGATTTCCGAGCAGGGTATTTACCCAGCCGTGGACCCGCTCGACTCGACGTCACGCATTATGGATCCCCAGTTCGTCGGCGAGCGACACTACAAGGTCGCGACGGACGTGCAGGCCATTTTGCAGCGTTACAAGGACCTCCAGGATATCATCGCGATTCTGGGTATGGACGAGCTCACTGAAGAAGACAAGATCATCGTGGGCCGAGCGCGCCGGATCGCCCGTTTCTTGTCGCAGCCGTTCTTCGTGGCCCAGCAGTTCACGGGCATCGACGGTCAGTACGTGAAGCTCGAGGAGACCATCGAGTCCTTCGAGCGTGTTGCGGCTGGTGAGTTCGACCATCTGCCCGAGCAGGCGTTCTATATGCAGGGCGGCATCGACGGGGTAATCGCTGAGGCCGAGCGTTTGGCTAAGGAAGACTGACGATGTCCGGTGGCTCCCTAGACGTCAGGGTGGTTTCGCCCGCGCGCATTGTTTTTCAGGGCGGGGCGTCGGCTGTGGTTGCACCTGCGTGGGATGGACAGGTGGGAATCTTACCTGGACACGCTCCGATGCTGGCGTTGATCGGGGCCGGAGAGTTGAGTATTGATCGATCCGGTGGCGGAAGCGATACGTTTCAGGTTGCTGGCGGTGTGCTGAAGGTAGAGGGCAACACGGTGACTCTGCTGACCGAGTATGCTGGCAGCGAGCCTCCCGCGTCGATTCCAGCTGAGGCGATCGTCTTCCCTGAGGACGTCGAAGACTGATATCCGCGGCTCAGTCCTGCGTAATACTAGGAGGCGGGACGAGCTGCGCTCTTCCCGCCTCTTTCATTGAACTGGGGTGGTATGCGAGTCGATCTCCACATTCACACGACCAAGTCTGACGGGGCGTGGACACCTGAAGCCGTTGTTCGAGGGGCGGCGCAGGGAGGGCTCGACGTGATCGCGATTACGGATCACGACACCATCGCTGGCTTTGCGGAAGCGGCGGCGGCGGGGCACGACCTGCGAGTTCAGGTCATTCCTGGCATCGAGGTTAGCTCGACCCATGAGGGAAGGGACATCCATATCCTGGGCTACTTTGTGGATCCCGATTCGAACGCGATGGTCGAGCACGGCCGCCGGGCAGGGGACCGACGCGCGGAACGGATGCGCGAGATGATCGCTCTGCTTTCCGCAGATGGCATCGAGGTGACCCTCGATCATGTGTTAGAGGCGGCCGGCCCCAACCACGTCAATCTAGGACGGCCACACTTGGCGCGAGCGCTGGTGGGTCTGGGGCATGTGTCGTCCGTCCCCGAGGCCTTCAATTCGCTCATCGGAGACGATAGCCCCGCCTTCGTCCCCACACTCCTCGCGACCCCAACAGACGCGGTGGAGGTGATCTTGAAAGCCGGGGGCATTCCGGTGTGGGCGCATCCGCCTGGGGACATGGTCGACGCGCTCCTCCCGATGTTGATCCGAAGTGGATTGAGGGGCATTGAGGTATTCCGGCCGTCGCACAAACGTCATGACGTCCTCCGTTACGAGAAGATCTGTCGCACGGCGGGCCTTCTCATGAGCGGCGGGTCTGATTGGCATACGCCGGACGCCGGGCGCACGTTGGGCGGTTTCTACGTAGAAGGACGAGAGGTCGAAGAGCTCCTTGCCTCAGGTGGTCTCTAAATGCGTATGAAGGTGCGTACGCGGGCATCCGACGAAATCATGAAGACACGACGTTGGTTCAAGAGAAGTCGCGTGGGCGTGGAGGGGATCGCCATCGTCGCGTTTGCGCTGGCTGGATGTGATCAGGGCGCTGTCCCGGACCCGCCAGTGCGGCCGTCCGACGGGATTCTGGACTCGCCTGCACTCCAGGCCGTGGTGGACCTCCAGGTCGCCGGGGACATGTATGGGTTGATCGACGCGCTAGAGTCTGATCAGGGGGTCGTGCGAGCCCGAGCCGCCTTCGCGTTGGCGTCTTTGGCTGCCTTGGAATCCGTTGATGCGCTCTCGGCGAAGCTCGGCGATGCGGACCCGACCGTGCGAGCAGACGTCGCGTTTGCCTTGGGAAGCATCGGTGATGTGCAGGTCGTGCCGATGCTTGGCGAAGCTTTGGCTGGCGAGAAGAACCTTGGGGTTCGATCGCGCATCCTGGACGCTTTGGGTCACTTGGGGTCACCTACGTCGGCGGACGTTCTTTTGTCTGCCGATCTGTCCGCTCAAGAGGAGCCAGACCGAGCGTACGCGTTGTCTCGGCTGGGGGCCCTTGAAGGTGTCGTTCACGACGGCTTGCGGGACCGTTTGATTGAAGGGCTCACACATGACGATCCTGCGGTCCGGTTGGCCTCATCCCACTTTTTCAGGTACCAGGGCGGCCTGCGCCAGTGGGTGAGTCGTGCGGCTTATCTGCGACTCGCGCTCGATTCCTACGAGCGGGATGACCCAGCTGCGATGCACCTGGTGCACGGCTTGGGTTTGTTTGAGGATTTTATGAACGCCTCCCGGATCCGGGTGTGGGCCAGTGAGGGGACGGACTGGCGCATTCGGGCCGATGCCATGGGGGGGCTCGATCCGATGACGCCGAGCGCCCAGATCCTTATTGACGCTCTGGACGATCCGAGCGTGAATGTGGCGGTGGCGGCCGCGAACCGCCTCAGCCGCGAGGCGCTCGCCCAATCTATCGCGCCCCCGATCGAGGAGTGGATCGCGACGAATCCGGGGAAGCTGGGGGTGGTAGCGCCGTTATTGGTGCAACTGGCCCAGCTAGAGCGGCCCGAGGCCGTTTTCGCTTGGGTCGCCGCGATTCCTCCTGGCGACGACATTCGGTGGGGCGTCGGCATTGAAGCGCTCAGCTTTGTGGGCGGAGAGGCAGCCGTGCGCGCGCTCGCCAGCGCACTGAGCGATCCTGCCCCGAAGGTCGTGGCCTCGGCCTTGCGGTCGCTGGAAACGCGATGGGATCGAGATCGTGCAACGGTGGAGACACACGACATCTATTTCGATGTGTTCGTGACTGCGTCCACGCATCCCACGGCCCATGTCTTCGACGTCGCGCGTCGCCTTTTGTCGGGGGACGAACTGCGAGGGCGCGCCCTGGATGCCGGCCTCTCGGTGGACCCCGTCGAGAGAGCGACGTCGGCCGTGTCCACGTCGGGGGCGCCACCCACGGTCGCCGCCTCAGTGGATTGGACATATTTGGCGGGGTTAGGGACCCGACCGACGTTAGAACTGCAAACATCGCGCGGGACCATCGTCGTTCGTCTCCTGCCGGAGGAGGCACCTCTGACCGTGCAGACCGTCACGAGATTGGCCGCAGCTGGCGTCTATGACGGCGTGCCCTTCCATCGAGTCGTGCCCAACTTCGTTGTGCAGACAGGTGACTATGTGGCGGGCGATGGCTCCGGGGACCCGGGATTCACTATCCCGATTGAGCGCACACAACTCGACTTTGGGCCCGGGGTCCTGGGAATGGCGAACCGTGGGACTCCGGACTCGCAGTCGTCTCAGCTCCTGATTACACATTCCCGGACACTTGAGTTGGAGGGGGAATTCACCGCCTTCGGGTGGATCATCAATGGGATGGATATTCTGGACCAGATTGAGTTCTTTGACGTCCTCGAACGGGTCAGGGTCGTTCCAGGGTAGGCAACTTTCTTCAGAGTCCCGGCGTATGAAGGACGAAGACACACCGGGGACGAATTGATGAGACGATTACTCGTATTGGCTGTGCTCGCACTCTCTGCGTGTGCGACCACGACAGAAGTTTGGGGCGGTCGCACGCCCGAGAGCGAAACCCAAGCGGTGCAGGGAGCGACAGTGCGTTGGCTAGCGGCCAACTACAAACCGTCCGGATTCCTGGGCGACCCACAGGCGATCTGTCTTGTGGTTGGTGACGCGGTAGGGCGCGGGGTCGTGGCTGCGGCGGCGCAGAGCGCGCGCACCAAAGAACAGGATCCTCCGGCTAGCTTGCTAGCCAGGCTTCGGAACGTGAGGCCCTCGGTGCGACCAATTTCGGACTGCGTCTACGGGGACGACCTCTCGGAGGTTCTCGCGGACACAGGACAGCGGGCCATCGTGCTGGGCCTCAGCCGACCGACCTGGGTGACGCCGAATCTAGCCCGCGTCTCCGCGACGCTTCGAGAGAACCAGGCTACGTGGTACCACTACGGGTGCTCGCTGGTGAGAGGACCCGAAGGCTGGGAGATTCGCCGCTGCACTTGAGGCCCTGCCTGGGAGAGCGCTAACGCTCGCCTCGGGTCTCTTCGTTTGGAAGGTCATTAGGGCTCCGGCGGGCGGGGCCTCGTCGCATCCAGATGAGAATCGCCCCGCAGGCTGCGGCACCGCCTCCGAACATTGCCGGTACGGATGACCCAGAATAGATCTCGACGGCCTCTAGGTCGGAGCCATGGAACTCAGTGAGGTCTGTTGCCTGGTCTCCAAGTGAGGCGCGGCGGCTGAAGCGTCGCCCGTCCACGAAAATGGCCGGAAAACAATCGGTTATCGTGTTCACGCCCGGTGCGCTCGACGTAATGTGCGCTGCGCGACGGAGCTGGACACTGCGGCCGCTCGTTGTGCCCCCTCCTCCGTGAACGCGAACCCCGCGCAGACCCTGAAGCAAGTTGATGAGGTTACCGCCACGTTGCGCCATCTCTGTTCGGAGAAGGAACTGGCCTGACCCTCGTTCCAGGCGAAGATCGAGATCTCTCATCTCGTTGAACGTTTTTCTGTTCATCACAGTGACTTCGAGGCCTTCGAGTTCGACCGCCTGCTGCGAAAGATGCACCTCGGTCTCGTAGCTCTCGTCCGAGGACAAGCGCACTTGCAGCCGGCGCTCCGCGTAACCGACGGCTTCAATTCTCAAGAAGTGCACGCCCAAAGGGACGTCGCTGAACGCGAAGGACCCGAGTGCGCTCGTGACCCTGGTTGTCGACATGGACTCGAGTTCTACCGATGCTCCGGGGATGGGGCGGCCGGTCATCTCGTCAAGCACGTGGCCGAGGAGGTTGGCGGCGCGTTCGGGCGTGTGCGCGGCGACATTGGCGACGACGAGGGTCGTCAAAGCCACGGCTCCGGCTGCGCTTCGCAAACTTTCCGCGACGAAGGATAAGAACGTGTTCATACGATCTCCTTCATTTTCTGGCTACGATTTCCCCCAAATATAATGCGCACGCCAAGTTGTGCCTGCCACTGTGAGTCGGGCGTCAGCACAGACCAAGGCTCCGGTGGCACCAACCGACCGTTCGAGTCTCTTGCTGGCAGCGCACCCCCCGCCCATCTCGAGAACAACTCCCCGGGTATGCTCCCCAGGCTCTCTGCTCTGTCCGCTGGTTCCAACAGCGGCACGTTGCTTCTGATGGACTGGATGGTGCCCCATCTGGAATTGATCAGGTTCAGAACGTTGATCATATCCCCCTCGAACCGCACCTCCGATCAATGCCACCTCGACTTGGGGCCAATCAGAAGCGGGATTGGTTTCGTCGTGGGTTCGCTGGACGGAGAGCTCGAGTTCATTGCCACCCCCGCCACCCATCTCGGAAAAGAGTTGAACGGATGTCGTGTTGGTGGTGGAGGCACGAAGCACGGCGTTGGACGAGAGCCCGTAGGGTTCGAAGGCGGTTCGGTTCGGCGCCTCCTCGTTTTCTGCTTGAGCAAAAACGTTGCGGACGGTGATCCGATGTCCATCGACAAGCGTCGCGTCCACACATGCGAAGATGTTGGCGAGGTCTTGGCGGAGCGGATACGGACCGCCGAGTCCGGTCTCCACACCAAAGGCGCCCTCAAACAGATCCTGAAACCCGTGCAAGCTCTCCTGCGTAACCTGGACCAGCGACACGTCGTCGCGGGCGAGATTGAAGCCGGACGGGGGCTGCTGCCGCTGCTCAAATTCGGTGGCAACGAAGAAGTGAGCTCGGTCCCGGATGATCGGACCCCCGGCGGTGAAGCCGAACAGCGATCGGTCCACGCCAGACGCATTCACGAGTCCCGTGGGGAGGCTCAGGTCGCCCATGAGTGCCTCGTGGCGACCCACCCCGAACCCGCGTAAGCGCCAGTCTTTGGTGCCTGATTTGGTCACAGCGTTCATCACGCCGCCCGTGAAGCCGGAAAGCCTGACGTCGAATGGCGCGATCAAGACTTCATACTGCGTCACGGCATCAATGGGGAGCATCTTCGCCCCGGCCTGGCCGCCCGGCACCCCGCCCGCAGTCAGCCCGGATACGTCCTTGTTGGTGACTCCGTCAATGAGCACTTGGTTGTAGCGGTCGTTCTGGCCCGCGATGGAGAAGCCCCCGTTCTCGGTCGTTTTCACGAGAGGCGATAGGTTCGCCAACTCCATGACGTCGCGAGACAGAATCGGAATCGACTCCATCCCACGCTCGTTCAGCAACGTGGCGGGTCCGACCTGACTGGGATTGAAGATCTCATTCCGTTCCACATTCACCGCGATGCCCTCGACCGCGATGGCAGCCTCCGTGAGATTGAACACGCGGGTCTGCGTCTCACCCACCTGCAGCTGGATGCCCTCGAGGCGGAGGTCGCCGTACCCTAGGTGGGAGGCCGTTAACTCGTAGGGTCCGCCGGGTTGCAACAACAGGAGAATAAAGCGCCCGTCCCCGTTCGTGAGTGCGCCCTTCTCGACCCCGCTGGGCACGTGGCGGAGAACCACCGTCGCCCCGATAATCGAAGAATCTCCCGCCCGGAGAACGACCCTCCGGACCGCATAACTTGTCTGGGATTGGGCGAAAAGCTCCTTGCCGCCCAGTAGGAGTGTCATCACAACGGCCAGGGTTGTGGCCCCGGTGATTGGCCAACGATGGGTGGGCTTCATATGGACGCTATCTTTTCCGGGCGGTGATTTGGCGGCCCCTTGAACGTTGCGGCGTACATGTGGGCGCGCGCGGTAGTTCAGGGCACATGCGATCAGGAATCTCTCGATTCGTTGGCTGCTCAGCTTTCTCCTGAGCTACTTCGGTGGCCACGCAGCGGCGTCATCGCCGCGCTGACCTTAGATACCGAATTCCGGACCGTACGTGCTCATACAGCGACCTTTCGCAGGCGAACCGCAGTCGGTATCAGTTGTGTCCTCGCCCAGATACCCTGTACGCGGAAAGACAGTTGAGAATGACATGATGTTGCGTTGGCCTGTGGTGGCGGGGTTGATCTTCGCCCTTTCGGGGTGCGTCCCCGAGCAGCCGACGACGTGGCACGAGGAGGGCACGTACCGCTGGCGCGAGGTGGCAGTAGCGTCCCGAGGTGGACCCGGGTTTACCTCCGTCCCTGCTCGCCGGACCGGTATCGACTTCGCAAATGTGCTCGCGCGGGAAACCGCCATTGCGCACGATCATTTGCTTATTGGGTCCGGCGCTGCCGTGGCTGACTTCGATGGGGACGGCCTTCCCGATATCTACTTTTCCCGCCTTGAAGGCGACAATGCGCTCTACCGCAACCTAGGTGGGTGGTCATTCGAAGACGTGACGGCGATCGCGGGGGTGGCCGCCCCCGACCGATATTCGACAGGCGCGGCATTTGCGGACGTCGACGGAGATGGGTGGCTAGACCTTTTTGTCACTTCGCTGGGCGGCCCGAACGCACTCTATAGAAATTTGGGGAACGGTCGCTTTGAAGAAGTCACCGATGCCTCCGGCCTGGCTTCGAACCTGGGGAGCACCAGCGCCGCGTTCGCAGACATTGACGGTGACGGCGACCTCGACCTCTATGTGGCTGCCTACAAGGTCGAAAGTGCTGCCGATGTCCTACGCCCTTACGAAAATGCGTCCGTCGAGCTTGTCGTCGATGGCCCCGACGGCCCGTCCATCGCGGAGCCATTTCGGGAGCATTTTCGCATCGAGTCGCGAGGAGGGGTGGATGTGGCGGTCGAACAGGCGGATCCGGATCGTCTCTACCTAAACGATGGGGCCGGCGTGTTTGAGCCGGTGCCATGGGATGGTGGGCGTTTTCTGCAGTCGAATGGCCAGCCGCTCACGCGCGATCTGGACGATTTCGGCTTGGCCGTTGGCTTCCACGACGTGGATGGCGACGGAGACCCCGATCTTTATGTCTGCAACGACTTTGATGACCCGGATCAGCTGTGGCTCAACGACGGAACGGGCTTCTTTCGCGCCGCAGACCTTCTCGCGCTGCGCACGACGAGCCACGCCTCCATGGCCGTGGACTTCTCGGACATTGATCGCGACGGCCATGTGGACTTCTTTGTCGCGGACATGCTCAGCGCTGACCCAGCCAAGCGGCTCGCTCAGGTTCCGCTGCATGCCTCGATTGAAAAACCGATTGGTCGGTGGAGCGATCGCCTCCAGGTCGGGCGCAACACGCTCTTCCTCTCTCGTGGTGACGGCACGTGGGCGCAGATGGCCGAGATGGCCGGCGTCGACGGGTCCGAGTGGACCTGGGGCAGCGTCTTCTTGGACGTCGACCTCGACGGGTATGAGGACCTCCTCACGGTCAACGGGCACGGCCGTGACATGCGAGACGGAGACGCCTTCGAGCGCATCTCGAGTCTACGCGGGTCCATGACGTGGGATGATGCCAAGTCGCTGTATCCGGACTTGCCGACGAAGAACCTCGCCTTCCGCAACAGGGGAGATCTGACGTTCGAAGAGGTCGGGCAGGCCTGGGGTTTCGGCGACGACCCAGACGTCTCTCACGGCATCGCGCTCGGGGACTTTGACGGAGACGGTGATCTGGACGCGGTGGTGAACAGACTCAATATGACCGCTTCTCTGTTACGAAATGAAGCGACGGCTGCGCGTGTTGCCGTCCGGCTGGTGGGCCGGCCCCCGAACTCTTGGGGCGTGGGCGCCCGGGTGCGTCTGCTCGGCGGCGCGCTGCCCGTTCAAGACAAGGAGATGCGCGCAGCGGGGCTATACCTGTCTGGGTCGGAGCCCCTCGTGACGTTTGCGGCGGGGGCGGAGTCGTCGGAGATGACCCTGGAGGTCGTGTGGCGCAGTGGTCTCGTCAGCCGGGTGCCGGCCTCAGCGAATCGGCTCTACGAGATTCAGGAAGATGGGGCGACCGCACTCGCCCCGAGCGAGGTCGAAACAGCGGCCACGATCTTGTTCGAAGATTCATCAGGGCTTCTTGATCACACCCACGAAGACCAGGCCTTCGCAGATTTTGCTCGGCAACCGCTCCTCCCGTATCAGCTCTCCCGTCTTGGGCCTGGGGTGACTTGGGCAGACATCGAGGGTGATGGGGATGCCGACCTGGTCGTCGCAGCCGGTTCTGGCGCGGCGCGTGTCACGATGCGAAACGACGGAGCACGCTTTTCGAAGCTGGAGGGCTCGACGGGCACACACGACCAGACGACGGTACTGCCGGTGTGGGGTGGGGCCGGGGCGTCACTGATTGTGGGTCAGACGAGCTACGACTCCTCGACGCCGGACGAGGCTCGTGCGGTGCCGGGTGTCATTGGGATGGCCTCGACCGGCGGAAGCGGGTCCGTGCCCATCGTGGGGCCGCATCTGACTTCCGTGGGCCCTCTCGCTCAAGCGGACGTGGACGGCGACGGCGACTTGGACCTGTTCGTGGGCGGACGATCGGTCCCCGCCTACTACCCGTTGCCTGCCACGTCGCGCCTCCTCATGAACGAGGGCGGGTCGTACCGCGGGACGCCAGAGGGTACACGCTCACCGTTCAGCGATGTTGGCCTGGTCTCGAGTGCCGTGTTTACGGACATCGACGCAGACGGTGACCCCGATCTGGCGTTGGCTCTGGAATGGGGGCCGATACGCCTGTTCCTAAACGAAGGCGGAGGCTTCCGGGACGTTTCAGAAGAATGGGGACTCGCCGCCTTAACGGGGCTCTGGAATGGCATAGCCGCAGGGGATCTGAACGGGGACGGGAGAATGGACCTCGTCGCGACCAACGAGGGATTGAACACTCGTCTGGCCACGTCCCCGGACCGACCCCTGACGCTCGTGCATGGGGACGTCGACCAGAGTGGATCTTGGGAAGTCGCGCTCTCTCGAGCGCGCGCGCCCCGAGGGCCGTTGTACCCGTTGGCCAGATTCGAACAGATGCGGGCAGGCCTTCCTTCATTGCGAGGGAGGATCGGGGCGTTCGATGCATACAGCCAGGCCACGCTCGGGGAGGTGCTCGGTATCGATCCCAGTCGGCTCTTCCAACTCCAGGTCGCCACGCTTGCTCATACGGCGTTCTTCAACATGGGTACATCGTTCGAGTCGCGGCCGCTCCCGGACCTGGCCCAGCTTGCCCCGGCCTCGCACGTAGGTGTGGCGGACGTCGATGGTGACGGAGTCGAGGACCTGCTCCTGACACAGAACTTCTTCCCTACAGATGGCTTCACCCCGCGCTACGACGCCGGCCGCGGCCTAATCCTGCTCGGAGAGGGGGACGGAGGGATGCGTCCCTTGGGGGGGGACGTGTCCGGTTTGATCGCTTACGGCGACCAGCGGGGGGCTGCGTTCGCCGATTATGACTCCGATGGTCGCATTGATTTCGCCCTAGCGCAGCACGGATCCGAGACGAAGCTTTTTCACAATGTGGGAGCGAAGCCGGGGCTCAGAGTCCGCCTCGAAGGGCCCGTACTCAATCCCGTCGGCGTGGGTGCGGTTGTGCAGATTCTCTACGATTCCGCGGTTGGCCCCGCCCGGGAAGTCCACTCGGGATCGGGGTATTGGTCGAGTGATGATACCGTTCAAGTCCTTGGTCTTTCTGGCACGCCACGAGCGGTCCGCGTGCGCTGGCCAGGAGGCGTCGTCACCGAAACGCCCGTCCTCGCAGGGGCCCTTGAGGTCGTAATCCAATTTGAGCCGTCTTGATCGTGTAGTAGCGCCCGGGCATGTTCCTGGCGCCCCACCCCTCTTCTTTTTGGTCCCAGTCGGGCGAATCCCCTTTTCCACGAGCGAAAACGGCGTGTTGGCAAGACTCCCCGACGGTGCCCAGTCGTTCGGACTGCCTTGTGGTGGTGGTGAGACGGCGCCGCGCCACCGGCCTAGGAGCCCTTGGATGTGGGGGGTGTTGTTGCTTTCAATGGCCGCGTGCGTTGACGGCCCCGCTGCCGGCAGCGGCCCCTCGATGGTCGAACGCCTGGATCAGTTGGCTGAGACTGTCGACCCGATGCGAAATCGTTTTGCGAACAGCGCAATGGTGTCTGCCATGGAGGCCTTGCCTCCCCGACAGACCGAAAGGGAGGCGCTCCTCTTTCGCCTGGCGTTGGCGGAGCAGAGGCTCTACGCCGGTCGGCTCGACGAGGCGATTCGCGATCTTGAGTCTTTGCGTAGCGATCTAGTGGCCTACCAGCAGACGGCGTCTCCCGCTGACCAGGCGCCTCCGACGTTCGAATACTCGATTCTGGACTTCCTCGCGATCGCCTACTTTCGCTCTGGTGAGCGGAAAAACTGTATCGACGGTGTCGGCCCGGTGGCTTGTCTCGTGCCCGTGCCTTCAGAGGGGATCTCCGCAGACGTCGAGGGCGCAGTGTTGGCCGCTCGGGTGTACGGAGAGCTACTCGAGTTGGATCCGACGAGTATAGGCGTGCGGTGGATGCTCAATCTCAGCCATATGATGGTCGGCACCTACCCAGCCGAAGTCCCTGTCGCGTGGCGTATCCCACCGGAGGTATTCGACTCTGAGTATCAGATCGGGAGATTCCAGGAGGTGGCCGGCGTGCTAGGCGTGAACGAGGTCGGTCATGTTGGGGGCGCCGTGATGGACGACTTCGATGGGGACGGGCTTCTGGATTTGATGGCGACATCGTGGCAATTACGTGACCCGATTCGTTTCCACCGGAACCGCGGTGACGGCACGTTTGAACACAGGACCGGCTCGGCCGGCCTTGAAGGGCTGTGGGGTGGCGGAAACCTGGTGCAGGCGGACTACGACAACGACGGCGCCTTGGATGTGTTCGTCATGCGCGGCGGATGGCTCGCTGACGGTCAGCCCAATTCTCTCTTGAAAAACAGGGGAGACGGCACCTTCGAAGACGTGACCGAAGCAGCGGGCCTCTTGATGCCGACCTACCCCACGCAGACCGCGACCTGGTTGGACTTCGATGGCGACGGACTCCTGGACCTATTCGTGGGAAACGAGACGTTCGGGGTGACCCCGCATCCGAGCCAACTTTTCGCGAATCTTGGGGACGGCACGTTCCGCGATGTCGCGCCTGAGGTAGGGGCCGCCGTAGTGGGAATCGTGAAGGGGGTCGCTTCTGGCGACTACGACAACGACGGCCGTCCCGACCTGTACGTGTCACGCACAGGCGCGCCCAATGTCTTGCTGCGAAACGAGGGGGTGGGATCTGATGGTGCGTGGCATTTTAGTGACCGGACCGACCATGCCGGTGTAGGGGAACCGGTCGACGCCTTCCCCACTTGGTTCTGGGACTACGACAACGACGGCTGGCTGGACATCTATGTGGCCGGGTATCGCACTAATTTTGGCGATGTGGCTGCCGAGTACCTCGGTCTGCCGCACACGTCCGAGCCTCCTCGCCTGTATCGCAACCGAACCGATGGCACCTTCGAAGACGTAACTGAGCGTGTGCACCTCGATCGGATCCAGTTTTCTATGGGATCCAACTTTGGGGATCTCGATAACGATGGTTGGCTTGATCTGTACCTCGGGACCGGGGACGCCTACTTTCAAGCGTTGATGCCCAATCGGATGTTTAGGAATGACCGTGGCCAGGGCTTCCAAGACGTGACGACTTCGGGCGGCTTCGGCTTGATCGAAAAGGGTCATGGCGTCGCGTTCGGGGACATAGACCATGACGGAGACCAAGACGTGTTTGCCGCCATGGGTGGGGCATATGAGGGGGACCTGGGTCGCAACGTGCTTTTCGAGAACCCTGGGCACGGGAATCACTGGGTCTCTCTTCGTCTCGTCGGTCAGGACTCGAATCGATCTGCGATCGGTGCCCGCGTGTCAGTGGAGTTTGACGATGGGGGTCTGCGCCGGGTGCTGCACCGCACGGTAACGAGCGGGAGTTCCTTTGGTGGGAACCCGCTAAGGCTCGACATCGGGCTTGGGGCCGCGATCGGCGCCGTATCGGTGACTGTGTCGTGGCCTACTTCCGGTGTGGTGGATGTGATTGACGGCGTGACTCCCGACGCAGAGTACCGCATCGACGAGGGGAGCGGGCGAGTCGAAGTGGTGCAGCGAGGGCCGTTTGTCTTGGGCGGGGAGGGAGCGTGACCGAACCGGCAGAATCTCCGCGCAGGCCGCGGCTGCCTTCGCTTCTACCCAAATGGTTGAAGCGATCTCTGTCTGTCCTGCTGGTGGGCTCGGCCTTCATGCTCGCCGACACCGTCTATCTCGTGTTGGTCCGGTTGGCGGACGCGGTCGGTTTGGCGCCCTTTGCCTTAGGGGCGGCGACGCTGCCGCGGTTTTACCAGGTCATGCTCCTGGGCCACACTGGCGTTGGGCTGGTCTTGGCGGCGCTCATGCTGGGCTTCCTCGTCGCTCATTTGCCCGCGGTGTGGCGCCGGTACCATGCGGGCGCGGTGTGGACGGGTGTCCCCTACGCGCTGCTCGGTGCCCTACTCGTGGTGAGCGGGCTCTTCATTCTGTCGGCTGCAGCGAGTAGGGAGAACCGGTGGGCGTGGTGGCTGCACGTGGGTGGCGGCTTGTTCGTCGTGGTGGCCTACGTCGCTCACCGCTTGGTGAGCTACACGCGCCCTGAGGTGGTGCGGATCGCCCGCTTCTTGGGAATCGTGGCCGCGTCCGGCCTGGCGATGTTCATGCTGCACGGCGCGCTGGGTGTGTCCTCCCCGGTGGTGGCCGGCGGACTGGCTTCCACTGGCCCGGGAAGTCCGAACCGCGACGTGTCCATACTCATGCGAGGCCGTTTCGGGGACGCCGGGTGGGTTCCGGTTGGCGCGGTGCCACCGGAAAGTCCGTTCTTTCCGTCTGCGGCGACCACGACTACTGGTGGGTACTTGGCGGCTCGCATTCTTACCCAGCCCGGCTGGGGCACTCCTGCCGCGACGGTAAGGGCCGAGGTCGAGCAGAGCGGCTTCGTCCGTGAATCCCGCATTGGGGCCGAGACGTGTGAGGCATGTCACCCCGATGTCGTCGATCAATGGGCGGCCTCCGCGCACCGCTTCGCTTCGTTCAATAACCCGTTCTACGAAGCCACGATCCGGAGTATGCGCGAAAGCGCACTCGAACCCAACCCGTGGGTGGCAGAGCACATAGAGGCGCTCGGGGGCGATGTGGCAGGAGTGGGGGAAGCCAAGAGCAAGTGGTGCAGCGGTTGTCATGATCCAGCGCTCATGCTGGCGGGTACAATGGGGCGAGATATCGATCGGGGCTCCGTCGAGGCTCAGGCCGGGCTTACCTGCCTCGCGTGCCACGCGATCGACCAGATCCACGACCAAACCGGCAACGGCAACTACAATATCGCGGACGCGCAGGAGGACCCGTACTTGTTCTCCGACTCTCCGGTCGGGTCCGCGAGCCGGTATCTGCACGACCTCGCGCTCAAGGCGCGGCCGGCGGTTCACAAGGCGCAGCTCCTGAAGCCGTTCTTCAAAGAAAGCGGGTACTGCGCCACCTGCCACAAAGTGAGTCTTTCGGAACCCGTCAACGGATACCGGTGGCTGCGCGGCCAGAACGAGTTCGACAACTGGGATGACAGCGGGGTGTCTCTGAACGCTTCACGGACCTTCTACCTTCCGCCCGCGCGCCGTGTGTGTCAGGACTGTCACATGCCGCCCGAGCCGGCGCCTCGCGGCGACGTGGCCGCCGACAACGGGATGGTTCGGTCACACAGGTTTGTGGCGGCGAATACCGCCTTGCCGTTTTTGCGAGGGGACACCTCAACGCTTCGCCGCGTCGAGGATTTCCTTCAGGCGGAAAAGCTGCGGGTAGATGTTATTGCGGTGCGAGTTGCCGGCAGGGAGACTGCGATGCCTTTGGCGAAGGCGTCATCGTCGATCCCCTCCGGAACGTCGCTCACGGTCGACGTCGTTGTCCGCAACCTTGGGGTCGGGCACACCTTTCCTGGGGGGACGAACGACTCTAACGAAGGCTGGTTGGAGTTCACCGTCACGGACTCGACCGGAGCCCAGTTGGTGGCGAGTGGTTTGGTGGGCGCCGACGGGTACCTGGACCCCATGGCGCACACGTTCAAGGCGGTCATCGTCGACAAGAACGGCAACCCGATTCAGCAGCGGAATGCTCAGGACATTCATGTTACCGTGTACCAGAACGTGATCGGCCCCGGGACGGCAGATCTCGCCCACTACGAATTCACGCTTCCCTCTGAGTTGGCAGGTGGGAGAGTCACTGTTGCTGTCCGGCTCCTGTGGCGGAAGTTCGACCGCGCTTACACGGAGTTTGCGTACAACGCCAACCCCGAGGGATTTCGCGCCTTCACTGCCGTGCCGGATCTGCCGATCACGGAGGTGGCCAGGGACTCCGTAGTCTTAACCGTGACCGCCGCGGGGACCGGCAGCGCCGGCGAGGCCGTTCCGGCCGAAAGCGAGTGGATGCGCTACAACGACTACGGAATCGGACTCCTCTTGGAGGGCGACACCCGTGGCGCTGCGGGGGCTTTTGCCCGCGTCGAGGCCCTTCGACCGACATCGCTAGATGGCCCCCTCAACCTGGCTCGCACAGCTTTCGCTGAAGGGAACCTGCTGTCGGCCTATGAAGCCCTGGCGCGGGTCGAGGCCTTGGAGTCGGCGAACGCTCAGGCCGCGTGGGTGTGGGGGCAGGTGCTGCAAGAAGACGGGCGGTATGCCGAGGCGGGCCAGGCGTACACGCGTGTTCTGGAGGACTTCCCGGGCGACCGAGCTACATGGCGTGCACTAGGGCGCACCCGCTATCTGGATCAACAATACGACGATGCGCTTGCGGCGCTCCAGGAGGTCCTGAACATCGACCCCGAAGATCGGGTGGCCCACTATCACCGCATGCTCTCCCTGCGGGCACTCGGGAGGAACGCGGAAGCCGACCTCGCTGAGGCGGCGTATCTCTACTACGGCATCGATGAGGCCGCGCAGGAGATCACGCGAGCGTATCGGGCTCAAGACGAGGGTGCCAACATCATGGCCCAACCCATTCCGATTCACCGACTTCCGATTCGTAGATGATCTTCCGTCGTTATTTGCAGGTAGGTTCGGGACTTGTCGTTCTGCTCGCCGCATGCGGTGGTGCCGAAGAGGTCCCTCGAGACGCCCCGGAGTATTCGGGGCCCGCCTATGCCTCCGGCGCCGGCGCCGGCTCGTCGACGGCGCTCCGTTTCACCGAGATCTCCGTCGATGCAGGGATCGACTTCCAACACGCGACCGGCGCGTTGGGCGAAAAGTGGATGCCCGAGACCGTGGGAAGCGGCGCGGCCTTCTTCGATTACGACGGCGACGGTGACGCGGATTTGTTGCTTGTGAACTCAGATTGGTGGAAGGGTCAGGTGTATGAGAGGGCGCGGCCGACGCAGCGGTTGTACCGGAATTTGGGTGACGGACGATTTGAAGACGTGACAGTGGCAGCTGGGCTCGACCTTTCGCTCTACGGCATGGGGGTCACCGCCGCGGACTATGATGGAGACGGTGACGTGGACGTCTACCTGACGGCGGTTGGACCGAACCTGCTCCTTCGCAACGATGGAGGCCGGTTCACGGACGTGACCGCATTCGCCGGTGTGAGTGGTCAGCGCGCTGGCGGTGACGCGTCGTGGTCGACCGGGGCCGTCTGGGTCGACATAGATCTGGATGGGTGGGTGGATCTTTATGTTTGCAACTATGTGCGCTGGAGCCCCGAGACGGATCTCTTCGCCACCATCGATGGCTCCACGAAGTCCTATGCCACGCCGCAGCAGTATTCGGGTGACTCATGCCGGCTCTATCGCAACACCGGCAACGGGCGTTTCTCCGATGTCACGGAGGCTGCCGGGGTATTCAATCCCGAAGGGAAATCGCTCGGCGTAGCTGTCGCCGACATCAATGACGACGGCTGGCCCGATCTCGTGGTCGCGAACGACACCCAGCGCAATTTTCTTTACCGAAATGATGGGGACGGCACTTTCACAGACATCGCCGTGCGGGCGGGCGTCGCATTTGACGAGGCCGGTCGAGCACGCGCTGGAATGGGCGTGGACGTGGCAGATCTGACCGGTGAGGGCCAGTGGTCGATCGCGATCGGCAACTTCGCGCATGAGCCCGTCGCCCTTTTCACGCAGATCGGAGAAGATCTTTTCCAGGATCGAGCTGGCGCGGCCCGGCTCACGAGATCGACGCTCGTTCCGCTCACCTTCGGCGTTCTCTTCGCCGACTTCGATCTTGATGGGGTCCCCGATCTGGTGAGCGCCAACGGACACATCGAGCCAGGCGTCGCCGCGGTGCAGCAAGATCAGACCTTCGCGCAGCGTCCCCAGATGTTCCTGGGGGACGGCAGCGGGCGCTTCGCAGACGTGAGCGATCAACTTGGCGACGGGTTTGCTCAACCTGTGGTGGGGCGAGGCATCGCGACCGCGGACATCGATGGGGACGGCGATCTTGACCTTCTATTAACGGTCAACGGCGGTTCGCCCCGTCTGTTCCGGAACGACCTCGAGGGGGCTGCATCAATCGGCGTTCGCCTTGAAGGCCTGGAACCGAATCGCACCGGACTGGGAGCTTTGGTGACTGTGTTCACGGGTGAGCGTGTGCAGCGCCGCTTCGTCGGCACCGGCTCCTCTTACCTTTCGCAGTCCGCGGCAACGCCGCTGCGTTTCGGCCTCGGGGGTGAGGCTGCAGCGGACAGCGTCGTCGTGCGGTGGCCACGCTCTGGCACTACGAGCAGGGTGGGCACCGTGGCCGCTGGGGAATTCGTCACCATGGGAGAAAATCGATGAACGTACGCCCGTGGATAGGGGCTTTTTGCTGTGTCGTTGGCGCGGCCGTGATGACGTCGTGCCGCGATGCCGGGCCGCCCCCAGATCCTGCGGATCTGCTCACGATCCGGACGGTTGGGCTCGCGTTTCTTGAAGAGAATCGACTCGAGGAGGCCGCGACCGAGTTTAGGCGGCTTATCGACATGACGCCGGATGAGCCCCTCGGGTACGCCAACCTTGGCCTGACCTACCTGCGTATGGGGCGCCTCGATGAGGCGGAGGCTGAGGTTCGCGGCGCCCTTGCCCTCGTTCCCGAAGATCCGGATGTACACCTGATTCTCAGTGAGATCCTCCTGGCCCAGGACCGCCCGGAAGAGGCGCGCACCGAGTTGGAACTCGGGCTGGCTGCGAACGCGGACCACGTAAAGACTCTTTACGCATTGGCCTCACTGGGCTCGGATAATGCTGAACCCTCGGCGCCGGCGCGCCGGGCCGCCGCTTTGGGGTCCTTGGTTGACCTTCAGCAGGGCAACGTCGCTGCGCGTGTAGAGTATGTGAACGCACTCTTGGCCACCGATGACCCCCAAGGCGCCGCGATCCAGTTGGAGGTCCTCCGTCAGCTAGTCCCGGACTTCCCTGTCGAGGGTCAGGATCTCTTTGCGGTCGCACTTGAGGCCGCTCGCGCCGGTGACGTAGCTCGGGCCCGTGGACCCGCACTGGCCTTCCATAACGTCATGCGGACGACTCCTGCCTACCAGCAAGGCCTCATTGACCTTCGTGGCCCGGGTGGCGTTCTGGTGGGATTCCCGGTGGTGACGTTCAGTCAGGCGGTTGGCGCGGATGTTCGCGATGTCGAGACGGTCCTCGCCGCGCTGCGTTTCACAGACGCGACGGAAATTGTGGGCATCCCAGGGGGGACCACGCTCGGGGGCACGAGTGTGCTCGCGCTGGCCGACATTGACGGAGACCGTGACGATGACATTTACGTCGATGGCCGTCTTCTCCAGAACGACATCACGGGGTTCGCGGACATTACAACAGCCGCCGGACTGCCTGCCGGGGAGCCGACCGCCGCAATATTCGGCGACTACGACAACGATGGGGCGCTCGATCTTTATGTCGCCCTCGGGGGAAGCGGACTCCTGTTTAGAAATCATGGGAACGGCACTTTCGAAGACGTGACGGACGCCCTCGGCGTCCCCTTACCCGAAGGGACGCCGCTCTTCCTGGATTTCGATCAGGATGGTGATCTCGATCTAACCGTCGCCGGAACCGCGGCCGGTGTGATGTTGCGCAATAATCTGGACGGCTCGTTCACCGACGTCAGCGCGCGCGCCGGTGTGACTGCACCAGCTGGCTTGGGCGGCTCATCGGCCTTCGGTGACCTCGACGACGACGACGACCTCGACTTCGTGGTATCCACCGATCAGGGTTTACGCCTTTACGACAACGAACGTCTGGGACGCATGGCGGATCGTGCCGACGCACGAGGGCTCGACCGGCGAGGGCGGGGAGTTCTCTCCATCGGCGACTACAACAACGACGGGTTCCTAGACCTGCTGACCGCCTCACGCGGGGAGGTCGGGGTCACGCTGCACCTAAGCAGCGGCGGCCTGCGCTTCGATGTGGACCAGCGGCCCAGTGGCCTTCTGCGCGCTGCCACCGAACTCGCGATCTACGATGCGGCCTTGGTCGACTTTGACAATGATGGTTGGCTGGATGTGCTGTTGGTTGGCGAGTCGGCCGATGGGGTCGGCGCGGTCAAACTCTTCCGCAATGCGGACGCCGGCCGCTTCGACGACGTGTCTCACCTTGTCCCGGCGCTGCCGCCCCTCCGTCGGGTGGCGATTTCAGACTTCGGTGATGACGGCGATCTCGACATTTTCGTGTCCACCAGCGACGGATCCGTAAGGCTGCTTCGCAACGACGGCGGCAATGGAAATCGCTATCTGAAGATGCGACTCGTCGGCCTGTCCACGGGCAGCGGGAAAAACAACTACTTCGGTCTTGGGGCCAAGATCGAGGTCCGCGCGGGAGGTCTTTACCAGTCCCGAGTCGTCACAGGACCGGACATTCATGTTGGCCTTGGCCGACGCGCCCGCGCCGACGTCGTGCGCGTGCGGTGGCCGAACGGTGTCCCTCAGAACCTCTTCTATCCTGGTGCCGACCAATCGGTGGTTGAGGAGCAGATCCTAAAAGGATCGTGCCCCTTCCTCTACGCGTGGAACGGTGAACGCTTCGAGTTCGTGACAGACCTCATGTGGAAGAGCGCTCTTGGCATGCCCATGGGCCTCATGGCCCAGGGTGACGCAGAGTACGCGCCCCCGGCACCATCTCAGGAATACCTTCGGATTCCAGGCGATGCGCTACAGCTGCGGGACGGCCGATACGAAATTCGCGTCACCGGCGAACTGTGGGAGGTGTTTTTCATCGATGAGGTGGATCTCCTCATGATAGACCACCCGGATTCAATCGACGTATTCGTCGATGAACGGTTCGTTTTCGCTGAGCCCGATGCACCCCTCCGCTTGCATCAGTTGTCGGCGCGCCGCCGTCCGTTGTCTGCGGTGGATCACCGTGGGCGCGACGTCCTGCCGGCCCTGTCCGCCTCGGACGACGTCTATGTCAGTGACTTCGAGCCTGGGCGCTATCAGGGCGTGAGTGAGGTCCACGACCTGATTCTGGACTTGGGCGACTTCGGAGCTAACGAAGCGGTCCAACTCTACCTACGGGGTTGGATCTTCCCGACGGATGCGAGCATCAATGTTGCTTTGTCACAATCCGATGCCCTCGGTACGATCATGCCGTATTTGGAGGCGATAAACGCGGCGGGGCAGTGGGAGACGGTGGTCCCCATGCTCAGTTTTCCGTCTGGGAAGAACAAGACGGTGATCCAGGACCTGACCGGCTTGTTCGCAACCGCCGATCACCGGGTCCGGTTGCGCACGAATATGAACATCTATTGGGACGAAGCCTTCCTTTCGGTGGGGAGCACAGACGCTCCGGTCATGGTGACTCGGCTCGAGCCTGAGACGGCGGACTTCCGCTACCGGGGGTTCTCTCGTCAATACCGAAAAGGAGGACGATTCGGCCCTCATTGGTTCGACTATCAGACGGTCACCACCGAGTCGCCGTGGAGGGCCATCCAGGGCACGTACACCCGGTACGGCGACGTGCTTCCGTTACTAACCGAGGCGGATGATCGTTATCCGATCATGGGTCCGGGTGACGAGCTTGCCATCCACTTCGATGCGGCCAACGCGCCAGAGCTTCCTGACGGTTGGACGCGTGACTTCCTCATATACACTGAGGGCTGGATCAAGGACGCCGACCTCAATACTGCGGACGGATGGAGGGTCGAGCCGTTGCCTTTCCACGCGATGACCCAATATCCCTACGGCCCGGGGGAAGCATATCCGTACCCGGAGTTGATAGGTCTATACCACACGCGTGAGCCTGCACCTCCGGCACCGCTTGCCGGCGTTCCCCGACCAACGAGCAGGTAGTAGCATGTCGCGGTGGACGGTCGCTACTGTGGGTGCGCTGTCCCTGCTCGCTGCCTGCGGTCCTTCCGGGCCACCCACGTGGTCGAACGGTGTCGGGGAGCTGGTGCATGCGGAATGTGCAGGCTGCCATCGGCCCCAAGGACCGGGGCCTTTCTCACTGCTCCGCTACGAGGGCGCCGCCCGGCGTGCGGAAGATCTCGCCGAGATGGTCTCCGCGCGGACGATGCCGCCTTGGCTGCCGTCGCCCGATGGGCCGCATATGGCTGACCCGAGGCTTCTCACTCCTGAACAAATCGACTTGATCGTGGCATGGGCCGCCGCGGGTGCGCCCGAGGGTAATCCGAACAAGGCTCCGGTGCCGCCGGTATGGCCGAGCGGTTGGGCCTTGGGCGAGCCCGACCTCGTCGTCTCGAGCGGGGACGTGTTCCAGGTCCCAGCAGAGGGTGGTGAGATCTTCCGAAACCTGGTGTTGCCGGCCAACGTAGACCGACCTCGTTGGGTCCGTGCCATCGAGCTTCGCCCCGGCAATCCGCAAGTGGTTCATCACGCCACGATTCGCGTGGATCGCACGTCGGCGTCGCGCTTGGCAGACGCGCGGGACACGCTTCCGGGCTTCGATGACATGTTCTCCAGGACCGAGGCGCGACCCCCCGGTGGCTTCTTTCTGGGGTGGACCCCGGGCCGCCTGGCCACGCCGTATTCGAACGGCATGGCCTGGAGCCTTGAGCCGGGGGCAGACTTGGTGGTTCAACTCCACCTACGGCCCACCGGGGACCCTGCAGAAGCCTCCGTGGAATTAGGACTGTACTTCACGGACGTAGCACCCACCGAAATGCCGCTCATCGTGCGCCTCGGGGGGCAGGAGATGGACATCCCAGCGGGGGAGGCCGAGTACGAGGTCCTCGACGAGCTTGTGCTCCCGGTCAGTGTGAGCGCCCTCGGCGTGTATCCGCACGCGCACTATCTGGGGCGGGAAATGGACGCTTGGGGGGTGACGCCCGAGGGGGACTCCATACCGCTGCTGGACATCCCTCGCTGGGACTTCAATTGGCAGGACGCTTATCGTTACGCCGCGGGCATCCGCCTGCCGGCGGGCACCGTCCTGAAAATGCGTTACACGTTCGACAACTCTGATGAAAATCCGCTCAATCCGTTCGAGTCCCCACGTCGAATCGTATACGGCCCTACGTCTGGCGACGAGATGGCGGAATTCTGGCTCCAAGTGCTCCCGGATTCGCCGTCGGACGGGGCGCAGCTCTCGCAGGCTCTTGCGGCGAAACACGGGCGAGACCGGGTGGCCGGTTGGCGCCATCTCCTTGCCATGAATCCCTCGGACCCAGAGTCTCTTTTTGGACTCGGAAGTGAGGCCCAGGCGCGGGGAAATTATGAAGAGGCGCTCGCTCTTTATTCGCGCGCGTTGGCTGTGCAACCCGACTACGCTCAGGTGCTCTACAACACCGGGTTGATTCGGGAGGAGGAGGGCGAGGCCCCCGCAGCCGCACGACTTTACGAGCGCGCGGTCGCGTCCCTGCCGCAGTACCCCGCCGCCTGGAGCAACCTCGGTCGATTGCGGGCAGGGGAGGGCGACCTGACGGGCGCCCGCGCGGCTCTTGAGCGAGCCGTCGCGGCCGACTCGACGCACGTCGAGGCTCAGAACAATCTTGGCAGCGTGCTCAGCGAATTAGGAATGGTAGCCGATGCCGAGCGCCACTATCGCGCGTCCATCCTTGCCGCCCCTGACTTCGCACCGGCTCGTTTCAACCTCTCCCTCCTTTTGGTGTCGTTGGGTCAGGGCGAAGAGGCACTGCTTGAGCTCAACCGCGCACTGTCGTTGGACGGCGCCAACGTGCAGGCGGCGCTCGCGGTGGGCTGGGCGCTGGCGACCGAGCCGAACGAAGCATTTCGGCGTCCTGACCTCGCCGCCGATCTCGCGGGACAGGTGAGCGAGATCACGGGACCGCACCCTGCGGTTCTCGACGTGCAAGCCGCCGCCTTCGCCGCCTCGGGACGCTTCCTGGACGCGGTATCGCTGGTCGACCAAGCAATCGCCGAGTCACGGCTCCGCGGGGAGACCGAGCGCCTACCCGACCTTATGGCCAGGCGCGACCTCTATCGCGCGAAAAGGCCCTTTGTGCGGCTGCGGCGCTAGCCGGTTGCGGAGCCCCGACCCGGTGCCTAGTTGCTCGGCGCCAGGTTGCCCGGTGCGTGGTTAGGCGGTGCGGGGTTGGCCAGTGCGTGGTTACCCGGTGCGCCGCTGGCCGAAGGTGCCTAGAACTCGCGCCTGACGGTGATTTCCGTGGCGCCGGCGGCGACAGGCACACGTTGGAGCTCTCCCGAAGGCCAGCGTACCTCTATCGCTTGAGCCAGTGCACGCAGCCCGAGCACCTGCACGGGATCGTCGGATGACCAAAATCCGGATCCCAGTCGCACCTCTCGGAAGGGCCCCGTGCCATCTTCATAGACCACCCGAATACTCGCACCGACGCCAACCGGGTTCTTGGGGCCGCCTTCAAGGCGCACTCTCAGACCGGGCGTAGCGCCAAGGTTGTGGAGCAGCGCGGTCGGCCCGGAGTTCTGACCGATCGCCACGTCCACGCGACCATCGGCGTCAAAGTCTGCGAGCGCGAGGCCACGCTGATCACCCGCAAGCGAGATGCCAGACTCGGCCGGGGTCAACGCGCGCAGTCCGCCCGCGCCGTCCCCAAGCAGGAGGAGTCCGCGGCCCGCATCGTGGCGCTCCGCCCCCAGCGCATTAGGGAAGAAGTTCTGTGCCAGAAGCACGTCTTCGGCTCCATCCCCGTTGAAGTCGGCGACGGCCACTCCGTGGGCTGGTGCGACCTGGGAGGGGGCGGGCAAGGGTACCGCCTCGAAGTGATCGCCCCGGTTGAAGAAGACCATGTGGTCGAGCGTCATGATCTGGTTCACCGTCGCGGCCCCCATAGAGGGTCCGAGGAGTTGGGCCATCGACGCATCCGCGTAGGCCTCGAACGTCGTCGTAGTCTGCGTGCGCACGAAGGGGAGCCCACGGGAGAGGCTGACCAAGTCGGATATCGGCGCGACGGCACCGATCCGGTCATCGAACGTGCCCAACAGGAAGTCCAACGTACCGCTCCGGTCGAAGTCACCCCAATACCCCAGGAGCGGCCGGTCCGCGGTGGGGGACAATCCCGTGTTGCGCCCCCAAGACGTGAGTACCAAGTCGGTCCGGCCGTCCCCGTCTAGGTCTCCGGTCGTGACCCCGTTCCACCAACTCTGGTAGGGGGCGAGCCCCCAGTCGCGGGTCTGATCGAAGAACCTCCCTCCTTCGTTAATGAAGAGGCGTGGCGGCCCCCAATCTATGGCCAGCACAAGATCAGAGTCTGCGTCACCATCGATGTCCGTGAACGTCGCTCCGGAGACCAGGCCTACCCGAGAAAGAGGAGCAGACCGGACGGAGTCGTAGACCAAAGTGCCGTCATCCTCCCGCAGGAAGAGTCTCGATGTCGGCACAATGGGATAAGCACTTTGGTAGGCCCGTCCACCCACGAAGACGTCAAGGTCACCGTCCCCATCGACGTCCGCAGAGGCGAGCGGTCCCGTCGATCCACCGTCAGACGACAGGGCCGGTGTGAGTGGTCCCAGCCCCGCGGTCCCGATCCGAACCGACCACGCTGGCGCGACCGCGCGGGCCACCTCGGGGGAAGGGGCTTCGTAGTTTGCTACGCCGACCAGTAAGGTGCGGCCGTCGATTCCCGGGAGGATGGTGGTCGCGTCGTATTCGAGACGTGCTGACGCTCCACCGGCCCGGAGTCGACCGTCCACGTTTTGGAACGTGGTCAATGACCCACCGGCACCGGCGCCGACCACCAGGTCTGGATCTCCGTCCCCGTCCGAGTCCGTCCATGCGATCCCTGGCCCGAGCTGACTCAGATGACGGGGAAGGAGAGGCTGGCCCGCCTCAGACACAAAGGGCAGATCCGTATGTATGTGCCCGAGCCAAGCGGATCGATCTTCAAACAGTGGGCCGGGCTCGGCAGAAGCCGTCGATGTGTCGACCGCCGGCTCTTCACCCGTCTCGCTGATCTCGTACAATCGGTTCGGGGATGCATCCCCGATCAGCGTGACGCCTCCCGACGGCCAGCGTACCTCGATGGTGAGCTGCTGCGCTCCGCCCGTAGCGAACACCTGCAGTCCGTCAGAATGTGAAAGGTAGAGGCCACCCGCGCCGACCTCACGCGCCTGCTCGACCGGGCCGCCGCGGACGTGAATGACCGCTCCGACGGCTCCTGTGTTCGGGGCCAAACCGCGCAGCCTCACGCCGATTCGTCCGGCGTTAGAGTCGTTGCGGAGGACCAGGGCAGGATCCCCCATTCGGTTGATCACGACATCCAGGTCCCCGTCACCATCCAGGTCCCCTGTAGCCAATCCATGGGAAATGTCGGATCCCACATCGAGCCCCCAGGCCCCTACGACAGGGTCAAACGTACCGTCGCCCTTATTGCGGAAGGCCCTGTTTGGCAGACGGAGTTCCGGGAATAGGTCGATCACGTCGTGCCACTCGGCCCCCGCGGTAGCCGGGGTCCTGCGAAGCCGGTCCCCCGTATCCGCATCGAGCGCGTTCCAACGGTGTCCGGTTGCCGCCAGAAGATCCGGAAGACCGTCTAAGTCCACGTCAACGAACTCGGTGCCCCAGGTCCATCCTGAGGCATCGAGGTGGGCCTGCTGAGCAACCTCCGTGTAGCCTCCGCCCGGCGCGCGCATGAGCAGCGTGTTTCGGTTCACCTGCATGGTCGACGTGAGGTCACCCTGCATGGGGCGGCGTTCCATCAGCGTCGACCTTTGCGTTTTTCTCAGGCGGGTCGAAACGGGCAACATGTCCGCCACGAAGATGTCTGTGGTGCCGTTGGCATCGACGTCGGCAAAGGCCACCGACATGGACGCGTGACTCGTCTTCGTGAGGTCCGGGGCCCCGAGCAACTGAAAGGAGCCGTCGCCGTCATTGATCCACACATGGTCAGGGCTCTCGAAATCGTTGGCCACGTAGAGGTCAGGTGCGCCGTCATCGTTCAGATCGCGAAAGCGGGCGCTCAGGCCCCATTCCTGTGGCTCTTTGGCAAGAGGCGTCCCGGAGCTGTCCCTGAATCGGTCCCCCATCACTGGAATTCGAGCGAAGGTGCCGCTCCCGTCGTTGATATACAGATCGTCCTCTTCTCCGAACTCCCAACTCAGGACGCCTTCGGGGCTCAGAACGACCTCGTAGTATTCGCGATACTTCTCGTTGACGACCCAGGTACCGGCCCGCTCCTCTAGGACAGGAGTCTCGCGTCGGTCGGCAGGTGAGAACGCGTCCGCCGCCCGGTACAGGCGGTAGTTCGCTGCGTAGAGATCCAGGTCTCCGTCCGCGTCGATGTCGGCAAGGGTCATCGTACTTCCGGCCCGGGTCGTCGCGAAGCCCGCCGCCGCCGAGCGATCCTGGAAGGTGCCATCGCCCGCGTTCTCCAGATACGCGACGGGGGCACCCATCGAGGACATCAGCGCATCCAGGTCACCGTCGCCGTCCAAGTCTACGAGTGCGACGCCCGTAGGGTGCCGGTCGGGAAGGTGTAACCCGGCAGTCGCACCCACTTCATCGAAACGAAAGCCCCCGCGGTTCAAATAGAGTCCGTTGGCTCCACGCGTGTTGGTCAGGAGAATATCCACCAAGGCGTCACCGTTGACGTCACCCAAGGCCACCCCCGCGCCGTTGGCGAGGTGTTGGTTGAGCCTGGTCATTTCTTCGCTCGGATCGTTCACGAAGGAAACCCCGGTACGGCCGGCGTCCAAGGATGTGAACCCGGGAGTCGACGCCCCTCGGACCGTCAATTCCCGCCATCTGACGGATCCGGTTTCGTGCCACTCCGGGGCACTTTCTGCACAGGCAGACCCCAGGATAGCGCCCAAGAGGGCACACATAGAGAGAGTGCCTGATCGAGTAAGTGATTCGTGAGGTTGGGACATTCGGATGGCTAACGAGGGATGGGGGTTCCGAAAGGAGAAACCGAGCGCGAAAGGACGCAACCCCAGACTGAAAGACGGGGAGTCGGCGCGTGTCTCCCACCGACCCAGGGTGGGGTGGGTCCTTGCCCCGGTCATCGTGCCGCACCACAGTTTGGACACGGATCGCCGTGAGTGGCGTACAGATGTCAGAACGCCTCCAGCGGAAGTGGCTCACCCACTGTCCAGACAGCCCTTAACCCCTCCGTCCATGCACTTTCGCGCCTACCCCGCACACGCTGCGCTTTTGGCCGTGTTGCTGCTCGTATTTGTGGCGGGCTGTGATTCGGGTTTGGACCCGACTCCGGACGACGGGTCTCCTCCGGGCCTAGACCTGGCCACCCCGTTCCCCATCGACCGCGGCGACGACGGCGTCGGAACGCCCGGCAAGTACAAAGGCATGTGGTTGCGGTTGGTCGACAACGGTGAGCCGACGGTGACGCCAGTGGATGGCATCGTCGGGGTGCTGTGTGTCGGCATGAGCGATGGGGCGGGCGAGTGCGGTGACTTCGTTGCACGCATTTCCAGCCACTGGATCGGCGAAGTGGCCGAGCAAGTGGTGGTCGTCAACTGTGGGCGGTTCGGTTACGGCATCGAGGATTGGAACGATCCTGATTATGAAGTCGACCTATGGGATCTCTGTCTCGATCTGGTCCTGCCCTATGTGGGCCTCCGCCTCGACCAGATTCGTGTGGTCTATCACAAAGCCGCCAACCGGAGGACCACGACGCAGGACGGTTCCCCACTTCCCTCGTATCCTCACTTGGATTCCGACTATCAGGCCCTGTACGACAACCTCACGACGTTCTCAACGCGCGTGAATCAGTTCTTCCCGAACCTCCAAGCGGCCTACACGTCCTCGCGCAGCTATGGGGGCTTTGCGACGACACCAGGGCGGGGTGAGCCGCTCAGCTACGAGGAGGGACATGCGGTCAATTCTTGGCTGGCGAATCACACTTCGGTTGGCGGGGTCTGGCAGGGGTGGGGCGCCTATTTGTGGGCGCCCTCTTGCACCGATGACGTGATGAACGGCGGGGGGGTCTGCTACTTCGACCACGACTTCATCGCGGGTGGCGTGTTCCCCTCTGCGTCGGGTAAGGGAAAGATCAGCTTTTTGATGCACCATCGTTTGCTGCTGGAGCGCTGGTACAGGCGTTAGCACCGGACCCCGCGGCGCGGGGAATTGGCCCGGCTTCAGGCTCGGAGGGAACCCAGCATCGAGCGCACGACGGCGGCGGGATCTGACGCCTGCATGATCGCCCCCACGACTGCCACGCCGGCGGCACCGGCAGCGATCACGGAGGCTGCTCTGCCAGGCGTGATTCCGCCGATTCCGACTACCGGGACTTCGACCGCCTGAGTCACAAGTCGAAGTCCCTCAAGACCGATCACGTCGCCGGCGTCGGTCTTGGTGGTGGTGGCGAATACGGTGCCGCACCCGATATATGATGCTCCGGCCAACACCGCATCGCGGGCGATCGCCGGGTCGTCAGTGGAGCGGCCGATCAGAAATTCGCGGGGCGCGGCGGCACGGGCCGCCTCCACCGGCATGTCGTCCGGACCAAGATGGACTCCGTCCGCACCTGCAGCCATCGCAACATCTAGTCGATCATTGATGAAGAGCAGGGCCCCCATGTCGCGAGTCAGTGGGCGTAGTTCATGGGCCACCTCCAGGAGTTCCCTAGCCGTGTCGCCCTTGTTGCGCAGCTGAAACGCTGTCGCGCCGCCTTGTAGCGCGGCGTGCACGATCTCAACGACGGAGCGTGGTGCGGCGAGCCGCCTCTCTACGATCACGATCACCCTGAGGTACGCGGCGAGTTCTGCGTTGTTCAACGTCCCTCGCGGTCCGCGGCCTTGGCCTGACGGGCGCCAAGCTCGTCCCATGCCCGTCGAGCGGCCGCTTTGGCCAGGTTGTGCTCGGCGAGGGTGCGCGTGAAGACGTGAGCGCCGTCGGGTGTCGCGACGAAGTACATGAAG
>ERZ890510.84-NODE-84-length-75863-cov-9.574346_pt1 | contig 75863 bp, 72 predicted proteins | sample MGYA00521265_ERZ890510 | MGnify/ENA primary metagenome ERZ890510 (study PRJEB32303, sample SAMEA104408624) | aquatic metagenome | biome: Brackish water; feature: Chemocline; material: water | place: Baltic Sea | collected 2014-10-26T21:54:00 | depth 110 m ... | reverse complement strand
GATGTATTAGCCGGCAATCGAGATTCAACACAGTGCGATCTTGCAGGGTTCACAACAGCAACCCAACCAGAGAGAGATAGAGAGTATTTTGGTCGGTACGACAGGGCTTTTTTGCCCCCCTCTCCCGACCAATCGTTCACGATCCGACTGCTCTAAAACCACTAGCCGCTACACCACGCCAAGTTCAGCCACAGCAGCCTCGCCCCCGCAACTCTCCTACTTACGTCCCATGACAACAACTGGCGGAGCAACACTGATCGAACGAATCAACCTGAAAGGTAAAACGCAACAACGGACCGACCACAGTTCAACTTAGGCTATGATGCCGTCGTATCGGAAGAATTGAATCACCGAGGATTAGCATATGTATGCGCTGGATGACATCAAGCGCTCGATAGAGCAACTCGATCACCAGGAAACGGCTGCACAGTCGTTTCATCTGGCCCAATCAAGCGCCTGAAAATCGGTGGCATCGAGCATCTAACGGTCGAACTCGAGGTGATGACCTGTGTTGTTTAGATCAACCAAAGCAGATGCAAAAGCCAGGCCAACAAGCTACAACGATCAAATCGACCTCGATGTAGCAAGCAACATTGAGACTGGCGAACATAAACGACGGTCAAGCAAGCCGTTCTCAAAAACAAAAACTACCCCCTCGCCAGACCTGAACGCCATATGGAACGAGCTAATGAGCATGAAAGTCGTGGTCGAAGAAGAGCATGATCGAAAGCTCCGTCGCATCGAAAGCGACTTACGCTGGACCATGACGCTAGTCGGAGCGCATCTCATAACCATCATTGGTGCAGCAATAGCCATGCTGGCGGGGCAGTAACGAACAGTACGGACACCTGCCAAAAGTCTTCTCGGAGCGAATACACTTCGCCGAGGTAATTTTTGACAAGTTAGTGGCGATTTTTAACGTCTAGTTTCTTTTATGGGAGTCGAATTCGGATGCGTATTGGGATCATGGGTGCGGGCGGTATTGGAAGTGTGGTTGGCGGACTGCTGTCGAAAGGCGGTCACGACATCACACTGATCGACCAGTGGCCAGAGCACGTTGAGAAAATCAAAACGGACGGCTTAATCGTCGAAACCCGTGAGGGCGAATTTCTCACTCACCCGAAGGCAATTCATCTCCACGAACTCCAACTGGAAACCGTGCCGTTCGATGCTGCGTTCATCGCAGTCAAGTCGTACGACACAGAGTGGGCGACCACAATGATGTTGCGATACGTCGACCCTGACCACGGTGTATTTGTCGACTTTCAAAACGGCATCAACGACGAACGCATGGCTGCGATTGCTGGAGTCGAACGATCTTTGGCTTGCATCATCACGATCAGCGCTGCCTGCTACGAACCGGGACGAGGAATTCGAACCGACGTCAACTCTCCAGGATTCAAAATTGCTGAACACGACGGCTCCGACACCACTAGAGCACGTGAACTCGTAGAAGTTATGAACGCTGTAGAGGTCACCGAGTTTTCAAACGATCTTTGGGGTGAGCGCTGGTCGAAGCTCATGGTCAACTGCATGAACAACGCGCTGTCTGGCGTGAGCGGATTTGGAACCGCCGAAATTCGTACTGAAGACGACACCCGCCGAATCGGCATTCAACTCGGAGCCGAAGTCGCACGAGTCGCCAAAGCCCACGGCAAGCAGCTTCATGCTGTACTCGGGCTTTCTCCAGAAGCAGTCATAGATGCTGCCGAAGGTCGCAATGTTGAAGACGTTGATGCAGCGCTTCTCGAAACAGCGCGCAAGGCAGGCTCGGGAGGCGTGCCATCGTTCGGGCAGGACGTCCGAAAGGGCCGCCGAACAGAGATCGATTATCTCAACGGATACGTTTCCGAACTTGGACGACAAGTAAATGTTCCAACGCCATTCAACGACAAAATCGTCGAGATAGTTCACGATCTTGGAATCAACTTCAAAGGCGAAAAACGACACGTGCAACCACTGATCGACATGCTGCCGTAGTTCCGTTTCCATCAAAATAGTCCCAGAAAATCAGAGAGAATTTACAGAATATGACATTCAAGATTGCATTGGTTGGCTGTGGTGGCATGGGGCGAAGGCATGCTCATGGATACATCGAGCTGCGTAAGTACTTCGATACGGTAACGATGACGGCTGTTTGTGATGTGCATGCCGACGTGGCAGCTACGGTAGCCGATGAGATTGGCGAAGCCACAGGCAATCGGCCAGACATTTACACTGACTTCGACGAAATGCTTGCCAAGGCTGATCTCGATGGTGTGGCGATTGTTACTAGCACCCCGATGCACCATCGTTTCGCTATCAAAGCGATGAATGCCGGACTCCATGTAATCACTGAGAAGCCGATGGGGCTAACCCTAAAAGCATGTAGGCAGATGCGTGAAGTATCGCAATCAACCGGCAAGGTCATCGCTGTTGCCGAGAACTATCGCCGCGATCCAATGAATCGACTCACCAAAGCATTGATCGAAGCAGGTGCGATTGGTACACCGTACTTCGCACTCGACATTGGTGTTGGCAGTTCGAACGGCGCAGTAATGCACAGTACTGTGTGGCGTGCCAAGAAAGAGCAAGCTGGTGGCGCTCCACTTGATGCTGGTGTTCACAACGCCGACATGCTGTTGTATCTGCTTGGTGGGGCAAGCAGCGTTTTCGCCGAGACTGCCATCAACGAACCAACCAGAACTTTGCGACCAATGAGCGAAGTCGCTCCGGGCCTGGCGGCAATGTATGATCACCGTAAAGAAGACGGCTATTCGACTGGCGATACGGTCGAGCAGACCGCCGTCGATACTGCGTTTGGTGTCATTCGGTTTAAGTCAGGTGCTATTGGGCAACTTCTGATGACTGATACGTCGCATGGCCAATCGCTTGGCGTATCGACCGTCTCAGGCAGCAAAGGAACTCTTTTTCGACCACGAAGTAGATCCGGCGAATCACCGCGAATCGTACGTAATGATGAGACAGAAATCGTCGGCGATGCGTTACTAGAACTGGTACCAGATTTTGAACTGGACGAGACCACGTCGACGCTTTGGAACGGCGCTCGCCGGATCAGTTCATACGACATGACTTTCCGTGACATCGATTCAAAGATTCTGGCGTACGAGTATCTTGACATGGTTCGGGCTGCCGAATCGAATGGGCAACCAGAGGTCGGCCCCCAAGAAGGTATGGATGCTTTAGCACTCGCATACGCCTTGATGGAATCGGGTGCAAGTGGATTACCAGTAACGGTCGAAGATGTCGCTGAAGGCCGTATATCGGCATTCCAGACCGAGATCGATGCAGAGATGGGTATATAGCAATAGGGCCGGTCGACCTCCACCTTCTGGAGAGAGTTAGAGTGGACGTCAGGTCACAGGACGAACAAACTGGAGCTCAAAATCATTAGAGTCTGCCGTCTGTTCGACCCACACAAAATGACCGGCTCCAGACATGCTCGCAATCCCTTCCTATGAGGGATGAAGGACGTATTAAGCAGGCCATAAGTTAACGGGCTGACTGGAGATATTAAGTTGATCAGACGTGCAATCAAGTTCGGGCTCGTCGTTATTGTGGCCGTATTCGTTGTTATTCAGGCAATTCCATACGGTCATGCAAGTAGCAATCCACCGGTAACAGCTGAGCCAGAATGGGACATCCCTGCCACTCGGGATCTCGTCGCTCGGGCATGCTTCGACTGCCATTCGAACGAAACTCACTGGTCGTGGTATACGAAAGTCGCCCCTGTTTCGTGGTGGACCCAAAATCACGTCGATGAAGGTCGGGAAAAACTCAACTTCTCTGAGTGGTCATGGGCGTACAGAGAAATTGACGAAATCGCCGAATCGGTTAGGGAAGGTGAAATGCCACCGTACTACTACACCATGCTTCCACGATCAAGAAATCTCAATGATCAAGAACATCAGGACTTGATACGCGGACTCACGGCGACGTTCAACAAGCGGCGATAAGACTCAATAGAATTCAAGGGCTCTCACCCTCTCTTCAAGAGAGGGTGAGAGCCCTTGAATGAGCAACATCAAATTCGTCAAAGACGATTCTGCCATCCTCATAACTCCCTTTCTTGAGGGGAGAAGAACTCGGACAACTAGGTAGTCGTTGGTGGGATAACCAGAACGGGTCGGTGAGCGGATCGAATCGCTTTGTCAGTTACGCTTCCAATTATCCAGCGTTTGATTCCACCGGCACCATGAGTTGCCATCACTATGATGCTTCCCTCGGTTGAGGCTGCTTCGTTGACAATCTGTATCGACGGATTTCCAACGTGAACCTGCGCACGTGCTTTCAGTCCCGCTGCTTCGGCGTTCTCAACGAATTTTTGTAGGTACTTCGTTGCGTTTTCTTCTTCCAGTTTGGTATCTAGATGTTCGGCGTAATGAACCGCACCGTATCCAACTCCACCCATGTCCATGCCGTATATCGGTAATTTGATGACTTCGGTGAATACCAATATTGCGCCTGTTGCGCGAGCGAGTTCTGTAGCCGGAAGTACTGCCGTTTCAGATAACGTCGAGCCATCTAGAGGGACAACGATGTGTCGTACAAAGCCTGAACCTAGACTGTCATCAGTGAGATCTTCTGGTTGAAGAATCAACAATGGAATGGACGTCGAATGAAGGACTCTGTCGGTCACGCTGCCCAGAATGCCTCGTGCTAGCGCTGATTCCCGGCGTGTCGACATCGCTATCAGGTCGACGCCCAATTCTTGGGCCTCAGTAACGATCGATTCAGCAGCTGTTCCAGCGACAACACGTATGTCGATTGAGACACCTGTCGCACGAAGATCAACAGCTTCAACTTCAAGATCAGCTTTCACCTTTGTGATGACTTGGTCCACTGGACTCGCTGCGGCCGGAGGCCCATCACTTCGTGCGCTCGCTTCGGCAATTCGAATGTCTTCAGTGTCGACAACCGACAGAAGTGTCAAATCAGACTTGGTCGCTTTTGCGAGTCCAACTGCCCATCGAAGAATCGTGCGAGATTCCTCAGAACTATCAACTGGAACGAGAATTTTTCTGAACATTCCATACCTCCTTACATGCGAGTGAAATCACCCGACAGCCCTTGTAACGATTACATTATCCGATACGGACGTGAGATTCGAGCGTGGAATGGGCGACTGAACATGAGAGGCTTATGTGAATAAATGCACAATGGGTGCGTATTCACCTAAATAACGGGGGCATTTTCGATGGAGATTTAGTCTGGAGAAGTTGAGTCTGCGTATGTGGATTTCAGCTTCTCGAACTCTTCATTGGTTAGTGTACCGTCAAGTGCAGCGACGTTTGCTTCGAGATGGGCGATACTCGATGTGCCTGAAATCACCGTGGTGACTTCAGATGGCTCAGCAGCGAACTGGTAACCCTTACGAATTAGTTCAGCAGGGTCGCCCATTGAAAGCCAGTCGAGCGCGTTCGCTCCATCGTTATCACCCCACTCGGTCATGCGTTCATTCAGCTTTTCAGGTCGAGTTAGCGTTAGGCGGACTGGAGCCATGTTCAACACGCCAGTTCCTGAAGAACCTGCTATTGGCAAAGCGCGTTTTGCTGCCCACTGATTCATGATGCCGTACTTAAGCATCACTGAATCCCAAACCTCTGGGTGCCTTTCCATTGAGATAGACATACCTTCGTGTTTAGGGTCCATCGTTAGCATTTCAGTAACGCCGAGAAAGCGCGTTTTACCTTGATCCTTGAGTTGTTGCATAACGGGAATGTAAATGTCGGCAACCTGATCGTACTGTTCAGGCAACATACCGTGGATTTGAAAGATATCTACGTAATCGGTTTGTAGCCGTTCGAGGCTCTGGTCGAGTGACTTAACGATCACGTTAGGATCCGTTACTAGGCCATCCGCCAATCGATACGTCCATTTAGTGGCGATCAGATAAGAGTCTCGGTCGTGCCCAGTTAACGCTCGACCAAGCATCGCTTCCGATGCACCGTAACCCTCGGCCGTATCGAACAGATTGACACCCAGTTCGAGAGCTCGACTTACCAGTGCTGTGCGGCCACCGTCGTCTACGCCTGTTGCCTGACCGAACTTTGACGGCCCACCGGTTCCGTAGCTAAGAAGTGAAACATCTACGCCGGTGTTGCCTAGTTTTCTGTACTGCAATGGTTATGAAGTTCTCTTAGTATTCGAGGATTGCGCGGCCTAGTATTTTGCCACTCTGTAAGTCGTCGCAGGCTTCGTTGATATCGTCGAGTTTGTATCGCTTGGTTACCAACTTATCGAGCGGAAACTTGCCCTCTTTATAGAGGCGAAGATACATATTGAAATCTTTGTCAGGGTAGGTCGCACCGAGCGAGCCGCGGTATTGTCGTTGATGGAACATGAAGTGACCCGGCCATACGGTCATTTCGGGTCCTGGCATTCCGATAAGTACCGCCATTCCGCCAAGATTGTCGGCTCCGGAACCACCGCTTCTGGTTACAGGAAGAATCTGTTCATTTGTGATGCGAAGTCCTATGGCATCGAAGGCGTAATCAACGCCTCCATTGGTTATCTCGATAATTGCGGCGATTGGGTCGACCTTGCTTGAGTTGACCGTGTGCGTCGCTCCGAACTGCTTTGCAAACTTGAGTTTTTCATCGTCGATATCAACGGCGATGATCGGGTATGCCTGAAGTACAGCTGCCATCTGAATCGCTGACAGGCCGACACCACCAACGCCGAACACCGCTACTGATTCTTCCGGTCGAACTTTGGCGGTGTGGGTTACCGCTCCTGCGCCCGTGAGTACTGCGCAGCCAACGATAGATGAAAGATCACGTGGTGCGTCGTCATCGACCTTGACTGCATAACCTCCCCACACTATGGCGTCTTCGCCCCACGTGTAAGTGGGGCCTTCTAGTGGCTCTTCATTCCACGTAACTCCGCCCGCAGGCGCTCGCCATCGGCCCTGAATCGGGTCTCGTGGAACCCATGTGACAATCGCTGCGTCACCTTCTTTGAGATGCGTAATGCCTGATCCGACCTGCGTTACAACGCCAAACCCTTCGTGTCCCAGAAGACTCGGTGTTGGACTTTCAGGATTGTGCATCTGGTGTAGTTGAGAATGGCAAACGCCGCTTGAATAGAGCTTAACGACGACCTGATCGGCCTGAGGGTCAGGAATGTTGACCTCATCGATTACAAGTTTTTTGCCATGACCGACATGAATAGCGGCTCTGCTTTTCATCGTTGTCTGTTCCTCTGCCGGGGCATTATTGCCCGGCTAGCTAACTTGTTCGTACCAACCAGAAGGGGGCGAACAGATCGCCAGTTTAGCATCGGCTGGAGCGAGGGCGGAGGCGGTCACAGTTCAATTACGTGGGCAACTCAGCCAAAACCGATGCTGTTGAATGTCGAAACCAAATCGAGCCTGACGCTACACTGATTTATTCGTCGATAGCCAATTTACTCAGTAGCCTCGCCTGAACCCTTTGTTCTCACCCCCTATGATCGATCTTTTTCCGCTTGACGCGTCTCCGTGGCAACTGGTCATCCTCGGCGGATTCACATTTGTGATGGGCTTCATTGCCGGGATGGTTGGAGTTGCACTCGGAGCAGTCCGGCTTCCTGTGATGTTGGCAATGGGGTTTAATCCGGTGATTGCCGCGGGAACGAATCTCGGAGTCACGATTCTTTCCGGAACCGCAGCTTCATGGCCGCACTGGAGGGAGGGCAGAGTGGTTGCCCGAGTAGTGCTGGTGATTGGTTTACCGACGATCATAGGTTCTTTGCTAGGCGGGCTGTTTGCCGACGAAGTTAGAGTGTGGATGTTGCTGTCGTTGATTGCATCGCTTACTGCGCTCTCGTCAGCAATCTCATTTTGGCAATGGTGGGCTGGATACCGGAGATCTCGACAATCAAATGGCACTCATCCGGCGGCTGCCAACGTTGGATCGAGCAGTGGGGTCAATCTGAACCCACAGAACCAGGCACTCTATGGCGGGATTGGTTTGGTTATAGGAATAATCGGCGGGGCTGGTGGCCTCGTCATGGCCGTGCTGAGATTTCCGATATTGATCAATGTTATTCGGATGGACCCTCGTCGTGCGGCGGGAACCAATAATGTCATCGGAGTTCTCGCCGGTATATTCGGATTCATCGGTCACGCCGTCAACATGAACTTCGATATTTCAGTATTAGCCGTCATGGGGATCACCGGCATGATCGGTAGTTTCTTTGGTGCCAGACTGACAGGCCGAGTGAGCGTTGTCACGATGAGATTGATTATCGCGTTCTTACTAGCGGCATCAACACCGATAGTTGTGGTGAGAGTTTTATCGGAGTACCCGAACTAATTCAGTGTGTTTTAGCGGATTGAGTTGTGACCGATAATTTTGTCGCTAGGTTTTAGTAAGCCAACGATTGCTACTGGCAGTCTAGGTCTTCGAAAATTGACATCGGGTCCTCGGCGGCGGGCTCTGGACTGCCGGTAACATCGGTAATTTGACTCGACTTGATTAGCAGCTTCAGTTGTTCTGGAGGAATATTCATGAAGGCTGCGACATCGTCGAGTGGTAGCGATATAACTGATGCTGCATTCAAGCAACCCAAAATCGAGGAAATCTCGCTCGTTGTTAGGGGATCAGCGAATTCACTGTTCTGACCCAAAAGAATTGTCCGTTCTGTTCCTACAATTGAGCCGACTAAGCAAGCAAGCTCAGAGGATGGAAGGTTCGAGAGAAATTCCACAGAACTTAGATCTTGCTCTGGCCCTGATTCGAAGCTACCGGTTGGTGCAGGGGCTGGTGTTGGGGTCACTGGGCTGGTAGGTTCAGGCGCGGGCGTGGGAATTGGCGTGCTTATGGCTACTGTTGCCGTCGGAAATGTGTGAACAGTTGCCGGTTGGCTCGACCCACCGGTGCCACACACTTCGATCTTTTAAGGCTATGACTGATGTGGGTTTGAGGATGCTGGTTTTCAGGATTATTACGTGAAGGATTTCAGCGTTAACGCGGAGAGTTCAGGACTCGAATGAATCCTGAACTCTTCACTGACTGATATCTATCTACCGAATGACTAACCGCCAAGCAAGGTTGCGATATCGACTTTGCACGTTGTAAGTGCGGCAAACAAACTCAGGTCGGGTGCTCCACCAGCCAGTAGGGTGGCAATTTGGTCTTCACCAATTGCAGTAGTTAGGCAGATGATCTGTTCTTCCGTGAACGGAAGTTCAATAGCCTGTAGATCACTGGGTAGTTCGATTACTGCGGTAGGTAGTACTGCCGGATCGATTAGCGCACCTAGATCAACTGGTAGTTCTGAGCCACCAAGTAGGTCTTCAAGCTGAATTCCGCATTTTGAGAGCGAGCTCAGTAGCGAACTGATGTCTGAGAGATCAGGTTGGGTGGCGGTAGGGTCGAGCAGAGTTAGTCCGTTCTCGCCTAGCTCGCTGAGTACACAACCCACCTGATCGGCTGTCAGGCCGAGATCACCGAATTCTGAATCATCAACCGCTCCGCATTCGATCATCAACGGGAGCAGATCGCCAAGTGCAGCGAAATCGATGGCATCAGCAGAAGCAAGTCCCATCAGGTCAGCGAGACCGGTAGGCCCAACACCGTTCACCACACATTCGAGAGAATCGATGCCGCCTAGGTCGCCGAATCCATATGTCGATGTACTTTCAGAAACAGCAGCTCTTTCTTCAGAGTTCAGACAAAAGATGCCTTTTAGAGAGCTGATTACAACGTCCGCTGCTGGCTCCTCGAGGAAGATGCCTGCTGCCGACATTCCGCCGATCTGCTCGCCGATACAGACGATGGTGTCATCGCTCAACGTGCCAGCTTCTCGTGAAATTTGACCGATAAACACAGCCCGGACCGTCTCGTCACTCAAGCAGTTATCGAGTGCCTCTGCTTCGGAGGTTGTGAGGCGTTCATTACCCAGATTAGATTCGAGCATTGCCAGCACTCGTTCACGACCGCCAAGCGTATCAGCGGCACACGATGCCTCGTCAGCCGGTAGTGCATTGAAGAATCCAACTGGATCAGCAACAGGATCGATTTCGATCAGTACAACAGGAACTGGAGTCGCAGTTGCAGTCGGTGGAATCGGAGTCGCCACCGGCTTGACAGTTCCGGTACTGCAAGCGATTGCAGCAGCCATAATGGCTGTTAGTGCTAGAAATAGGACTGACTTTTGGCGAAACATCTCGGAGTTCTCCAACCCAAAATAGGGAATTGAATCAGGCGCGTTAGTAACGCAAATCGTGCGTTCAAGTACTTCTAGTTTAGAACCTGATCGTTACCGTTGTATTTCTATAAACAGGTTCTTTAGACCTAAGTTAGGCAGTGAATATATTGGATTCAAACATAGGATCGAGAGTTCTACTCAGGAATCCCTAGCAGTTCTCTCCTGAACAAGCTGAGTGCTGCCATTGCTGCACGCTGTCGATCGGGTCCACCCCTGCCAGCAGATCGAACATGGCGTATTCGATCACCGTTAGGGCCTGACACAACGATGTAGGTTTCGCCTCTCCCTAGGTTCTCGGTTCGTTGATCACCTTCTTCGGTGCCATGAACCGCAATACCGTAGGTGGCACCGGTAGTTTTCTTTATTGCGCGAGCGAGAGCAGCAGCACGTTCTGCGCCATCTGAGAACGGAGGAGTTTCACCTCCAGACCGAGCGATCTTCTCTAGGGCCTCGTTCGAGTTCACGATAGAACTTTGCAAAAACGCAGAACCGGCTGCTTTTTGAATAGCTGAAGCAACTGAGCCTCCACTGAGGTCTTCGAAGGTAGCTACTGTGGCATTTTTCTCAGCGATAAGATCACCAACAACTGATTCGATCGTTTCATCGTCGACCGCAAAAATATTGTCGCCGAGAAGTTTTCGTACTGCGATATCAACTACATCTATAAGCGAGTTCGCTTCATTGATATTCTCAGCCAGAGCGGCGATTCGTACGTCCACTTGGCCGGGATACGCTAGAACGCCAACGGTTGGGTTCTGGGAATTGGCTATTAGATGGCCGATTCGGTCATCAACCGCACTCTCTCCGATGTCGGCGACATTCAATACTCGGTAGTGAATCATCTGAGTGAGGCCGTACTTTTGACGCAGGTATGGGATGACTTCGTTTTCTACCAGCCACTTCATTTCGAACGGCACCCCTGGGAGGCTGATCGTGACGCCTCGTTCGGTTTCCACGATAAATGCGGGAGCTGTTCCGTTAGGGTTTTTGACGACGATTGCACCGCTTGGTATTTGTGCCTGACGTTCGTTGTTCTTTGTGAGGATAAAACCGCGCTTTTGGAATCGCTCGCGAAGCTCTTCTAGAGATTCAGGATCGGTGACTACTTCGCGCCCTGTGACTTTTGCGATCGCTTCGCGGGTGAGATCGTCTTGAGTCGGGCCGATACCACCGCCAGTGATCACAACGTCAGATCGGTCGAGAGCCCTGTCGAGAATGTCGACCATGCGATCAAGGTTGTCGCCAACGGTCGTTTTGTAGAACAGATTTACTCCGCTCTCGGCTAATCGTTGCGCAATCCACGAAGCATTTGTATCGACGATTTGACCGAGTAGCAGTTCAGAGCCGATTGAGACGATTTCTGCGTTCATATGAAAATTGTGATCCTACCGGAGCTTGTTTTTAGCTGAGGTCAATCGAACTCACTGCTTGGTGCAGGACTCAAAGTAGTTCCTAATACGGTGACGGTCAATAAACGTAAATGGCAATTCGGGAGTGCCATACCACTTGACTTAATTAGAACAAATGTTCGATACTAGAACAATCGTTCTAATACATGAGGGCGAACGCTAGTTCTGAAGAGGTCAAGATGAGTCCGATAGCCACCGCAATTTCTACACTAGGAAGTGTTCTGGATTTTACAGGCTCGGTAGGTTCTGGTTCAGTTTCGCCGTTGACGATTGCATCGGGTTTAGCTGAGTTGGCATTAAGTGACGATCGCAATACTACATGGACGCAGATTGTTGAGAGCGTGACTAACCGTTCTGATAGTAGTGAATCGAAGATCATCACAGTTGATCTTGCTAAAGGCGAAAGCGTCCAAAATTTTTCGACCCGACTTCGTATGCTCCTGTTGTTCATGAATCGTGATATAGGTTCGATTTCCGCAACGGTTTCACCTTCTTTCAAGGACGATACCTACCCGGCGATGCTTGCTCTTGTGAAGGGTTTTCAGAGTTCTGGTGCGAGCGAGGATTGGCGCCCAGATGGTCCTCGATCTATTCGTATGGGCAACGCGAGGCATTTGTTTGTGAGCGTCGATATGCCGGTTGTAGATCGAAGCCAATCTCCCGACACGCTTGTCGAAATCGTTGCTGCACACAAAATCAGTAGCTCTTGGTACGACCAGCATGTGAGCCCTCGAGTTTCATCGCATGGGCTAACCACTGTGATGTTCGGAGTTCCGAACAGCCCGGGTTCTGAATACGCGAATTCGATCTTCAAAAGAGAACGCACAAAGAACGCGTTGGGACGATCAAGTGGTATTCATTTTTCACGTCAATTGAATTGGTCCGCTCCGGCGGCTGTCTGAGGTCGCTCCTCTTACTAAGTACATAATTTCGATCTGTTCGGAGGTTCCTTTCATGGTGATGACACTTGGTCCTGTAAACCCGTTTGATTTTGGTAATTCAGAGTTTTTACCATCTGTTAGGTCCGACACGCTGCCTGAAAACACTCGTTACAAAGACGATGGTTGTGATGCTTCACCAAGCTGCCTCGATTGCCCATTGGCACTATGCAAGTACGATGATCCCAGCTGGTTACAGAGTGAGAGTCGTAGGACTCGTGACGATGAAATCTTCCGATTACGGGAAGTGAGAGTTTCGGTTGCTGAGATATCAGATCGATTCGGAATTAGTACTCGAACTGTTCACCGTATCGTTCAGCGTGGTGGCGCTGCTGCTGTAACAGTGGCTGAAGCGGACGAAGGCCCAGTTATTTCGCTTAGTGAACTTGCAGAACGTTCTTTGTTCCGTGAGCGAACACCATTTCCTAAACTGATACTCGGCAGGTCTAGTAAATTCGGAATGAACTAGGTTGAGTCGGCATGTGCGATGAGTTCGTGCACTTCGGCAGTTAGACTGTCGGCATGACCTTAGGATCTAAATTTTCTAATCTTCCAGAACGCCCGCAACTACGCCCTGTCGAAGTAAGTCGCGTTACCCATGAGGGGAACGACTTCTTCTTACTAAGAGACCTGCGTCAACTGAGTGAGCAAACTCTGCTTGTTCCGGCTCCGCTTGGTGCCTATCTCCAGAACGTTGACGGAACTAAGACTGTTAATGAGATTGTTGAATCGGCTCTGAGTGCAGGGGCTCAACCTGTGCCTTACGAATTACTGGACGATCTTTTAACTCGACTCGACGAAATGTTGTTGCTTTCAAACGGCGCATACTCAGTTGAGATGGAGCGACGCCTCGACGAATACCGGAGTGAACCAGTTCGAAAACCTGCGCTGGCTGATCTCGCATATCCGGGCAATGCAGATGATCTTCGTGTTTACCTCGATGGATTTGCCTTCCCTTATGTTAGCGGTGGTAGCGATATATGTTCTCCCAGTGAAACAGAACTCAAGGCGGTTATATCGCCGCATATAGATTTCGAACGAGGTGGCGATTCATACGGGATGATCTGGGAGGAAGTGCGCAGTCAACTCCAAGACGTCGAGTTGTTCGTAGTATTCGGAACAGATCACAACGGCGATGGTCCTCGACTCACACTTACCAATTCGAGCTACGGATCACCACTGGGATTTCTTGAAACCGATGAGGGACTCGTCGACGAACTTGCGAGAATTCTTGCAACCGATGAGACGGTTGAGGATCACCCATTTGCTGATGAATTCAACCACGTCAACGAACATTCGATTGAACTCGCAAGCGTGTGGTTACATCGAGTCGTAGGTGGATCGAACGCCAAAATGCTGCCGATACTTTGCGGATCGATGGGGCGATTGCTGGTCGACGGCGCACCGAATGTCGAAGCACACCCGCAAATCAGGCGATCGATCGAACGACTCAAAGCGGAAGCTACTCAGCGCCGCACGGTTTTCATTGCAGCTGCCGATCTTGCACACGTTGGACCAGCGTTTGGTGATTCGGAGTCGATGCCAACAGAGTCGGCGCACAGAAAACGTGTCAAAACCGATGATGAACGTTTACTTGAATCGATTGTTCAGGGCGACCGAAAGCGCTTTTTAGAATTGATCAGAGGCGCCGGAGATCGCAATAAAATATGTGGGCTTGCGCCGATATACATGACCCTTTGGGCATCGGGTGCTACTGACGGGATCTGGAATGGTTACCAACAGTGTCAGGCCGATGAGGCCAACACGTCGTTTGTATCGATAGCCGGTGCAGCTCTATACGGGTAGGGGAACTGAAGGGAATCGGTATAACACGCGATTATTCGTCTGTAGATTTGGGATAGGTAGAACTGCCGACCAATTCACCGGTCGCTTGGTAAAGTGCGCGTTCAACAATGTTCATCGCTCGGTCGGCAACTCTTTCAACGTTGTGGGCAACCCACATCAGATAAGTCGCACGTTCAGCATTGTCTGGGTCACTCTTCACAAGTTCCATTAAGTCGGCTTGGACCTTGGCGTACAGATCATCGACTTCATCATCGTCGTTTTCAAGATCGATGCTGGTTTTTCGAACAAAATCAGGCTTTCTACTGATGAAAGCTTCAAGCGATCGTTTGAGCATGCTGACGGCCATGTCGCCCATGCGTGGAATGTCGATCAGCTCTTTTAGTGGAGGTTGGCTACCCATTGTGATGCTGATCTTGGCAATACCTTCCGCATAGTCACCTATTCGCTCGAGTTCGCCCGCAATTTGTAGTGATGCGATGATGCGACGTAGATCACCTGCCATTGGAGCTTGGCGCCGGATCAGTTCAATGCAGTATCGCTCGATCTCTATCTCGGTGTTGTCGATGTGGTCGTCTTCTCTGATGACCTTTTCCGACCGATCAATGTCACGATACTTTAAAGCGTTAAGCGCGTCGAATATAGCCTTTTCTACGAGGCCACTCATCAGGATGAGTTCGGCTTCGAGCCTACCGAGTTCTCGATCGAATTCTTGCCGACCTGTTGAAATGTTGCTGTTCTGTTCGCTCATGATCGCTATAGTCTACCTCTGCCGATTGTTATCCAATACGACCGGTTACGTATGCTTCAGTTCGTTCGTCTTTAGGGTTGCCAAATACTTGGTCGTTAGTGCCGTATTCAATCATCCGACCAACTCGTTCTTCACCGGCCATCATGACTGCTGCGTAGTCGGAAATTCGAGTCGCCTGCTGCATGTTGTGGGTGACTATGATTATGGTTACTTCTTTCGAAAGCTCTTGAATCAACCGCTCAATAGCCTGAGTCGAGATTGGGTCGAGCGCAGATGCCGGTTCGTCCATTAGAACGATCTCCGGATTCACAGCGAGTGCTCTGGCTATGCAAATACGTTGTTGCTGACCGCCGGAAACACTCAAACCACTATCGTTGAGCCGATCTTTTACCTCGTCCCACACCGCTGCACGGCGTAATGAGGTTTCCACCACTTCGTCGAGATCATCGGTCATTCCGTTGATCCGAGGGCCAAATGCAACGTTTTCGTAGATGCTTTTTGGAAACGGGTTTGGCCGTTGGAAGACCATTCCTATTCGAAAACGAATTTCAGTTGGGTCGACATCGGGAGCGTACATGTTCTGGCCTGCGAAATTGACCGTCCCTGTGACCGATGCCGTCGGAATGAGGTCATTCATGCGGTTGAAGCAGCGTAGCAACGTGCTTTTTCCACAGCCTGATGGACCGATAAGGGAGACGACGCTATTCTTCGGGACTTGAAGCGACACGCCGCTAATGGCCGTTTGCGCGCCGTATGCAACTGTTAAGTTGTTCGATTCGAGCACAGGCTCGATGTCATCGAATGTCAGAATATTTTCGACTGATCCAGCCTGTGAAAGGAGATCGGTTTCAGGGAGGGCCATTGGTTACTCCACAAATGAGCCTTAATAGCAGTGTTCATCTTTCGATTTCAAATAGTAGTTGCGCAACGTTAACAGAATGAAAGAAATTTCGGGTGAGTTTGATATTGCCTAGTACGTCGTGGAATTAACTAGTAGCCTCTCCATGTGATCGAGCGTCAATTGTCACGGCAGCCGTCGCCCATCCAAATTTTGAACCTCGTATCCCGCGACCCGACTCAGGCGAGTAAAACTCGCGGAAGTCCGTGAAAGCCATTGCTTTTGAGCGTTCGGAAATGATATTTGCTACTTCCACGTATCCATTTGATCTGAATCCGCGAGCTAATAGCCAGTTCAGGTTCATGCAAACCGGACCTCTCCATATCATTGCTTCACTCTCTGCATCGTACGAACATTCTGATGCTGCAACACTCGGGATAGGAAATGACCGCTAGAAGTGCTCAGAGTTGGTCACGTATCGCTCCATGACACTGGCGACTCGGTCTTTTGGCGCATCTTGAAGAATAAGAGGGAATATCGCTCCAACGGATAGCGTTGTGTCTGGAACTTGATCTGCGCCGTGAAGATACGTGTAGTGCCCGCGATCTGAATCCCAGCAACTCTCATTGAGAGCCGCAGTCGTTTTTGCGGATTCAGCGTGTGCGGTACTTGCCGTCGAATCGTCACCGGCTGCTTGATGCAACCGAGCCAGTGAGTTCCACGCGTCCCCGTACACCGAATTCATGAACGGGTCGATGACCACGAATCTGTTTCGTTTGAGCAGGGTTCGATAGTCGAAGTTATGACCCCTAACGATGTTGTACCAATCTAACTTTCGGTTCACCCAAAGAATTCCTGTGCGGCTCGGGTTCGAAATGCCAAGGGCCCGATCGAACGAAGGATTATTGTCGGTTCCAGCTTCGTAGGGTGAAACGATGCCGATCAATCCAGAACTATCCGCATCCCGTTCTCGACTGAGCCAGTCGTAGAACGCCCGAACTTTAGGCAAGTGCGTATAGAGAAGGCTGAAATCCCCAGATTGCAACCAGAGTTCTTCAAGTGCATGTGCAAGAACAGGGGGTTGAATCATTCCAGAGTGACGCCGTCGCCACTCCCCGAAACGGCTCTGACCATAGATGGCACTTATAAATGCACCGCGCCTACCCCAGTACGTTAAGTGTCCGATGAATCCATCGTCCTGCTGTGGAACGAGTAGCGAGTTGAGCTCAGCCAGAGCCATAGCTGGCTCAAGCCGTGCAAGTGCGATGATGTGAAAGTAGGAATCCCAAAACCACTGCCAGTGATACCTACCGGGGGATGGGACTGAGTACTCATAGTCGAATTTATAGAAGGGGTCGTATCCGGTTCGTCGATTTTCGATCAATCTTGCCAGAGCCCTTTGCTCCAGGGTTCCTTCATCGTCCGGTTCTATTTTGGGGTGATCGTAGATGGTCACGAACCGAGTTTAGGCATTGGTGAGTTAGATGTCATGCCTATTCTCGCTGTCCGTTGCTAAACTTAACATTTACACCCCTAGAAATCCCCTCCCGATGACCACTCCTTCGTCTATCTCTCCTGAACCTGCAGCTGAAGACACTCAAAAAGTCCGAGCTATGCTCCCATCGATCCTAGAACTCTCTCGCGATAGGCTCGTTTCTATGGTGATCGAATTGGGTGAAAAGAAATTCAGGGCTGACCAGTTGTGGCGTTCGATTTACCACGACGCAGCGGTGAGCTTCGATGACATATCGACTCTTAGCAAGCCTTTCAGGCAGTCGCTGAACGAAAATTACACCATGTCAGCGCTGAGTCAGGCTATGTTTCTCACATCGGCTGACAACTCAACCAGCAAGGCCTTGTATAAACTCCGTGATGGCGAGTTGATCGAAACTGTGTTGATGCGATATGAAACTGACGGGCATCGTAGAAATCGTAAAACTGCGTGTATATCAACCCAGGCTGGCTGTGCTCTAGGTTGTACATTCTGCGCGACGGGTCAGCAGGGTTTCCGTCGCAATCTCACCGTGGGCGAGATCGTTGCACAAGTAGTTGAGATGCAACGAATTGCGTATGCAGAAGATGAAACTCAAGTGAGTGAGGGTAAACGAACCAAAGGTGAGCTTCAGGGTGTGACGAACGTGGTGTTTATGGGAATGGGCGAACCACTAGCGAATTACAAGAATGTGATTGCTGCAATACGTGTGCTCAACGACGGTCAGGGGCTAAATATCGGGGCGAGGCACATTACCGTCTCCACGGTGGGGCTCATTCCTCAAATATTAGAGTTGGCAAAGGAAGATTTACAGATCAATCTAGCGATTTCGCTCCATGCACCAGACAACGCCACACGTTCGCAGACGATGCCGATAAACCAGCGTTATCCAGTCGAGGATCTTATTCGAGCCTGTCACAAATATGCTGACGCAACGAAACGTCGAATTTTCTTCGAATACGTGTTGCTCAAAGAGCAAAACGACTCGGTCGAGCAAGCCCAGAAATTAGGTCGTTTGCTCAACGGTTTACACTGTCATGTAAATCTGATTCCAGTGAATCCGACCAAAGAAGGGCCCTTTGAGCGCACAGATCTTTTAGCTGCGAAAAACTTCCAGGGTGGTCTAAAGCAGTACGGAATTCCGTCGACCATCCGAATGGAAAAAGGTATCGACATTAACGCGGGCTGCGGTCAACTTCGTGAACGTGCCATCGATATTCTTGGTGCATAGTCGGCATCTTCTTTTCCCTAACATTCCAATTTATCTGTAGAATCCGCCTCATTCGGTAAGTACGAACTTGCCCATTGCTCTTTAGTGCTTAGAAAAATGAAGTGGAGTATCCGTATGGCTAATCGAGTTTGGCCCGAGGTATACAAGAAACTTGGAGTGCCTCCTATTATCAATGCCCAGAGCTGGGTAACCGCTCTCGGCGGTTCGATCATGCGCCCCGAGGTTTTACAGGCGATGGACGATGCGGCGCGAGTGTTCGTCGACGTGAAACAGCTGAATCTCGCTGCCGGTGAAATCGTAGCCCGTATTTGTGGAGCAGAGCGAGGACTGGTAACCGCTGGGTGTTCAGCGGCGCAGGTTCTTATGGTCGCTGCTTGTATGACCGGAAAAAGTGAAAAAAACGCCGAGCAACTGCCCGACACAACTGGAATGAAAAATGAAGTCATTCTGTTTAAAGGGCAACGAAATCGTTATGACAAAGCGTTTGTAACTGCCGGGGCTACACTAGTCGAATATGGTTCTGCTGACTCGGCAACTACAGCCGAACTTGAAGCTGAGATCAATGAGTACACTGCGTGTATCGCCTTCGTGGTGGCTGGTGCCATTCCGGCTGGCATTGGCCTCGAGGAGACGATTCGCGTTGCCCACGAGCATGGAATACCAGTCATCGTTGATGCCGCAGCAGAATTGCCACCACGATCAAATCTTTCCAAATTCCATAAGATGGGTGCCGACATGGTGGCGTTCAGCGGTGGTAAGGGGATCGCTGGGCCACAGTCGGCGGGCCTGCTAGCGGGTAAAGCAGATCTAATGGAAGCAGTCGTAATGAACTCGCTGAATCTCGATTCAGCAGTAGCTGCAATTGGTAGACCTATGAAGGTTTCGAAAGAGAACATCGTGGGAATGGTTACGGCTCTCCAACTATTCACCGATTCTGATGAAGCTGCCGAGCGTGAAGGCTGGGTATCAAAATCTCAGTTCGTTGCTGAGCGGCTGACTGGCATCTCTGGGTTGCGGGTTGAGATCGAAGACGAAAGCTCTAACCGACAGGGTACGATGCCAGTTCTGTACTTCGAAGATGACTACGACGGGCCTTCTGTTGCTGAAATCAAAAAGCAACTGGAGGGTGGCGATCCCGGAATCTTTGTAGGCGGTCGTGGTGATGAAATTAGTATCGTGATGGTCAATGTTCAAGACGGTGAGGAAATCATCATCACTGAGCGGTTGAATGAAATTCTTCGAAACTGATCGAACATTGACCTTAGTATGTAGTGTCCACTCATCTCCACTCGAACTTTATGCGTGAGGGGTTACCTGTAGACCCATGGTAATACTGGGTAACAGACAATTTCCCTAGAGGTGATGCACGATGATCCGCCTGGCGGTACTTTTCAGTGCCGTGCAGGCAATCGAAATACCACTCATGAACTCAACATGAGCACTGTCATCCACACCGTACTTCGTCTTTGCCTATGGACAGTAGGTGCTGTTAGTTACCGCGAATGCCCGATACCAGTAGGTAGTTTCCACGATGTTCTCATGGGGTTCTAACGACATAGTGGAACTTATCCGCCCGGCCAACACTCAAATAAAAACGAGTGGGCGATCCGAAAACTGCGAGGAAGTTCTCGCTGTGTTCGCATAGATCGAGCGGTATTAGTAAGGGGTAACGAATATGGTCCTGAAAGGATCCCGAGACCAAAAAGGTATCACGGGTCTTGAAACAGCGATCGTGCTTATTGCTTTCGTGGTCGTGGCTTCAGTGTTCGCATTCACGATTCTTTCCGCAGGTGTGTTCTCCTCAGAGGCGAATAAGCAAACAATCCATGCAGGATTAAAGGAGACTAGGACGCGTCTGCGTCAAGCTGGCTCTGCTTTTGCCTTCTCTGGATACGTTGGTAGCACACAGGCTGTTCACAAAATCGTATTTATTGCACAGAACTCTCTCGCAGGTGAACCTGTCGATCTGACCGCTCCTTATACGGCAGATGATTCGGGTACAGATCCGGACATCATCCATGGTGCAAGCACGGCGACTATCGTCTCGTATGCCGATGAAAATCAGCGACTCAGTGACATACCGTGGTCTGCCGTGTTCATCGGCAACAACAGCGGTGATTTATTGTTGGAAGATGGCGAAAAAGCCGAAGTGACCGTCTGGTTAATGGATCGGATAACCGCTGTTTCTGTCACTGATCCGAATTCAATCGCCTATATGGACGCCAGTTCGGCGAACGGTGGAGGCGTCAACGGGTTAGCCATAACCGATTCGCTCGTAGTGAAAAGTACGAGATTTGTCATCGAGATGACTCCTCAACAGGGCTCGCCACTAACCGTTCAACGTTCTATCCCTCCCGGACTACGTGCGGTGATGAACCTAAACTAACTTCGTTCACCCATCACCATGTATTTGCAGTGCCCGTGTTCGTCCCGGCCGGACAACATGGGGTGCAATGGCCAATGGCCCCCCCGTGAGCGTGAACGCTAAACCCCTCAGTATTTTCGCTGGCGGGGCGGGCTTGAAGTCCTACCAAAAAGAAATGGCACCCTCCAACCCGGCCGGAGGATGCCATTTCTTTTATTTGACTCTGGAGATACGGATTTCTTGGTCAGTGGGCTTGAACTGGAAGATCGTTTAGCAGGCCCGCTTCGTTCATCGAGTTCCACTGGTCTAAAAACGTCTTATTCCATTCGTCGGTCAGGTGGTGGTGCATCATGTCCCTGAAAACCGGCCAGAACACGATGATGCCGTCTGCTCCATCACTTAAAGCCGCTTCTGCGGTTTCAACTGATCTCACCAGTGCAGCAGTGATAAATGGGCTATCTCCCCAACCATCGAACATCTCCCGGCAATCTCGTATCAGCTTAGTTGGGTCGCCACCGACATCCTTGAACGGCTCGCAAAATGGAAGTACATGCGTGACGCCGGCTTGGGCAACGGCTGCTGCCTGCGGAAGTGAGAATACCGTTGTGCAGAACGTTGGAATACCAGCCTTCTTCAGTTCGGAAAAGGCTCCCAGCGCGTATGTAGTCGCCGGGATTTTCAGGATGATCTGATCGGACATTTTAGTGAATACTTCACCTACGTCGAGCAGTTCCTGAGTCGAGTGTCCGTCGATTTCGATAACCAATGGTTTATCGGTGATATCGAGGTAGCGGCGAGTGACTTCAGTGATTTGACCGTATTTTTTCACCATGTCATTGAGGACTACCGTGTTGGTCACAATTCCCGCCGCGCCGCGATCCAACCACTCCGAAAGGTCTTCAGGATCGCCAGCCAGCCATATCGCCGGGCCAGTCCCGGTCATTCGTGCGTTTTCAGCCGTGCCGAATAACGGTTCGGTTAGCTTCGCTGATGTTCCGTTTTTAGTTGCCACAGTGTTACTCCAGACTCAGTTCTAAGATTGCGGAAGTGTATCGCTTGAAGCCACGCCTGTGTTCGATGATCGTGTGTTGTTATGTGATGGGATAGAACTGCCAAGCTTGAAAAATGATCCTCCCATGAAGCCGTCCGAATTATCACGAAAGCATCCTGTCGATTGACTACTCGGTCATGAAAGTATCGTGAGAGACTGGATTTTACTTGCGTAAACACTTTGCATTCGCGAATTTCGACCCGTGAGAGAATGAGCCGATCATGAGCACGATTGAATTCAATATTCCATACGGTAGTGAGCAAGTGCAAGCTGTCCTGCCAGCGGGGACGTTGCTGGGCACACTAGACGTTACCGATACTCCTGGGCTATCGGATAGGAAGCAAGCGATCTTAGAAGCGATCCAAAATCCTATTGGCCTCGGCAAGAATATTTTTCAAATAGTCAGCCCTGGCGAAACTGTGGCAATCGTGGTTCCTGATTCTTTCCGCACAACCCGTATCGAACAGGTGCTTCCCGTGCTCATAGACGGCTTGATCGAAGCCGGAATTTCAGAGAGGGACATATCGTTTGTCTACGCCACCGGAACACATCGTGGTCCGACTCCTACCGAAGAGAAAAAAATCCTCGGGGGCGATATATACGAACGATTCAAAAATCAGACGTTTGCACATGATCCGCGTGATGAATCGAAACTCGTGTACGTTGGAACCACCAGCCGTGGAACAAAAGTGCATCTCAACAAAAGAGTTCATGAAGCCGACAGAATAATTGCCACGGGAGCAGTCGTACTGCACTACTTTGGTGGCTATGGAGGCGGTAGAAAATCGATCGTTCCGGGTGTGGCATCGATAACTTCGATCGCAAGCAATCACTCAATGAATCTTCATCCGACAGAAGATGAGATTGATCCGGCAGTACGGATCGGCGGACTGGAAGGTAATCCGGTTGCTGAAGACATGCTCGAAGCCGCTCAACTAAGCCACGTTGATTACATCGTGAACACGGTGCTCAACCGGAACAGTGATATAGCGGCTGTTTTTGCTGGCGAGCTCGAAGCGGCGCATCTTGAAGCAACAAAGCTGGCATATGAGCAGTTCGCGACCGACATCACCGAGCAAGCAGACATCGTAATCGCAGCGTCTCCGTCAACCCAGAATTTTGTTCAAACCCACAAGGCGTTGTTCAATGCTTATCAAGCGGTAAAACCCGACGGTCGAATTATTCTGTTAGCTCCCTGTCCAGAAGGGCTTGGAGGTGATCAGTTCGCCAAGTGGCTCAAACTCGGTAGCAGGGAAGCAATAATCGCCGGGCTCCGCAAAGAGAGTGAGATAAACGGGCAAACCGCTCTTTCGACCATTCAGAAGGCACCTATCACCTATATGGTGACTGAAATGACAGACGATGAAGTGTTGATGATGCGCGGGCGGTCGACTGAATCGTTAGAAGATGCCATTGCCAAGGCGTTCAAGGATCTAGCTGTCGATGGTCGCCGCTCTCCGACTGTCTATCTCATGCCCTCAGCAGCCTACACAGTTCCGTTCTTGCGGTGATTTATCCTACGAGCGAAGGCCTAAAGCCACAGTTTGACTGATGCCCTAAGCGGCCACTCAGTCAAATAGAGCATCGGCGAGTATTTCAACTACGTGGCGAGATTCCCGTCGCGTGTTGAAACCAATTTGCTCACGACATGAGATACCAGATGTTGCGATTTCAGCGTCTGAATTGGCTTCCCGTATCGCTGGAAACAGTCGATCCTCACCGGCTGCAGTTGCGACATCAATGTGATTTTTCTCGTATCCGAACGATCCCGCCATTCCGCAGCAACCAGCCGATATTTCACTAGCGTCGTACCCAGATGGTAAGTTCAACGCTGCCACCGATTTCGATGTGCCTGTGAGCGCTCGCTGGTGGCAATGCCCGAAGAACTTCACTTCTTTTTTCAGGTCGGACCATTTGATCTGTTGTCCATCATCCGTGGCCGTGTCGACGAGGAGTTCCTCAATGGTTACAACTGATGCGGCTACATCTTTGGCCTTGTAATCACCCCCCAGCAGATCTGGCCAATCGTCGGTAATTGCTGAAACACAACTGGCTTCGCAGCCAACGATCTTGATACCTTGCTCGGCGTACGGATGCAATAAATCGACGTTGTGACGGGCATTTTCGCCAGCTTGATCGAGCATGCCTTTTGAAATCATTGGTCGCCCGCAGCACTTACGATCTTTGAGGACAACAACTTCATACCCTAGGGCTTCGAGAACTCGAGTTGCAGAGATGCCAATACTTGGGTGGTTGAAGTTCATGAAAGTATCGTGAAATAAAACGATTTGACCGCGCGGGCTAGCTGTTTTTGACCTGTGACCATCGAACCACTTCTGGAAAGTGTTTCGAGCAACCTTTGGCATTGGTCGATTCCGGTCGAATCCAACCGTCTTCTCAAGAAGTAATCTAACCGGTGCTGAGCGACCAATTGTGTTGACAATTGGTGCGAGCGGAGCGGTTATCGAGTTCATCTTGTGAATATCGGCAACGAGTTTGGTACGAAGCGGCGCTCTGTTGGTTTTGTAGTACTGATACAGATATTCATACTTGATCTTCGCCATATCGACGTTCGATGGGCACTCTGATTTACAAGATTTGCACTCGAGGCACAGATCGAGAACGTCCAGAAGGTTCTTTGAACCTATGCTTTCGTGCGGCAGCGAACCTGAGAGAACTCCACGTAGGGCATTGGCACGACCACGAGTCGTGTGCTTCTCTTCTCGGGTTGCCATATAAGAGGGGCACATGGCACCCACATGCAATTTTCGACAGGCACCAACACCGTTACACATCTCGACTGCTGCGGCAAATCCACCTTCCTTTTTGAAATCGAGTCGAGTGGGAAATTCCGTCGTTCGGTATGTATCGCCAAACCGAAGATTTTCTTTGATGTCTGGAGTATCGAAAATTTTACCGGGGTTCATGATCCCTGTTGGATCAAACGCCTTTTTCACGTCTCTGAATGCTTGGGTAAGCTCCGATCCGAACAGTTTTTCAGTGAAGAAGCCCCGAACGATACCATCACCATGTTCACCGGAATAGGCTCCGTCGAATTCTTCAACCAGAGCTGCGATATCAGTCGCTATCGCCTCCATTTTTTCCATGCCATCACGAGTTTTGATATTGATCAAAGGGCGAATGTGAAGACATCCCACGCTAGCGTGACCGTAATATCCGGCTTCAGTGCCGTGACTTTTAACGATTTCATCGAACCTCGCGACGTATTCTGGGAGTTTCTCGGGCGATACCGCAGTATCCTCAACGAATGGAAGCGGCTTGGCGGGTCCGTCCACATTCATCAGTAAGCCAAGATTTGCACGTCTGAATTCGACAACTTCATTCTGTTCGGCAGCGGAATATAGCTTTGTCGTTGCGAATCCAAGTTTACGGCGAACGAGCTTATCGACCATTCGATCAAGTCGTGAGCGGACTTCCGCTTCTTCTTCACCACTGAATTCAACGACAAGAATGTCCGTAGGGTCACCTTGAAGGAATCCTATCGAACGAGAAAATCCCAGCGACCGACGTGCCTGCTTGATGATCATCTCGCCAACATGCTCGACCGCCGCAGGTGATTCTTCAAGAATAACGACCGTCGCTTCCATCGCCTCTATCAAGCCGCTGAAGTGAACGACGCCGAGAACTTTGTGTTTAGGGGTCTTGACGAGATTCAACTTTGCAGCCGTAACTGCGGCCAGTGTGCCCTCTGAACCGACCATCACTTGGGTTAGGTTGAGGGCCGAGGCATTTTGCGTTCGGTCGATGTTGTAACCACCGACGCGCCGGAGAATCTTAGGAAATTTGGCCTCTATCAAATTAGCGGCCTGTGCCGAAATATCTGTTACACCGCGATAAATATCGCCTTCGAGGCCTTCTTTTCGAAGCAAGCTACTGAGATCTGTTGCATCTCGCATTCCGAAATTAGCCTGCGAACCATCCGAAAGAATGACGTCCATTTCGAGCACATGATCGACAGTTTTGCCGTAGATGATCGAGTGGGAACCGCAAGAGTTGTTGCCCATGGCACCACCCACGTTTGCGCGGCTCGACGTGCTTGGGTCGGGAGTGAAGAACAGCCCTGACGATTTCAGCTGGCGATTTAACTCGTCGATAGTAATTCCGGGCTGAGTTTTAACCCAACTTTCTTCGCTATTGATATCGATCACATTGTGCATGTACTTGGAAAAATCGATTACAACGGAGTGGTTAACGGTTTGGCCTGAAAGCCCAGTTCCGCCACCACGTGGTAGAACTGAAACACCATTCTTCCCAGCAATTTCAATAACCGCTTGAACGTCAGCAGCGTCACGTGGAATTACGACTCCGACTGGTTCCATCTGATAGATGGAAGCATCAGTCGAGTACATCTGCTTTGTGACCGCATCGAACCGAACCTCGCCAGTCACCACGGCTTTTAAATCGGCTTCAAGGTCTCGTGTCGCGGTATTCAGTTTCCAGCCCTTAGTTGCTACCACAGTTACACACCTGAACCTGTGCTGGTAGATGAAGCGTGTGTACCTTCGTCTTCTTCGTTGTTTGGAAGAATCATGGACATAAGAACGCTGCCGCCCAGGATTCCGATAATGATGACAAGCGAAAGGTAGATGTCACCGAGTTCGCCAAACACGTGAAAATCGTGGAAGGCTTCTTCAACTATCATCTTCACACCGACGAATCCCAGAATCAGAGCAAGACCGTACTGCAGATATCTGAATAGCTTGACCATCCCCACTAACAGGAAGAACAGTGGGCGCATCCCCAGCACCGCCATTGCGTTTGACGACCAAACAATGAACGGATCGTCAGTAATCCCGAACACGGTCGGAATCGAATCGATCGCAAATACTACGTCTGTGGTTCCGAGCACCAATACCACTAGCAAGAACGGTGTTACCGCGCGGACACCGTTCATTTTGGTGAAAAATTTGGTTCCGTCGTATTCGGTGCTCACCGGCATGAATTTTCGGAACAATCTAACGGTGATGTTCTGACTTGGATCTACCTCTTGCTCGCCAGTAAACGCTAGTTTGTAGGCGGTGTAGATAAGGAATGCTCCGAGGATGAATAGGAACCATGAGAAAGCGGTTATGACCGCCACTCCGATCGCAATAAATACTGCCCGTGCGATCAGCGCACCGACTATTCCAAATAGAAGCCCTTTCGCTTGATAGTTCTTCGGAAGATTGAAGTAGCCAAATATGACGATGAACACGAACAAGTTATCGATACTTAGGGCGCGTTCCGCCACGTATCCGGTGACGTACTCAAGTCCCTGCTGGCTGTTGCCAGTTGTGTATACCCAAACTCCAACTACTCCTGCAACCAGCGTCCAGAATACCGTGAGCCAAGCGGCTTCTTTCATTCCAACTTCGTGACTTTTTCGAGTCAGGACAAGCAAGTCGAAGACCAATAGCAGTACGAGAGCAACGTTGAAAATCAGCCAGTGATTAAAGCTTTCGAGCAACAGAGATCAGTCTTTCTATGCATTCGGTGTACAGCAGAGCAACGAGCGCGCTTATCCGGAGACTAAGTTAGCACAGGCTATTTTGAGTCCATGGAACACCCGCGAAATAGGATATCGCTACACGCGATCCCCCATTTACGAAGTTTTACTGATCTTGTACACCTGTTGGCCACGAGGAGTCTTTACTTTTACCTCGTCACCGAGCTTGTGACCAAGAATTGCCGAACCGACGGGAGAGACGATTGAAATCTTGCTGGCAAGAGGGTTGGCTTCGTTAGGCTCAACAAGCTGGTATTTGAACGTCTTGTCGGTTTTTACTTCAGTCAGTTCGATTTTCGAACCAATACGAACTCGGCCGTCGTCCTGTGACTTGGAATCGATGATCACGGCCACTTTAAGCGTGGCTTCGAGTTCTCGAATCTTGCCGATTGTCATTCCCTGTGCTTCTCGGGCAGCTTCGAGTGGAGCATTTTCCCGAACATCACCATCGGCTGCAGCACGCTGAATGTCTTTAACAATTCGAACTCGCTCGTCTTGCAACGAAACAAGCTGCTTGGTCATTTCGTTGAAACCACTTTGGGTTAGGCTCACACTGCGGGTTGAGTTGACCATCGAAACGGCCTTTGAAGCACCATTCCGTGACTTACGGAGGCGAAGGTGCTGTGCAAGATTGACCTCGATGTGATCCTTTTTCTTTAGGAATGTGAGGAACAGCTTCACAGCACTGAGTCGTTCAGTGGCGTCACGAGTTGCGGTTTTCGCACCGAATATTTCGTTGTATTCACCAATTTCAGACGGAATGATCGAGTCGATCAAACGGTCAGGGCCTATCCAACGCACAAATTTGGCAATTTCAGGCTGCGCTGCCCTCTTTGTATCTTTGGGCATCTGGCGGACATATGTCTGAAATGCTCCATTGAGCGAAAGAATCGCTTGCTCTTCCTGTATAGTTTCCGGTGCTTCAGACGTAGTTGCCATGTTTTGCCTATTTCTGTGGGATCGAGACTGAGTCTGTTTCCCACCTCTGGTTTCAGGAGAACAATGCGTTAATGATAGTTACGCAGATTTGACTCCGCAAATAATTCACTTCAATTTCGTTTGACACTCCACTGTCTCGAACTTAAAATCAATCTTTACCCACTTGCAATTCATTCGGGTTAATTCGCTTTAGGGGCCTTAAGTTCCTGAATACTGAGCCTGAAAGCTTCCTCCTTCAATATGCCAAAGCGTACCTATCAACCCAAATCCCGTCGACGTCAGCGCGTCCACGGCTTCCGATCACGCATGAGTTCCAAAGGTGGCCGTGCGGTTCTCGCACGTCGTCGAGGCAAGGGCAGGCTGCGACTAACCGTCGATTAAGTCGCGTTCAGTGTCTTTACCCACTAAACAACGAATTAGGCGACCGGCGGAGTTCCGCTTGGTTTTAGCGCGTGGTCGCCGATCTTCGAATGCGTTTACAAATGTCGTTGCGATGCCGAACGATCTTCCCTATTTACGAGTTGGTCTCGCTGTAAGCAAGCGTGTGGGCAACGCCGTCACAAGAAACCTCGTGAAGCGACGTATTCGTAGTGCATTCGCCAGTGTTGATGTATCCGATGGATGGGATGTAGTAGTTACTGCGAAGCCTGAATCTTCCGAGAGTTCATACTCAGATCTCGACCGAGCGCTCAAAAAATCGATCGAACGAGTAGGTGTTAGGGTGAATCACTTCGGCACGGTGAAATCTCAGGTGGTTGTGTAATGCGATACGCACTTCTACTATTTATCAAGTTTTACAAGTTGGCGATTTCGCCTTACTGGCCTGGCCAGTGCCGGTACGACCCAACGTGTTCGGTTTTCGCAGCCGATGCCATTCAAGCGCACGGAGCTGTTAAAGGGTCATGGCTGGCAGCGAAAAGGATTGGTCGGTGTCATCCCGGTCGACCAAGGGGTTACGATCCCGTTCCGCAAAAGCATCTATTGAAATAACGAAACCATTCTGGGCAGGGCTGCTAAATTGCATACCTCGCTCCGTTCAGCACCTCCCGGAGGCATAAAACGCCACCGTTAATAACTGGCATGATCCGCAACATTGAATCTGGATCAATGCCAAAACAACGAAACCGCAGCAACCGGAAACGGTTGCCTCTCTTGTTCGCCCTCATCCTTGTGATGATCGCGTCTATTGCATGTGTTAACGACCTCACGCCCGCGGGTGGTTGGTCGGGGCCTGTCGCTGAAGGCGAGAGTCTGTTTATCGGTAACGGTGACGGGAATCTAGTCCGATTCGATCCTCAATCTGGAAATCTCGACAACAACTGGCGCTACCCCAGCGGTGACGGTCTTGGAGCCATGTACAGCAACTCCGTTGTAATCGGCGAGAACATCTACGGCATTGGCTATACCTGTCGTGGCGATAATTGCGACGGCGAAATCTTTGGATTGAACCTTGCAAGTGGGTCTCCAATTTGGGGACAAAATGGCCTCAAATTGAAAACCAAGCTAGTCGGTGAAATTGGCGTTTCCGGTGACACGATATTTGTCGGAACTAGTTTGATTCATGATGAGGAAGACGGTGCAGAGGGTTACCTCTACGCTATCGACTCATCGCCAACTACTTCGTCTATCGTAAAGTGGCGGATTCCTTTGGACGGTAACTCCTTCAATGGCGTTACAGTGGACGGCTCGACCGCATTCATCGCTACGATGGCTGGAACGTTGTACGCGATTGATATTTCCGAAGCGGATTTTGCCGACCCAGAATCTCGTATCAAGTGGACGTTTAAGGCCGACGGTGCGATTGCTGGATCCGTCCTTGCTAAAGATGGAAATCTTTACTTTGGTGATCTGGCCAGTAATGCCTACAAATTGGATTCATCCTCTCGATCGGGCGATTCGGTATCTTCCGGAATGAACACTGCGAGAGGCGAATGGAAGTTCGATGCCGGTGCCTGGATTTGGGCAAAACCGATCGTTGAAAACGGCATTGTGTATGTGTCCACCCTCGGGGGCTCGATATTTGCGCTCGAAGATTCCAACGGAGTCGAAAAATGGGCGACATCAATTGAAGGCCAGATCGTATCTTCGCCGACATTGTTCGACCGAAAGCGCGGTGACACCCGTGAACGAGCACTGGCTGTACCTTCCGGAGAGCAAAATGTCTGGGTAATCTCGGTTATCGATGGTCGAGAACTTGGGGTGTTCGTCACCGACAATCCCGTCAAATCGACCCCGTTGGTGTACAACGAAAATCTTTACGTACACAGCTTAAATGGTGATCTTAAGTGGTACTCAGTTGACGATACAACCCAAAGAGGCTGCGTCGATTTGAAAGGCGGTGGACGATGCGACTAATCGTTCTCGCCCCCCACAGTATTTCTAACAGGGAGGCCATCTAATGGAAATTTTTGGCATTCTTTGGCAAGAAGTAATCATGCGACCGATGATCAACAGCCTTGCGTTGTTGTATCAGTTGTTGTTTTCGAACTTCGGACTCAGCATCATCGTCTTTACAGTTCTCATACGTTTGGCAATGATCCCTCTGACCGTTCGGCAGACTCGCCAGATGAAGAAAATGCAGGGCATTCAGCCTAAACTGAAGGCGATTCAGGAGAAGTACAAGGGCAAAGCGGGCGATGCTCGCCGTCAAATGTCTTCGGAAACGATGGGGCTTTACAAGCAAGCCGGAGTTAGCCCCGTCGGCTGTCTCGGACCGATGATTATCCAGATGCCAATCTGGATTGGTTTCTATCGGGCAATTCTGCGAACCATGCCATCTACACCAGAAGGCACGGCAAATCTTTCAGATCTGTTCTACAGCTGGAACCCGGCCATCGCTTCAGTGCCATTTGATAGCCATTTCATTGGTCTGTCCCTCGTTGATCTAGTATCTGCCGCAGCGATGCCGTTTAATTACGCATTGCCAGTGCTGGTTGGTGCGTCGATGTTCCTCCAGCAGAAGATGACTACGAACCCAACCTCAGACCCACGACAAAAACAGACCAACCAGATGATGCTTTGGATGATGCCGATTATGTTCGGTGCGTTCACATGGCAGTTCCCAGCTGGTTTGGCTGTTTACATCCTGTTCTCAAACTCCATCGGCGTAGCAATTCAGTACTTCGTCGGTGGCAAACAACCAATCGAACTATTCGGAAAATCGTTCCTCGGAACCGATGCGAGCAGAGCAGAACGAGCGACACAGCTTGCTGCCGAAGCCGCTGGTAAGAGTGCATCGATAGCCGATTCGGAGGAATCAGAAAAAGATGGCCAGAGCACGGAAGTTCTCGGGAAAAACAGTGGACGAAGCGACCGGAATCGCACTCACCGCACTGGACGTCGAACTCGAAGACGTCGAAATAAAGGTACTTAGCACCGGTAGATCGGGAATTCTCGGCTTCGGTGGTGAACCTGCTGAGATTGAAATTTCTCTTCTCGGAGATAATGACTCGTCATACGACGACGATTTCGACGACGACGAAGGTGATACTCCAGTATCGTCTGGAATTTCTGCGAGTTCAGTGAAATCGGAAAATGCTGCTCCACAAAGTCGTGGTAGAAGCCGTAACCGAGGACGTGCTCGCGGACGAAACAGCCGAGATCGCGATGATATTCAGCCAAAAATGGCTGAAACCTCGTCAGAACCATCAGTGGATCAGGATGATTCTCCGGCAGAAAAGCCAGCGACTGACCGTAGCGGGCGACGTGGTCGAGGCAGCCGAAGCGACCGACCGTCAAATCGCACGCCCTCGCCAGAACGTGAAGATCGTGATGAACGACCTGTACGATCTGAACGCGTAGAGCGTTCGGAGCGCGACGATCAACCGGATCGCCCAGAGCGACAACAGCGGGATGAAGATTCACAGCCGATTATTCGTGAAAAAGATGAAGAGGCCGAACAGCTCGTTTCTGAGCTTATTGATTATTTCCTCGGTGCAATGGGTGTCGTAGCCGACACTTACATCCGTGAGGATGACGAAGAGGGCTCGATGACTTTCGAAATCGAAGGTCAAGATGCCGGATTACTGATCGGTCGGCGTGGTGAAACTCTGCAAGCTCTTCAATTCTTGGTTCGAATGGTTACGAACCGCCAATTGGGCCGTAAAGCCTACGTTGTCATTGATATCGAAGATTACCGAGATCGTCGTGTTCAGATGCTGCGCCGACTTGCGCGTCGCACTGCTGGTCGGGTCATATCAAGCGGTCGAAAAGACAGCCTCGAGCCCATGTCTCCAGCGGAACGTCGCATTGTGCATATGTCGCTAGCAGGGCACCCTGAAGTTCGAACAGAGTCTGAGGGTGAAGGTAACCAACGTCGGGTAGTAATCTTCCCAAGCTAGATTCAGCAGTTGCGAATTCTAAAAAACGGGTGATTCCACCCGAGTTGATGTGTTCGTGTCGCAGGATAACCAAACCCTCTCTCATGAGAGAGGGTTTGGTTGTGGTTCAGTTTGTAATTTGAACCAACAACATTGCTGCCAGTACACGACTTCATTTTCTGATGGGAGTCATTTGTTCGAACAATCGAAACCGTCGATACAATTCGGCAATTACTGACCGACTAATTTCAGTTGAGAGCCAGATCGTACTATGTCTGCATCGCCATCATTTGTATCGCTTGGCCACCTTTCGTTCGATGTGAACATCATCGACAACGGTCCACCAACTAGTCACATTCCCGGTGGTGCCGCAGCGTATGCGGCGCTGACTGCTCAAAAACACGATCTTTCAGCAGGTGTTATCAGTTCGATTGGTGATGACTATCCGGCTCAGATGATTTTGAGCGGAATCGATCTTAAAATCGTTGAGAGCGAACACACAGCCACTTTCGCCAACTACTACGACTCAGGCGCTCGCACTCAGGTATTGATGGCATCCGGAAGTCGTATTCCGCAGACTTCTATTCCAGATGGTTGGACCGAACCCGATATTTTATTTGTAGGTCCATTGCTGCACGAGCTACCAACCGATTGCGTGAATTGGTTCAACCCTAAGCTATCGTGTCTTGTTCCATCGGGCTGGTTACGACGGTGGGGGCACGACGGAGCGATCTCACACGCTAATACCATGCCTCCGTTTAGAGGTAAAAAATGGGACGTTATCGCCGTATCAGAGTCTGAGATCGAAACCCTGCCTGAGCAGCAGCTTTTCGAACTAGGTGAAACGATTTGCGTAACACAAGGTGAAAATGGCTCTAGAATCTGGCATAACGGCGAGTGGGTTTACCTGCCAGCTATCAACTCGAACCCCATCGATTTCACTGGCGCAGGTGATGTTTGGACCACAGCGTTCATCATCGCTCTGAGCGAGGGACAGGAACTTGTGCAGGCAGGCTCCTACGCTGCTGCTGCTGCGGCCATATCTATCGAGTCGATTGGCCTAAGCGGATGCCCCTCACGCCAGCAGATCGAATCTCGCCAAGCGTGAACAAGCAACGCTTCAATTAGGCTGACTCGAGTGCATCGAGCGCTTCACTCTTCTTTAACAAGCCCCCAGACTGGCGCCACACGACCTTACCGTCTCTCCCGATCACAACGAATGTCGGTGTTAGGTAGGCGCGGTAATCGCGTATCAACTGTGAAGCGAGTGAATCTTGCACGTTAAGTTTGATAACTTGCACATTGTCGCCCATCTCACTCTCAAGACTTTGGACGATAGGTTGCGACGCAAGGCAGGCAGTACACGAATTTGAGAAAAATTCAATGAACACCGGCTGCCCAGATGTTATGAGACTCTGGGCTTCGACTTCGCTTGCAACGCTGCTGGTTCCCGGCCTGAGAATCAGTACAGCACTAAGGCCGATTATTCCTGCAACCATGTAAATGATCACCTGCCTACGCCGTCCCTTGATCGGCAGCAGAGCGATCATCAAAACGATAATGCCCGGAATGGTTAAGAATGCGGAATACTGGTTGAAAAATTCGAGCAATCTTTTTCCTCAGGGTCGAACGATTCGAAGTTCGGTTAGTTTCTGTTACGCAAGATTAGATTCGACAGATGCGAAATCGACGCGGGAATCTAGCGACATTACCTGTTATTTGCGAAAATTGGTGACTCTGGCGACCAAATTACCCTTTTCTCGAACGTGGTAAAACGGAGCGAAGGCTTGGGAGAATCAGTTCGAGGGCACAACTTTTCATGGGGGGGGGAGATAAAGTGCGTACTATGCCAGTGCAGGACCGTTCAAAAGTGCGCCCAACGAATAATCATTCTCGATTTCACCATCGAGCTCGAGTCGGTGGGTACTCAACGTCACGTGGTTATGATCGCAAGTAGCCAAAATCTGCTCGAATCGTTCAGTAGTTGTATTGCCGAACAAAATCAGCACTGGCAAAACGTGTCGGCGATCAGCTTTGAATATTGCGGCCTGATACCAGAGTGCCTGCCTCAAACCTTCCGACCACGAGTCGGCTCGCTCGATCTCAATCACGTGAGTCGGGAATTTGGTGCTGTAGCCAACTAGGAGATCTGCGCGTTCTTTGCCGGTCCACATCTGTGCCTGCTCAATAGCGTTTATTCCTGCTAACCGAAAGATTCTTGTTACTTCTTCCTGAATCTCGGCCTCAGCTTTTTTTGGAATACCCTGAGCAGCATCGAAGCCCTTCATGATCCCGTCTTTCAACGTGGCATGCGAAAGATCGAACTGCGATTCCCACGCAGAATAAAGTGCCGACTTGCGAGAATTGCTTAGCTGCGACCAACCGGAGGCTTCAGCCTCTTTGTGAACTGTGGAAACCACGGTCTCACGTTCTTCGCTGGAAAGTTCGGTCAGTGTGCGGGTCATTGCTTTTTAGTAGCTGGTGGCTGGAATTTAGTGCCAGAGGCATGCGCCAAAAGTCTTTGTTTGGCTAGTTCTACGTAATCAGACGATACGTCATACCCAACAAAATGACGACCACTCTTCACGGCAGCGAGGGCAGTGGAGCCTGTTCCCATGAACGGATCAAGCACTACCTCGGAAGAAAATGTGTATAGCTGGATCGCCCTGCGAGGAAGCTCTTCAGGGAACGGTGCCGGGTGCCCGACCTGTTTTGCCGACTGAGGTGAGAACTCCCAAACACTCTTGGTGAACTCAAGGAACTCGTCTCTGGTTATCGTGGATTCTCTCTCGTCAGTAGGTTTACGCCCGAACGGCGGTTTTTGGAAAACTAGAATGTACTCGTGTGTATCACGTAGTGTTGGATTCGAAGGCGACATCCAACTGCCCCACGCAGTCGAAGTGCCAGCGCCCGCCGACTTATTCCAGATCACCTCACCTCGCATGTGAAAACCCGCGTGCGCTGCCTGCTCGATGATGTATGCATGGAGCGGAATATATGGCTTTCGACCAAGGTTCGCTACATTGACCAGTGCGCGACCACCGTCTACCAATACCCTGAACGTTTCTTGCATTACGTTGCTGATCAGTCGCATGTACTGGTCGTGTGTAAGATCATCGTCATAGTCTTTGCCAACGTTGTAGGGCGGTGAGGTAACCATGAGGTGAACAGACCGGTCAGGAAGTTCCGACATCTGTTCACTTGAGTGCGTGATCAATGAATCAAGAACGTCTGCTGGGACAAGTTGCTCGGGTTCAGGTTTTTTGTCTAGGCTTTCCCTATCTTCGGGTTGCAGCGCGCGCGCATAGTACTCGGAAGAATCATGGCTGAATCTTCCGTTTGTCCCGAAGGGCGAAGTGCTGGTAGGGCGCTGTTTTGGTGCAGCTTTTGAACGACGAGGCATCTTGTGAATAAGATGCTAGCAGTTGCCGCGCGTGAGCGCGAATTTATGGCATACCAATGATCAGTCGATCAGGCAGATTATTCGGTTGCTTGATCAAGGATGCTGATTAGGTCGACGGCTCGCTTACTACCTTCTTTGCCTTTTGCCGTGATGCCTTCATCGAACATTTGAATACAGAATGGACAAGAGACAGCGACTGTATCGGCATCGGTTTCGAGGAACTGGTCGGTACGCAGGTGATTCACCCTCTCGCCCTCTTCCTCCATCCACATTCGTCCGCCACCAGCACCGCAACAGAAGGATTGTTCCTGATTGCGATCCATCTCTACAAAGTCGAGCCCAGGGATAGCGCTTATGATTTCCCGCGGTGCACCGAACTCGCCATTGTGGCGACCGAGATAGCATGAGTCGTGATAGGTGACCGTGCCGATCTTGCCAATACCGGCTTCAGTTGGCTTTAGTTTGCCCTGTTTGAGAAGCTGGCCGACGAACGCTGTGTAGTGGATGACATCGTAGTTACCGCCAAGTTGCGGGTACTCGTTCTTCATCGTGTTGAAGCAGTGCGGGCAAGTGGTGATGATCTTTTTCACGTCGTACTGTTTGAACGTGGCGATATTAGTTTCAGCTTGTGTCTGGAACAAATACTCGTTGCCGAGTCGACGGGCTGGGTCACCAGTGCAAGTTTCTTCTTCGCCCAGCACTGCGAAATCGATTCCTGCTTTCCTCAGGACCGAAGCCATCGACCGCGTCGTGTCGATCCCACGTTGAACCAAAGCTCCCGAGCAGCCAACCCAGAACAGCACTTCCGACTCAGGTTTCTCGGCAAGTGTTGGAATGTCCAGATCGTCCATCCATGACGTTCGAGTGAGAGTAGTGCCGCGCCACGGATGGCCTCGTTGTTCGATTGACTGCAACGCCGACTGTGCACTGTCTGGCGTACTTGCCTCTTCCAACGTGAGATAGCGACGCATATCTACGATGGAATCGATGTGATTTATCTCGACAGGGCAGGCGTCGAGGCAGGCTGCGCAGGTTAGGCAGCTCCATAGAACGTCGTCGCCAATTGCGTCGTGAACCATAGATCTTGCTGGCTCAGGAGGTGTTTGCCCCACAGGGGTTCCGAGCAAGACTGGAGAACGCTCCTCCATGTACCCTCGCATTCCCTGAATAAGGGCCCGTGGAGAAAGCGGCTTGCCCGATGCCCAAGCAGGGCAGGCGTCCTGGCAGCGACCACAGTTCGTGCAGGCATCGAAGCTCAGCATCTGAGTCCACTGAAGATCTGGAATATCTTTTGCACCGAACGTTTCGAGAGTCTCGAAATCACCCATAGGTTTCAGTGCACCTCGCGGTCGCAGTGAACGGTAGTACCAGTTCATTGGGCTGACAATCATGTGGGCGAATCGACTAAATCTGGCCGATGCGTAGACGATCGCCGATACAAATATTCCAGCGTGTAGCCACCATGTAGCTGCGTGCGTCGCTTCGAGGGATGCCGGTGTGAACCCGATGCCCATCAATGCCTTGGCAAACGTCCAACCGATAGGGGACCACCCTGCGACTGATGCGTCATAGTAAATCGATAATGGGTTCAACTCGGTCGCACCTATTCGCAAACCTTCAATTAGGAATCCGCTGAGTAATAGTCCAAATAGGAAGCTGAGAACAATTCCGTCGTCGAGAGCCGTATTGAGCCGACCGGGTCTGATCACATAACGTCGCCATGCCGCCATCGATAGCCCGACAGCAGCGAGCCCTCCTCCGAATACATCCCAAATAAATCCGAGTGGAACTCGGGCGTGGGCAGTCGGCCATGTCCAGTCCAGATATTTATGAGCATTGAATTCGAGGGCAGCAATCGTTGTCGCCAACAGCAGGATGCTGAAGCCCCAAAAAATCGAGAAATGCATTATTCCCGGGTAGAGATCGCGTCTTCTGACGAACTGACGATGAGCGAACAACCCGACTGTGAGCAGAGATAGAAATGCCTTCCAGCGCTCTGAAGTCGGCCCCAGATCCACATTAGCTTCAGCTGTATGCCATAACCGCCATCGACGTCGCAAGGCGTATGCGATTGAAGCTAGGGCTATTGGTGCTATTAGGTAGACCAGCGCGCCCGCAAACGGGTAGCCAATGTTCCAAAACTCAGTGCGACCGGCAAACTCTGGCATGCGCTATCTTCGTCCCTGGCTTGATAGCCAGATAAGTGCTTGGATTCGGGAATGAGGGCAGTGTACGTATTGCTTGTGCCTGTGTCGTGCCAGACATCGCTTTAGTCGTCGATATCCACATCAAACACAAGTGTGGATTAGTTGATGAGACGAGTCCACATGAGAACTGAAGAACCCGTAATAAGCCAGAGAAAAATATTAACTAGGAGTGGCTTATCCCTAATCAGAATCTCTTCCGGTGTTTCTCCAACCCCTTTGACATGAATTAGGTACAGATATCGGAAGATACCGTATGCAACGAACGGAATCGTTAGCATCATCGAATGGTTACTTGGCACGTTCGCTTCAGTTACACCTGTACTAAATGTGTACAACGTGTAAGAAATCAACGTTGCAGTTGCCACCACGCCGATGAGGCTGTCGAGTAGCGGCACGGTGTACTCGCTAAGGATCGATCGTTGGACCCAAGAACTGTCTCCTGCGATGTGGAGTTCGTTACGTCGTTTAGCGAGAGCAATGAACAATGCGCCGAGGGCCGTAACAACGTAAAGCCAGGGCGAAATAGTCAGATCGAGTTCGACCGGAGTTTCCGTCAGCTTGATGATCGTATGGTCGATCGCAATCGATCCGGCGACCGCGCGAAAAACGAATCCTGATGCAACCGTCATGACATCGAGTAAAACGATGTTCTTTAGCCACCAGCTATAGGCGATATTTGCCGATAGGTACGCGACGGCGGTGATTATCATCGGAATCGAGATAGCCGCGGATGCTGCCATCGCTCCTAGAATCAGCACAGCTGCTATGCAGATTGCCCACGGAATAGAAATTCTTCCTGCCGCGATTGGTCTAAATCGCTTTCGAGGGTGGGCTCGGTCTTTCTTGACATCTACAGAGTCGTTAATGAAGTAGATTGCTGCCGAAAGTAGAACGAAAATACCGAGAGCAGCGAACGCTCGCCCAACAATAGCGGTCATGCCAGAAAAGTCGTCAGCACTGTACCAAATGTTTACAGTGAAGAAGAGGGGTACAAGCACAAGCCCGTTTTTGATCATCTGGCGTGGGCGCGATTCCTTGATGATTGCGCCAAGGCTCGGAACGCGTGATGTTTGAATTGTGACTTCCTGCTCTACCGACATTTGAGCGATGATAGTTGCAATCGGAAATCGGGGTCAATTTGTAACTTCGACGAGAATCACCAGAAATTATGCCGACCAGCCCGAAAATACGTCTCGACAAGCTCATTCTTGAGAAAGGCTTGGCATCGAACATTAAGGAAGCAGCCGCGCTGGTGATGGCCGGGAAAGTATCGATGCCAAACGAACGGCGCTCGCCCACTCCGGGCATGCAAGTTCGATCCGACATTGAGATCTCTGTGATCCCTGAAAAGCGATATGTATCACGTGGCGGGGAGAAACTGGCGAGAGCACTTGATGTATTCGGCGTGAGTGTCAAAGGCTTAGTTTGTCTCGATCTCGGTGCTTCGACCGGTGGCTTCACCGATTGCTTGCTTCAATCCGGGGCAAGTCGTGTGTACAGCGTCGACACAGGACGCGGACAGCTTCATCAAAAACTTCTAAATGATGACCGAGTTATTAGCATGGAACGTACCAATCTGGTTGATGGGGGCGGGCTCCCTGAACTGGTCGATATTATTGTTGCCGACGTATCGTTCACCTCACTGAGCTTTGTATTACCAACGGCATTCGACCAACTCAAAAATGGTGGGATGGCGATAGTCTTGCTCAAACCTCAGTTTGAAGCGGAGAGATCAGAAGTTCCGCGTGGGGGGGTTGTGATCGACCCAAACATTCACGCTGCTGTGATTGGCCGTTTTGTGAAATGGGCTGGCGACTCAAAAATTCGTATCCGGAATTTCACTAGTTCGGGGATACTGGGTGACAAGGGAAACCGAGAGTTCCTACTGCATCTTGAGCCCTAGCGCTGTACTAGGGCCTAAATGGCACGGTTGTTGCCAAGTTTGCGTTGACCGAGTCAGTCCACCCACGTTAAAATTGGAAATTCATTCGCCGTCTAGTTATGGAGCTATTCGGTGAACCTGAACCCTGTGACGCAAACGAGCGCCTCAAGGAATTGGGCAGTCCGATCTAAAACATTTATATCTGTGTTAGAGACATCAGGCCCGATCAATCACGAATCTGACGACAAGCCACACGAAGAATGCGGCATCGTTGGTGCCTATGTACCCGGCGAAAGCGTCGCTCGCACTGCATTCTTTGGGCTGTTCGCGCTTCAGCATCGTGGGCAGGAAAGCGCCGGCATTGCCACGTCTGAAGGCGATCGAATTCATCTCAAAGCACAGATGGGTCTTGTCTCTCAGGTATTTCGAGAAGAGACACTTGTCGGATTGCCCGGTCACTTGGGTATCGGCCACACCCGATATTCAACTATGGGCGGAAGCAAGGCATACAACGCCCAGCCGTTGATAGCGAACGGCCAACGTGGACAAATAGCGGTTGGTCACAATGGGAACGTAATCAACGCCGGTGCACTGCGTGTTGAACTGGCCGAGGAGTTCGGGTCAAATTTTGAAAGATCCTCAGACACCGAAGTCATAGCCGAGTTATTTGCGAAGGCCCCTGGCAGCGATTGGTTCGAAGTTTCTGCCTACGCCATGCGACGACTCAAAGGTGCCTACTCGCTAGTCATCATGACCAAGGACAAGTTGATCGCCGTGCGTGATCCGCTCGGAATACGCCCTTTGTGCTTGGGCACGCTCAACGGCGGCTGGGTGGTTGCGTCAGAAACAGCTGCACTAGACAACCTTGGTGCAGATTTTGTTAGAGAACTGGAAAACGGTGAGACCATCGTGATTGATAAGACCGGTCTCAAATCCAAAATTTGGTCTGGTGCTCGATCAACACATGCCATGTGCGTTTTCGAGCAAATTTACTTTGCTCGACCTGACAGCATTCTCAACGGAGAATTGGCCTACGAGACTCGACAGAGGCTTGGTGCCGAGGTCTACCGAGAGCATCCAGTGGACGCCGATATCGTCATTGGAATTCCCGACTCGTCGACGCCACACGCTGTAGGTCTGGCTGCCGCAGCAAAAATTCCCTACGCTGAGGCGATTATTCGCAACCGCTACGTTGGCCGAACGTTCATTCAACCCGATCAACTTTCACGTGCGCAGGGCGTTCAGACGAAGTTCAACCCAATGCGAGGCGTGATCGAAGGCAAACGGCTTTTGGTGGTTGATGATTCGATTGTTCGAAGCACCACAATTACTCGAGTGATCAAGATGCTGCGCCGAGCCGGTGCCAAAGAAGTGCACGTTCGAGTGGCATCACCGCCTATCAAATCGACATGCCACTTTGGAGTTGATATGGCGACCCTGGGTGAATTGATAGCGGCCAATAAAACGGTAGATGAAATCCGAGAATATATCGATGCAGATTCGCTCGCTTACCTTTCGGTTGAAGGTCTGCTCAAGGCCGTGCGGGCACCGGCAAACTCATATTGCACCGGATGCTTTACAGGTAACTATCCGATTCCTGTTCAGCTTGAGATGAACAAACTGGGATTCGAACCGGCGCCTACAGGCTAATTCAGTTTCCCTTACTTGGTGTTTTTCTAGGCATTCAAGCGTTTCGCCTGAACGTATACTTAGCGGCTGATTATTACGAGTCGGATTTGTGATAAACACAACCGATCACGGGAGCCTAAATCATGACTGACCGCCCAATGGGTAAGACCTACGCTGATGCAGGTGTAGACCTAGACGCGGCGGCTTCGGTGAAGAACGTCATCAAAGGCATCGCAGCAGCCACGCTCGGTAGTGCTGTTATCGCCGGCCCTGGTGGTTTTGGCGGAGTAATCGATCCCGATCCGTCAGGCGATACTCTTTTAGTTGCCAGCACCGACGGTGTTGGAACGAAGCTTCGCATTGCCGATGCACTCGGAAGGCACGATACCATCGGCGCCAGCATCGTGAATCACTGCATCAACGACATTCTCCCAGCAGGTGCTCGTCCACTATTTTTCCTCGACTATATTGGACTCAGTCGGTTCGATCCAGACAAAATAGCCGAGATCGTTTCAGGATTGGCGAAGGCATGTGCAGCCGCCGGTTGCGCTCTGCTCGGTGGTGAAACGGCAACGATGCCAGATATATACCATGGCAATGATTATGATCTTGCTGGGTTCATCGTCGGTACTGTTCGAAAAGATGCATTGCTGAAGCCGGAGAACACTCGTGAAGGTGATGTGATTCTCGCTCTGGCTTCTGATGGTCTCCACACCAACGGCTACTCACTGGTACGTTCAGTGTTCGAAACTGACCAGAATCCATCTGTTCTGGCAACGAATGTTCCAGAAACGTCGCATACTCTCGGCGAACTATTACTGCGTCCCCATCTCAGCTATCTCAACGCACTCAGCCCGGTGCTCGATAAAATTCGCGGACTCGGCCACATCACGGGTGGCAGTTTCTACAAGAATATTCCTCGTGCGCTTGCCGATGGTCTTGGAGCTGATGTAGATATTTCAACATGGTCGATCCCGCCGCTGTTCAAGTTCATTAAGGAATCAGGCCATGTCGAAGATCAGGAGATGTTCCGAGTCTTCAATATGGGCGTCGGCATGACGATCATCGTAGAACCAGGCCTCGCCGACGACGTGCTAAATAACGTGCCGGGTGCTTTCCGAATTGGTGAAGTGGTTAAGCGTGCTGAAGGCGAAGAGCGAACGAAGTTGATCGGGCTGTGATCAAGCGATCTCCAAGATCTGTGCAGTAGTCTCTCCCACGATGAATCAAAAAAGAGCATAAAAAAGGAATCGAGAATAATTTGAGGGCGTTACTTTCTGCATATGACAGAACCGGATTAGTTGACTTCGCCAGAGTATTAACTAAAGCAGGATTTGAACTCCTGAGTACCGGCGGCACAGCGAATGAGCTAAGAAACGCTGGTCTCGAAATCACCGAAGTCGCATCCGTAACTGGCGCTCCTGAAATTCTGGATGGTCGTGTGAAGACACTTCACCCTCTAATACATGGTGGCATTCTTGGTAAGCGCAACAATCCGGCTCACGTTGCCGAGATGAAAGAGCAGGGCATCGAAGGCATAGACGTAGTAGTCAACAACCTATACCCGTTCCAACAGACTATTTCCAAGCCCGACGTAACTCTCGATGATGCTCTCGAAAACATCGACATCGGCGGTCCGGCTATGACACGGGCTGCTGCCAAGAATTTTCCAGATGTCGTAATCATCGTAGATCCTTCAGATTATACGACTGTCGGCGAGATGCTCACAACCGTGGGCGTTTCGATGGATCAGCGCCGCCGACTTGCTGCGAAGGCGTTTCAGCATGTTGCTGGTTACGACACTTTAATTGCGGCCTATCTTCGTGAGTCAGAAAACACTGATGAAGATAAGACTGCTCTCTTTCCACAAGAGCTAACCTTTGGCTGGAACCGGGTTGCTATACCTCGGTACGGCGAGAATCCGCACCAAGCGGGTGGAATCTACGCAACTCCAGGCGAGTCAGGCGGAATCGTAAACGCCAAACGGCTACACGGCATCGATATGTCGTATCTAAACTACTTCGATGCGGACGCCGCGTGGATTTCGGCCAATTCATTTCAAAGGCTGGCGCCGGGTCAGCATTGCGTGTCGGTTGTAAAGCATGCCAATCCGTGTGGCTTGGCAATCGATGGAAATCAGACCGTAGCTTATAGGAAGGCACATGCTGGCGACCCGATCTCAGCATTTGGTGGAATCGTTGGATTCAACACGGTCGTCACTGCTGAAACTGCCACAGCGATGAAGGGCATTCTATACGACGTAATCGTAGCGCCTGGATACGAACCTGATGCTCTCAAAATCTTGAGCAAGCGCAAGCGCACGAGAGTTCTCGAAGTTCGGCCATCGGCTACTCCTCAACTGAACGTTCGAAACGTGTCTGGGGGGGCATTAGTTCAGCAGCCCGACGACATCGTAGAGACTGCTTCGTTGTGGAAAGTTGTTACCAAAAAACAACCCACCGAGCAGCAACTCAGTGACATGGCCTTTGCATGGAAGGCATGTCAGCTTGTTCACTCAAATGCCATCGTCTTCGCAAAGGACTCTATGCTTCGAGGAATGGGTGCAGGGCAGCCGAACAGGGCGATAAGCGTTTACCTAGCTGGTCGTGCTGCTGGCGACGAGGCTACTGGTTGTGTGATGGCTAGCGATGCATTCTTTCCGTTCCCTGATGGCATTGAAGGCGCAGCCGCAGCTGGAGCGGTTGCTATAGTGCAGCCGGGTGGATCGGTGAAGGATCAGGAAGTTATTGAAGCAGCAGACCGGCTAGGTTTGGTTATGCTGTTCACTGGAACCCGCCACTTCTATCACTAGTTCTGCATAAACTTGGCGATTGAGTCCTCAGACTTACAAGCAGACAATCGCATCAAGTACAGCGAATTCGACTTTCAATGGCAACTACCGTAGACATAGTCATCCCAGTCCTCAATGAAGAAGTTGCCTTGCCTGCCTGCATTGAAAAACTGTTCGCATTCACTGCCAACCATACTGACCGTGACTGGCGAATTGTCGTCGCAGATAATGGTTCAACAGATCGAACGACCGAAATAGCCACCGAACTTGCGGAAAAGTATTCGGCTCTCTCAGTATCACGCCTCGATCAACGAGGCAGAGGCAGAGCTCTTAAGAAGGTTTGGGGCGAAAGTGATGCCGATGTGCGACTTTATATGGACGTCGATCTCTCGACTGCTCTCACGGCGCTTCCTCCTTTGGTCGCCGCAATTGCAGACGACGGCTACGAAATGGCTATCGGATCTCGGCTGATCAAAGGCTCTGAAGTTGTCGATCGAACTTTGAAGCGCGAAATCACTTCGCGTGGCTACAACATTCTTATTCATCTATTCTTTCCGCAAACGAAATTCAAAGATGCACAATGTGGGTTCAAAGCAATTTCTCGAAACACGGCCGAGAATATTCTGCCGCTTGTAAAAGATAACGCGTGGTTCTTAGATACTGAACTGCTGCTTCTTGCTGGCAAGGCAGGTTATGGCATAAAAGAGGTTCCGGTGCATTGGGAAGATGACCCCGACACCCGAGTGAAAATCATTGCGACAGCTTGGGAGGACGTTAAAGGTCTACTCAGGTTGAGGTTTAAAGGCCGCCCAGTTCCGCCATCTACACTTGACCATTGATTTATACGGTCGCTAGAGTTGATTACCCGCGTAAGCGTACAAGCACGTTGCGTACTTAGAGCATCCAAATATGACTACTCCCGGTGATTTTGAAATTAGCCGCTCGGTTCTAACCGGGTACACGGCCGATAACGAACTGCATAGAGCGTTGACTATCCTTCGTAATGAAGGCATCAATCCTGAAGTTGTGGTCGAATTCACAGCGGAACAAGATGGCGTATTCTGCGGTATCAACGAAGTAAAAACGTTACTCGGCCGAGTGTTACCCGAAACCGGTCGAGAAGTATGGGCATTGGATGAAGGTGTTTCGGTCGCTGGCGGTGAAGTGGCGCTTCGTATTCGGGCTCCTTACGCTTCATTCGGACTGTTCGAAACAGCAATCCTCGGCACCTTAGCGTCTTGCACTGGTTGGGCAACTGCCGCCGCAGAATGTGTGGAGGCTGGGGACGGAATACCAGTTATTTGCTATGGTGCCCGTCACGTACACCCCAGCGTAGTTGGCGTGATGGACTATTCGGCAGTCATAGGAAAATGTGCATCTGGTTCCTCGGTAGTCGGTCAGCAACTTCATGGACTGACCCCATCGGGAACAATGCCCCATTCACTAGTCCTATTGATGGGCGACACAGTGCGTTCAACTATGGCGTTCGACAAGCACATGCCCCCTGAGGTTCCGCGTGTCGCTCTGGTCGATACGTTCAAAGACGAGGCAGAAGAAGCCCTCGACGTCGCTAAGGCACTGCGAGAGCGTCTACGTGGCATCAGGCTGGATACACCGCGAGAACGTGGCGGAGTTACGCCGGAACTGGTTCATGAAATTCGAGCACGCCTTGATCAGGCTGGGCACAGCTATGTCGATATCTTTGTCAGTGGCGGAATAACACCTGATCGTATCCGAGAGTTCGTTCAGGCATCAGCACCAGTCAGCGTATTTGCTGTGGGTTATTACATCGCCTCGGCGAGTCCGATTTCTTTCACTGCTGATATCAAAGAGATTGAAGGTAACGCTGTTGCCAAGCGCGGTCGGATTCCCGGTCTCTCAGTGAACCCTCGTCTGTCTCAGGTGCTCTAATCGGATCGGTTGCCTAGATTACCTTTGGCACCAACGAGTTCGAACTTCGTTACTTGTTCATGTTCCGGTAACACTTTGGCCCATTCAGCAAGTCTGTATCCTGCTATCCAGATAATCCTTATCTCGGAATCGACGATCAGTATTCTATCTCGCCATCTTTCGGGAACCCCTGCGCCAACGAAGAAATCCTGAAGTTTTACCTGCGGTTTCATTCCCAATGGCTGAAAACGATCACCATTTGATCGGTTTCGTAGTTCTAATTTGTGCGAAAGCAAATCTGGGGTGGCGTAAGTGATATGCGAATTATCAGTCTCAAGTCGCTTCGGGCGGTCAATAATCTCTGCACTGACAATAACGCCAGTTTCGAGCTCTGTGGCCCCAGGAAATTTCATTGCTAGCGGTGAAATCGGATTCGGGTAAGGGCAGTCATCTTCTCCAATCGATCTGAACCCAAACACATCTTTATCAACGTAGAAATCGACACCGTTCGGCAGTTTGATCAGTGTCCCGCTGTGACCAAGAAGCAGACTAACCATGTCTGAAATATGAGGACGTTCGAGATTCTGAATATGACCAGTATGCGACTCATATGCTTTTAGCAGCATTCTGGTGATCAAACTGGTAGGAAGTCCACTTACTGTGACGCGAGAGTATGAGTGAGGTTCAACTCTTGCGACGGTGAGGTGGCGTTCGACCACCCAGTCGATAATCTCCAAATCCGAGTTAGCATTTTTGGCCAATCGCGCCAACGCTTGTGAGGCTTCGGGAATTGCTTCATTGAGAAGCGGTAATACATCTAATCGAATCTTGTTTCGCGTGTAATCTCGACTGCCGTTCGAATCGTCGATAATCGGGTCGATTCCAACTTCCTCACAGAACTTTACGCACTCATTTCTGGGCGTATCAAGCATCGGGCGCAAAACTCGTACGTCAACTTCCGAATCAGGAATTTTGAGAATCGAGTTGTAGCTCATTCCGGAGATGCCTTTCAAACCGGCACCGCGGGATGCGTGCAGCAAAACGGTCTCCGACTGATCGTCCCGGTTGTGCCCGGTTGCGATACCGAGAGCGTTACGTGCCGAGGAAATATCGGCGAGCGCGGCGTACCGAGAGATACGAGCTGCTAATTCGATCGATATCTTTTTGGTGGAAGCAATCGCTGGAACGTCGATAGTCACCGATATGAACTCTACACCCAGTGCTTTGGCAATTCGTTGTGCCCCATCCTGATCGTTTTTCGAGGAACCTTGCCGGATCTGATGATTCACGTGAGCAGCAACTATCGATAACTTCCGGTGATCGGCCAGATTCACTAGACCAGCCAACAGTGCTGAGGAGTCTGGTCCGCCAGAGAATGCGACGATCAACGAGGAACCATTTGGAATCGACGCCTGGTTAAGTCCGACATCAAGCAGTTCAAGAAATTTTGCATTTGTAGACATTAGATATCGTCTACCCAGTGACTTCGGCGACCTCAGTCACCCGACGAACTCGAATACTGGTGATTTTGGAGCCATCCATCTCGTTGACTTGCATACGTAAGTTACCGAATCGCACTCGATCTCCGGGTTTCGGGATGTGTTGGGCCTGTTCGAGGAAAAATCCGGCGATTGTTTCATAATCCCCTTCGGGAATGTCTAGTTCTAGCTCGTCATTGGCTTCGCCGATTTCGATGCCTCCATCAAGCACAAACGTAGATTCGTTGACCATTACGAATCTTTGGTCGGGCCTGTTACCTTCTTCACCCGTTCTGCCTACGATCTGTTCGACCAGCCTTGAGAGGGTGATGAGTCCAGATATACCACCGAACTCGTCCACGACGAGCGAGATTTTGCTACCAGACTCCTGCATCTCATCGAATAGATCATCGAGCCGCTTGGTTTCAGGGATAAAATTGGCCTGTCTTAATGCACTGCTCACAATCAGGTCAGGAAGGAGTTTGCCTTCTGTCAGAGACGCTAAAATATCCTTGACAGAAAAAATTCCGACCACGTCATCGTAGTCAGTTTCGTATACAGGGAAGCGTGTGTGAGGAGCAACCTTGTAGTTCAGCATGAATTCCTCGAAAGTAGTGCCCGCTTGAATCCAAACGATCTCTGGCCGGGGTGTCATTACATCACGAACTTCCATCTCTCCAAATCGGAAGATATTTTCGAGCATTTCACCCGTATTTTCCTCGACTGTACCTTCAGCCTCACCGAGGTCAATAAGTGTGCGCAACTCTCCGGAAGTGACGATTGGGCTGACCAGCGATTCCTTCCCGCCAAGCAGGCGCATGAATAAGCGGGGCACTAAAGTAAATAGGAATACGACCGGCCAAGTCACAGTCATTAGCACTAAAACGATTCGCGCAGTAATGAGCGACCACTTCTCAGGTGCCACAACTGCCAATGTTTTAGGGGTTAGTTCTCCGACGATGACAATCACTACGGTTGCTATGCCAGTTGCAGCGACCGTTGATAACAGTGTTGCTTCACCACCGCCGATAGTCGAGATCGCTAAAGTCGTACCGACAGTCGCAACCATGATGTTGAATAGGTTACCTACGAGAAGAATAGTCCCAAAGAATTTTTCATATTGCTGGAAAATCTTTAAAACTAAACGAGCTCGTTTATCACCTTCTTCTGCGCGATGCTCAATCCTGTATCGACTCGCGCCTAATACGGCCGCCTCGGTGGCGCTAATGAACGCGCTCCCGAGCAGCCCTATTACGATGATTACGATTGATGTGGTCACTTGATTCCAGAAGTGATGCAGTTAGCAAAACTGCAAATCACTATCTATCAAGTTTAGCTGGCAATGAACCCCAGAACGCAACTGGCAGAATATCTCCAGTTGCGCCTGAAATGATTGACTGTCATTCAACCAAAGGGCTAAGAGGCCCTAATTCAATGCTGGTGCATCCTCTTTTTTGTCTTCTGGTTCAGTGACGCCTGCTTCTGATCTGCGGATAGCAACTTCAATTGCGTCACGAATGTCAGTGTTTGTCTTCAGGAATTTACGTGAGGCTTCTCGTCCCTGACCAAGACGAGTTTCACCGTAGGAGAAGAATGAGCCGCTTTTGGTAACTATGTCCATTTCTACGCCAAGATCTAGCAAGCTACCCTCTTTGCTAATGCCTGAATCGAAAAGAATTTCTATTTCAGCTTTTCGGAATGGCGGTGCCACCTTGTTCTTCACCACACGAGCTCGAACGCGGTTGCCTATGATGTCCTGACCAACTTTGACCGCCTCGACCCTACGCAGATCAATACGGACAGAGCTGTAGAACTTCAGTGCACGGCCACCAGGGGTGACTTCAGGACTGCCGAACACGACACCAACTTTTTCGCGAAGCTGATTAATGAAAATACAAACAGTGTCGGTCTTGTGAATGATCCCAGTGAGTTTCCGAAGAGCCTGCGACATTATTCGAGCCTGCAGACCAATCTGCATGTCACCCATGTTGCCTTCTAGTTCTGCTGAAGGAACGAGAGCGGCCACGCTGTCTAGAACGATGATATCGAGCGCCCCACTGCGGATAAGGTACTCGGTAATTTCCAGAGCCTGCTCGGCAGAATCGGGTTGTGAAATAAGTAGCTTGTCAACGTCAACACCGATTAGGCGAGCGTACGCAGGATCCATAGCGTGCTCAACATCGATGAATGCAGCTTGGCCGCCAGCGGCTTGGGCTTCAGCCACAGCAGCCATAGCCAAGGTAGTTTTACCGGCTGACTCTGCACCGAAAATCTCAATGATTCGACCACGAGGGAGCCCACCAACGCCGAGTGCAAGATCAAGTGCGATTGATCCAGTAGAAATAGTCTTGATACCAGCGCTTACAGATGACTCCCCCATCCGCATTACCGCACCGCGCCCAAATGACTTCTCTATCTGTGCGAGCGCAAGCTCGAGACTCTTTTCTCTTTCGCTGCCAGTCCCGTTAACTGAGATTATTTTCGATGCTTTCTTAACAGCCAACGTCGCTCTTCTTTCTGCGCTATCAAATAGCCGGTCATGCGGCTCAAACTGTCCGCAATAAAAGGCAGATTAGCACAAGTGTTCTAGTACTGCAACAGGTTTATGGCACAACGATATCGTTCTCCCATAAACCTGTGTTGGCGATCTGCAGAAAAACTAAGAAGACTTAGAAGAGACGAAGTCGATAAAAGCCTGAGAGTGGCGGCCGCGTACTCGTCCGGTTTCAAAAACAAGGTTCAAGTCTCGCTCAAAAGAAACACCGTCGATTCGGACAGCTACAACTTTTCCGTTGTGACTGTTGACAGCATGGCTCGTCACAAACCCAACCCCAAGGTTTTGCGCAACAGCGGCTACAACGGCCTGTGTGCTACCTAAAGTCATAGAGACTTTGTGCTCCGGCAGTTCTATACCTGAGGCAGAGAGAGCGTGTACGACTGTTTGCCAAGTGCCTGACCCGCCTTCTCGTTCGATGATGTTCTCATCTCTGAGCTGGTCGATTGTGATCGATTTCTGATCGGCAAATCGGTGCTGAGAAGAGACGGCAAGAATCACTTCATCTTTTGCAAGTGAAATTGCCGAGTAGCCAATTGTGGTTGATGGCATACCTGATATGCCGAGATCAGCCTGGCGTTCGCCTAATCTTCGAGCTACCTGAGCAGAATCGGCGACCAGTACTTCAACCGAAATGCCGGTGTGTAGACGGGTGAACTCAGAAACAAGGGCGGGGACTAAATACTCAGCAGGTGTTGAACTGGCGACTATTCTTATGACGCCAGTAAGTGCGGAAGGGTCTGGACCAAATCGCGAAACTAAGGCACCGAAATCCGAAATAGTTCGGATAGCAAACTCCATTGATTCTTTGCCGGCTTCGGTAAGAAGTGCTCCTGTGCCACGTCGTTCGAGCAGGCGAGTGCCAAGTTGTCGTTCTAGACGTTGGATCTGCCGACTTAAGCCAGGCTGGCTCATGCCGAGTCGATCCGCAGCACGGGTGAAGCTTCCCGTTTCGGCTACGGCCTTTAGAGCTTCAAGTTCCGCAATATTCATCCTACATGCACCCTCGACATTTTTATAATGTTTGTTGAACAGATAACCTAATTATATACGTCCAGGATAGCCCCTTTTCCGCATTCAACTTGTTTTTGTGTATCGGTACGGATCATCATATGGTGAATAAACAGTGAAAAATACCTAACGATAACTAACTGTTATTTGGTGCTTGTACTTTTCTTGGCACAAATGGAGTCGAATTGATTAAGTCGAAGTTGTGGAAATTTTAGCTAACGGGCTACTTGGATCCAGAACATTCTGGACCGATCCTAAGTCTCGGTAGATCGAATGCAGCTGATAATCCGTCTGTTTTCGATGCTGTTTTGATCTGATCGCACTCAATAACAAAAACGAATCGACCCTCGAAATTTGTCCAAGGGTCGATTCGTATGATTTCTATGATTCCTGCTGTTATGAAACTGAAGGTCGAGCGCCCAGAGTCATCGGAATTGCAATTTCAACTCCGTCACGGAATACACCAACAACGATGTCTTCACTGGGCGAAGTATTCAGTGCGAGGTATCCGATCAGGTCGTCCATTGATTTCATACGAATCGAGTTGATCGAAACGATAACATCTCCATCGAAGATCAATCCGGTGATCTGTGTGCCGGTGTCACCTCGAATTCCTGCAAGGTCGGCAGGACCATCCGGGACAATACCACTGATATACGCACCGACTATATCGCCAGGGAGCCCAGCGTTCTCCCGAAGGCTAAGGTTGACCTCGTTCCCACTGATACCCATAAAGGCGTAGGTGTGCTCACCGAATTCAATCAATGAAGGAACAACTCGTTTTACGAGATCAACAGGCACCGCAAAACCTACGCCAGAACTCTGGCGAGATGTGCTTTCGATCTGTGTGTTGATGCCAATCACTGCTCCGTTCATGTCGAGCAGCGGCCCTCCTGAGTTTCCAGGGTTTATCGATGCATCGGTTTGAATGACCGCTGGAATACTGAAAGTCGAAAATCCACCCTCGAGCGTTCGGGTGACAGCGCTGACGATCCCGGTTGTCATGGTGAACTCTTTACCGAATGGGTTTCCGAGGGCAATCGCCATCTGGCCTGGGCGGAGTCCTGAGGAAGAGCCAATTTCTATTGGCACCAAAACATGTTCTAGATCGATTAACTGGATAACGGCGATATCTGCTGCTGGGTCGAACGCTACTACCTTTGCATGGTACTCACGACCGTTGAAGAATTTTACGTTTAGCGAAGTCGATCCCTGAACGACGTGGTAGTTAGTAACTATATGGCCCTCTTCATCCCAAACAAATCCGGATCCAGATCCCACTCCCTGAGTGGTAGTGGAAACTATGAAGACAACAGACTCAACGGTTTCTTCGTAAAGATCGGCGAGATGATTTTCCTGAGCTGCGACGATTTCCGCCGGCGTGAGTTGGGCTACTTCAACTGGCGTCGCAGCGACTTCGGGAACAGCATCACCAGTAGATTCGTTGTCTACATCACCACCGAATGCAGCCTGAATTGATATTGATTCGGCGGTCTGGCTATCGACTTCAGCAGTCACCACGATGTCGTTAGCCTGATCGAAACTTGGTATGTCTGAGGTTTTTGTACCGGCAGCAACGTTGGCAATGGGCTCTGTGCTTGACGCTACGTTGGTTTCAGTAAGCGTTGTAGTACCTGAGCACGCTACGACCGCAACCATTGTCAGTGCCAGAATACCGCCTACGAAGATGTTTTTGAGATCGTGAAACGTTTTCATAGTATTTTTGATGCGCCGCCGTGCAAAACGGTCGGTGTTGAAACACCTAACAAGAGGAATGTAGAAAATCGGTGATATCTAATCTACTCGGGGAATGTGAAGTAACTTTGTAGGTCGGAATGAATCTGATTGGCGTGCGTTGAATTGCCCGCGATTTTCGACGAAATCAGAACTAATGCGGCTATTTTTGCCACCCTGAAGCGATAGGCAGCCGTCGGTCTTTTCCAAAAGCCAATCCTGTGATTTTCGGCCCCGGAGGAGATTGCCTCCTCTTGTATTCGTTGATGTCGATTAGCCGAATGATTCTTCTCACTACAGCTTCACTTGCACCATCATCACCAAGCGCTTCCTCATTCTGAACTATTAGATCCAGCGACATACGCTCTTCAATATAATCATGAATCACCCGGTCAAGTTGATCATATGGCGGTAGTGAATCCTCGTCTAGTTGACCAGGTCGAAGCTCCGCACTAGGTGGCTTTTCGATGATCGCTTTCGGAATGGGCGATCCCGGACCGCGATTATTCCTGTGGGCGCTCAGTTCATACACAATGGTCTTTGGAATGTCCTTTATCACGGCGTAAGCGCCTGCCATATCGCCGTAGAGTGTTGCGTAACCTGTTGCCATTTCAGATTTGTTTCCGGTTGTGAGAACTAACCATCCGAACTTGTTGGCTATCGACATCATGAGGTTGCCGCGGATTCGGGATTGAGAATTTTCTTCGGATAAACCGGGCTCAGTTCCTTCGAAAGCATCACTAAGCATTTTCTCGAAAGCCGAGTGCCCCGGTTCGATCGGGATACTCCACAACTCCACGCCAAGCCTTGAACAGAGATCCTCAGCATCGGTGATGCTCCCTGCGGACGAATACCTCGACGGGAGAGACACACCAACCACGTTATCGGCACCAATCGCATCGACAGCGATTGCCGTGACGATTGCTGAATCAATACCGCCGGACACTGCGATCGCTACTTTCTTGAACCCAGTCTTCTTTAGGTAGTCACGGGTTCCGAGGATGAGCGCTCTGTACACAGCCTCTAGCCGATCAAGTCGGTGTATCGAAAGCTCCGGTAACTTCGGTCTTTTCTCTGAGGATTTTGCATCGATATTGATCTCCACCGGTTGACCAATTAGATCCAGATCGTTCTGTGGAACTGCGAACGATTGATGCTGAAGTCGCGAATTTTCTAATGAAGTAATATCGATATCTGCAACGAGCAGTGACTCTTCGAAACGAGGTGCTGTTCCGAGCAGGTCACCATCGGGACCGGCAATCATGCTCCCGCCATCGAATACTAGTTCGTCCTGACCGCCAATTTGGTTTGTGTAGAGCGTGTACGCTCGGTTTCGGCGTGAAACTTCGGTAACGATGTTGACTCGATTGCCCTGCTTACCAGATTCATATGGCGATGCATTCAGATTCACAATGATTTGAGCGCCATTTGCACTTTGCACTTCTGACGGACCTATCGGTGCCCAGATGTCTTCGCAGATATTGACGCCGACTTTGACCCCACCTATGGAGAGAACCGGACATTCTTTTCCTGATGTGAAGTATCGGCGCTCATCGAACACGCCATAATTAGGCAGATGGATTTTTCGGTAAATTGTGACTATTTTTCGGTCGTGCAGCACAGCGGCTGCATTGAACAGCTTCGTACCAGCAGGCGTTTCTTCCGAATCGACAAACCCGACAACAGCAACAATATTGCCAACTGAAGCTGCAATACGATTAAGCGCCGCTTTATTTGCGGCAATGAAGTTGTCGTACAGAACCAGATCTTCCGGTGGGTAACCCGTGATCGTCAGTTCTGGAAACGCGACTAGGTCTGCGCCTTGATCGTATGCAAGGCCGATCCACTGTTCGATTAACGTTGCATTTTCGTCGATATCACCGACAGTGGTGTTGATCTGGGCTGCAGCAACTCTAAAAGTTCTGTTTGAACCCGAACTGCCGTTATCAGAAGTCATGACGATTCAATTCTTCAGTCGTTCTTAATCGTTGTTGCTTACAGACGAAGCCATGATCGGTGGTCGAGCATAGCCACGTACTGTTGGAAGTCGAGAATTGCCAGTCAAGAAGATATCGATCTGGCGTGCAGCACGTCGTCCGCTGGCGATTGCATGAACCACTAGCGACTGACCCCGCTGCATGTCTCCACATGCGAAGACTTTGTCGAGATTCGTTTGCAAACTACCGTTGGCTGCAACGTTTCCACGCTGGTCATAATCGACACCAAGTGCATCAAGCAAGCCATCGTGTTGAGGGTGAAGGAATCCCATCGCAAGGAATACGGCTTCAGCTTCGATAACAAATTCGCTCCCTGGTATCTCGTTCATGTTGAACCGACCAGTTGCGTCGTCTTTGACCCACTCGACTCTGGCGCAGTCAAGGCGCTTCAAGTTGCCATCGTCATCCCCTACGAATCGTTTCGTCAGGACGTTGAAGTCGCGATCTCCACCTTCTTCATGCGCACTGGACGTGCGGAAAATGGTCGGCCACTGCGGCCACGGGTTGGTTTCAATTCGCGTCTCGGAAGGTCGAGGCATAATCTCCATCTGAATGATGTTGTTCGCACCCTGCCTGTGAGATGTACCAAGGCAATCGGCCCCGGTGTCACCACCACCGATAATCACGACATTTTTGCCGTGCACATCGATGTTTTCTTCAGGAGAGAACTCTTGTCCCTTTAGTTTGCGGTTCTGCTGTGTTAGGAACTCCATGGCGTAGTGGACACCTTTAAGATCACGGCCCTCAACAGGAAGATCACGTGGAACCGTGGAACCACCCGAGAGGCAAATAGCATCGAAGTCGGCAAGTAGCTTTTCATGGGTGATATCGACACCTACGTTAGTGCTGACTCGGAACTTCACACCCTCGCCTCGCATTTGATTGACGCGGCGTTCTACAACTTCTTTTTCGAGTTTGAACTCAGGAATTCCGAGAGCTAGCAACCCGCCGATGTATTCGTTGCGTTCATAAACGGTCACGGTATGACCGGCACGTGCCAATTGCTGAGCCGCTGCGAGCCCCGCAGGTCCAGATCCTACAACGGCAACTTTCTTCCCCGTTTTGTTGGATGCCGGTTGTGGTTTGATCCACCCTGCGTTCCACGCATGCTCAACGATCTGCTTTTCGATCATTTCGATTGTTACAGGATCAGAATTAACTGAAAGAGTGCATGATGCCTCGCAAGGAGCTGGGCAGATTCGGCCAGTGAACTCTGGGAAGTTGTTCGTGGCGTGCAATCGCTCAATGGCTTCTTCCCAATTGCCGTGGTAGACGAAGTCATTGAAATCAGGAATCAGATTCCCAAGCGGGCAACCGCTATTACAAAATGGAACGCCGCAGTCCATGCATCGGCTTGCCTGACGGCGAGCGTCGGGCTCGTCCCATTTCAGGTAGACCTCTTGCCAATCGTTTGTTCGCTGGGTCTTGTCGCGTCTCGTAGGAGTGCGGCGAGCTGCCTCCATAAATCCAGTTACTTTACCCACGGCTGCCAACCCCTTCCATAGCATCGGTCATATCAGATGCGGCGGCACGTCTACGAAGGGCTCGTGCGTAGTCCCGCGGGAATACCTTTTTAAATTTGGTAACGGAGGTCGTCCAGTCGGCTAGAAGATCAGATCCGACCTTGCTGCCGGTGTGTTTGACATGGTTTTCGATCATCTCTTTGAGTTCACTGTCGTCAGCCGAACCCGGAACAATGTCCAGAAGATCAGCTATAGCATCGTTGAATTTTTTACCAAATGATCCGTCAGGGTCAATCACGTAGGCAACACCTCCGCTCATTCCTGCGCCGAAGTTACGTCCGGCAGGGCCAAGGACAGCTACACGACCACCGGTCATGTATTCGCAGCCGTGATCGCCGATACCTTCAACTACAGCTGTCGCCGCAGAGTTTCGAACAGCAAATCGTTCGCCAGCAAGTCCGTTAACGTACGCCTCCCCACCGGTCGAGCCGTAGAGTGCAACGTTGCCTATGATGACGTTGGATTTCGCTTCGTAAGTGCTGTTCGCTGGAGGTGTGATTATGAGTCGCCCACCAGAGAGCCCCTTACCGAAGTAGTCGTTAGAATCACCTTCGATCTTGAACGTGACACCCCTGACTAGCCAAGCACCGAAACTCTGGCCCGCAGAACCATGGAACGTGAAGTTGATTGAACCGTCTGGAAGACCATTTTCACCAGTCTTCTTGGCGATAACACCACTCAAAGTCGCCCCAACTGTTCGGTTGATATTGGACACCTGCAATGTCGCTGTAACTTGTTTTCCATTGTCGATTGCTGGTCGAGCTAGCTCGATCAATTCGTTGTTGAGCGCAGTATCGAGGCCGTGATCCTGCAGAATCTGCTGGTAGGAATGGTCAGTCGGCAAAACTTTAGGCTTCATCAGAATTGGTGAAAGATCAAGCGTCTTCGCCTTCCAGTGCTCGATGTTTTCACGCGCTTTCAGTTTGTCCACTCGACCGATCATTTCATTGACCGTACGGAACCCCATCTGTGCCATGAGTTCACGAAGCCCGTTGGCGAGGAACATTAAGTAGTTCACTACGGCATCGGGTGTTCCTGAGAACTTCTTACGAAGCTCAGGATCCTGAGTCGCCACGCCCACCGAACAGGTGTTCAGATGACATTTGCGTAGCATGATGCAGCCCATCGAAATGAGTGCACCAGTGGCGATACCCCATTCTTCGGCTCCCAACAGTGCAGCGACGAGAACGTCGAGAGACGTTTTCATCTGGCCGTCGGTTTGTACTGTGATTCGGTCACGAAGCCCGTTGGCAACCAGAACTTGCTGAGTTTCTGCAAGCCCTAGCTCCCATGGCAAACCTGCGTGGCGAATCGAGCTAAGTGGAGAAGCACCGGTGCCACCAGAGTCACCCGAGATAAGAACCACGTCGCCCTTACCCTTGGCTACACCTGCAGCGATGATCCCGACACCAGCGACGGAAACGAGTTTCACGTGTACACGTGCATCGGGATTTACATTCTTGAGATCGTGGATCAGCTGAGCCAGATCCTCAATCGAATAGATGTCGTGGTGAGGTGGAGGCGAGATCAACTCCACTCCGGGAGTTGTCTTCCTTATATACGCGATGTAATCCGAAATCTTTCGACCTGGAATTTCACCACCTTCACCAGGCTTGGCTCCCTGCGCCATTTTTATCTGAAGGTCTTTGGCGTTAATGAGATAGTTCGTTGTTACACCGAACCTACCTGATGCAACTTGCTTGACTGCACTAGATCGGCTGTCACCGTTGTCGTCCAGAGTGAAACGCTCTGGGTCTTCTCCACCCTCACCAGTATTGGAACGAGCATTGATACGATTTGTTGCAATTGCCAGAGTTTCGTGAGCTTCACGACTGATCGAACCGAGTGAAATGGCCCCTGTAGCGAATCGCTCAGCAATAACCGAAGCAGGCTCTACCTCATCAATTGGGATTTCACCCCCAAAGATGGGTTCCAGCATGTTTCGGATCGTGATGTGTTCGTTGCCCTCGTCGTTCGACGCAGCTTCAAACTGTTTGAACGTACCGTGGTCGTTACGAGCGACGGCGTCCTGTAATAGTGAGATCGTGTCCGGGTTCCACATGTGGCGTTCGCCAGTGGATCGCCACAGGTAAAGTCCGCCAAGGTCGAGCTTGAGGTTCGACGGAATGTTGTCTGGCGAGTAAGCACGAGAATGATTCGTGAGAATATCGAAGGCGATTTCACCAGTTCCGATTCCGCTGATGCGTGAAACGGTCCATGTGAAGTATTCGTCCACAAGTTTCTGCGACAAACCAAGCGCTTCGAACACCTGCGCACCGATGTAGCCCTGAAGGGTTGAAATACCCATCTTTGCCATTGTCTTTACAACGCCTTCTTCGATAGCTTCTCGGAAGTTCTCTTCAGCCTCATCCTGGCTTGGAATCGTATCTTCGGCAGTCGGACGCATCCGTAGGCCGGCAATAGATTCAAGGGCTAAATATGGGTTGATCGCAGAAGCACCGTATCCGAAGAGCGTTGCGAAGTGGTGTACTTCTCTTGGCTCACCTGACTCGACGATGATGTCGGCTTGTGCACGGTTGCGCTCCCGAATCAAGTGATGATGCACGGCGCTCGTTGCAAGTAATGAAGGAATATAGGCGTTCTCGCTGTCGACCCCGCGATCGGACAAAATGAGGAGGGTGTAGCCATCTTCGATAGCTTGGCTCGATTCACTGCGAATACGACCGAGAGCTGTATCGAGCGCCTCTGCACCGCCCGTTATCGGGAACAGGGTTGATATTGTCTTAGCATTCACACCCGGTACGGTCGAAGCTTTGATCTTCGCCAGTTCCGAGTTCCTGAGCACTGGGTGATCTATACGAAGCATGCGACAGTGTGCCGCGGTCGTTTCAAAGATGTTTGGACGTCGCCCTGCTGGCACTGCACGCTGTGTAATCAACTTTTCGCGGATAGCATCCAGAGGCGGGTTAGAAACCTGAGCGAACGCCTGCTTGAAGTAAGCGAACAAGTTTTGAGGCTTATCGGAAAGAACAGCTAATGGCGCGTCGTTACCCATCGATCCCTGAGGCTGATGCCCGGTGATTGCCATTGGACGTAACAACATGTGCAGATCTTCTCGTGAGTAGCCGAACGCCATCTGACGGCTTACGAGTGTTTCGATATCTGTATCAGGAACGCTTTCAGCCTCTGGCAGAGTGTCGATCGTCGCACGATTTTCTTCGAGCCACTTGCCGTAAGGGTTCTGCGCAGCAATTCGCTCGATGACCTCGTCCGGCTCTACGATTCGCTGTTCTTCGAAATCGATCAGGAACATACGACCCGGCTCGAGCCGGGAACGATACTTGATGCGTTCTGGATCGATGTTCAAAACACCAGTCTCAGAAGCCATAATCAAAAGATCGTCTTTGGTTACCCAGTATCGGAAAGGGCGAAGACCGTTCCGGTCGAGTACAGCACCGACAGCATCACCATCGGTGAACACGATCATTGCTGGGCCGTCCCACGGCTCCATCACATTCCCATGGAACTCGTAAAAATCTTTAACCTTCTGTGGCATCGATTCGTGACCATGCCACGCGGCAGGCATCATCATCGCCGCTGTGTGTTCGACTGAACGACCCGACATACAGAGGAGCTCGAACACATTGTCGAGTGACGCAGTGTCTGAAGGGGAGTCGGACTCGCAAATTGGCATGAGCTGTTCTATCTTGTCGCCAAACAATGGAGATTCGATGGAACGTTCACGAGCCTGCATCCAGTTTCGGTTACCGCGCACCGTATTGATCTCACCATTGTGAGCAAGCATCCGGTACGGGTGAGCAAGCTTCCAAGAACCAAGCGTGTTGGTTGAGAAGCGCGAGTGAACAAGACCAAAAGCACTGACCATGCTTTTGTCTTTCAGGTCGAGATAGAACTCACCAAGCTGATCGACAAGGAGCATGCCTTTGTAAATCAACGTGCGGGATGACCACGAACTTACGTAGAACTCCCGAAGCAGCGTCTTGTGTGTTTCAGGGTCAGTTTCGGCATTAACGAAGTTCTTTTCCGTCGTTTTGCGAGCGAGATACAAAACCCGTTCAAAGTCGTCGCCCTCAACGCCCTCTGGGGCAGACACAAACAACTGCGCAATCTGGGGCATAATCGCTCGGGCAGTCACACCGATTACATTCGGGTTGGTTGGCACATCACGCCAGCCAAGAACAGTCATTCCGTTTTCGGTAGTTGAAGATTCCAGAGACGCCCGTGCTGCTAAATTGAGCTTTTCATCGACTGGTAGAAAGCACATAGCCACGCCATATCGACGCTCAGCTGGAAGTGAAATTCCCTCCCGTTCGGCTGCTTCGCGCATGAACGCGTCTGGCATTTGAATCGTGATGCCTGCACCGTCACCAGTCAGGGGATCAGCTCCGGCAGCTCCTCGGTGTCCGAGATTAACCAGCACTTCAAGCGCCTGGTCGATAATCAGGTGGGACTGAGCGCCGGTTATGTTGGCAACCATGCCGACACCGCAGGCATCTCGTTCCAATTCTGGAACATAAAGTCCGTTCTCAGCGATGTCAGTGAAATCTGGCAGCACGAATTCTGATTGAGAGTTGCTCACGTGCGATTCTAATGTATTCCGAACTTCGGTCATGTTTCTCCTAGTAAGAAGATCGAGCGGTTTCGAGATGGGCAACCAGGTTACAGGTGCCGGTATCTCGCCAATTCGTAATCGGTAACTGTGTTGCTGAAATCCTGCCACTCGAGCCGTTTATTGGCGAGTAAATTCGTAAAAACGGTCGAGCCGAGAGCCTTTTTAAGCAGGTCACTCTCCTCGGCAAGGCGAATAGCTTCGTCAAGGGTTCTAGGCAGGCGAGCCACCCCCCGTTCGCTCAACTCGATATCCGACATTTGAAAAACGTCATCTTCGATCAGCTCAGGGAGTGGTAATTTGTTCTCTATGCCATCAAGGCCTGCAGCAAGCAGAACCGAGAATAGTAAATAAGGGTTCGCCGCTGCATCAGGCGCGCGGTATTCGACTCGAACGCTTTCTTCGCGGCCGGGGCGGTAGCTCGGTATTCGAAGCAAATCGCCGAAATTGCCTGTAGTCCACGAGGCAAAGATAGGAGCTTCAAGTCCCGGTAAGAGCCTTTTATATGAGTTGATCCATTGGTTAGTCACTACACAAATATCAGCGGAATGGCGCATCAGCCCAGCAATGAAATGGCGACCAACTTCCGAAAGATTTAGCTCATCGTCTGCATCGAAAAATGCGTTTTCGTCGCCCTTGAACAGCGACATATGGGTGTGCATTCCGGATCCGTGGCGATCACCGAACGGTCGAGGCATGAAAGTGGCGTAAGCACCATCAGAAGCAGCCAGCTCTTTGGCGATAACTTTGAATGTGATAATCGAGTCCGCCATGGTTAGCGCGTTCGTATGGCGCAGATCGATCTCTTGTTGCCCGACACCGACTTCGTGGTGGCTGTGCTTTACCGGAATTCCCATCTGCTCGAGAGTAAGAACAGTATCACGGCGTAGATCCGCGCCCCTGCCATCAAGCGAAGTCTGGTCAAAATAACCGCTGCGATGAGTTAGAACAGCCTCTTCGGCCTCGCCAGTGTCGTAGTAGTACTCAATCTCAGGTGCAACGTAAAAGGTGAACCCCATCTCAGCGGCACGGATGAGATTGCGACGTAGAACCTGCCTGCCGTCAGCCTCTGAAGGCGCGCCAGTCGGAGTTTCGATATCGCAGAACAGACGTGCTACGGCGTCTTTACTGGGTCTCCACGGCAGAACCTGAAAGGTAGAAGGATCGGGCATAGCGACCATGTCAGACTCGTCCGCCCGAGTTAACCCGTCGATAGAACCGCCATCGAAACTGGCTCCGTTTCGCAGAACACTTTCGAGTTCATCGACGGTAATGGCGAACCCTTTGAGCATTCCCAAGATATCGGTAAACCACAGTCGAATGAACTTCACGTCATGCTCGCGCGCCGACATCAAGACGTATTTGATCGCCTCTTCATCGAGCCTTTGCCGTGCATTATCCGCTGTTTGTGTCATGAACTAGACGTACTTGCCGGGGTGAATGGATTCTCCCCTGATATTGATCACTCTGAATTTGACCGAACGTTGAGTATTGAAAAATGTCGTTAACTTGTCAATTAAGTTTTGCTGTACTCGCACCCACAGCAAAATGTTCAACCAAAGCGCTGCGGGCTATTTATTTTGCTCCCGCACATGCGCCTAACACGCGCAACCTGTTAACAATTTGTTTCAATTTGCCGGTGTGACGAGCACCACATCTAAGTAGAACCTCCTGAAGATCGGAAACGATATCCAACGTTCCACTGTGTTTCGATGAAGTGATTTGAGACATCATCGATCTTGCTACGTAACCGTCTGATATGCACATCGACTGTGCGGGTTCCGCCGAAGTAGTCGTACTCCCACACGCTCCGTAGCAGTGACTCACGACTGAACACCCGGTTCGGATTCGAAGCAAGATATTTCAGAAGTTCATACTCTTTGTAGGTTAGATCGACTTTGCGCCCCTTCAGAACCACTTCATAGCGATCACAATCGATCACCAGTTCACCGTGGATGATGGTGTTTGGTGCTTCGGTCGGCGCATTTCTCGACATCGCAAGGTTTAAACGAATCCTTACCTCCTCTGCAGTGCAGGGCAGGAAGCACACTTCAATCCTTGGGCTCGTCGCATTTATGCCATCGAGAGTAACCGCCGGCAGTACAACCACAACGGGAACACCTGCATCTGCTGCGGCGTGAACCATCCCAGAAGGGCCCGCCATGCCAGTGCCGGCTCCCCAAATAAGAGCTCCTTCAACGTTCGCTGACAGCTCGTCTTTGCTGGTATCGGCGGCGAACTTCACAAGTTTTAGAGAAGAATCGAGCGCGCTGAGTCCTGCCGCAAGGCGTTCAGACTCAGCATCGGTAAACCCTAGAAGGGCTATTGAACTCACTAGATGGCACCCGGATTCAGTAGCACGTTTGTATTCGAATAACAGCCTTTGAGCCGTTTGCCTACGTGCGCACGCGCGTGTCTTTCAATATTTGTTGAAATGGCTTGCGCCAGCGAAGCAACCTAGGGTATTGGTTTGTGGTGAATTTCACAACCTTTGAACACGACCAGCGCGCCATCGTGTCGATATTCGTAAAAAGTCTAATATTCTCGTTGACTTGCTTAGGTACTCGTTCGTATACTTACCGTTCGTGGCCTGACCAATAGCGGTTGGGCTAACCTTCTTGTGACCATTTTCTGGACTAAAATTTGCCCACGATTAACCAATTGGTGCGAAAGCCGCGTACAAAGAAACGACAGAAGTCGAAAACGCCTGCGCTTCTTTTGGCATTCAACTCATTCGCGAGTCAGCAGGTACAACTGAAAAAGGGATGCCCGCAAAAACGCGGTGTTTGCCTTCAGGTTCGAACTGTAACCCCGAAGAAGCCGAACTCGGCTCTCCGTAAGGTAGCTCGTGTGCGGTTAAGCAACGGCATGGAAGTTACCGCTTACATTCCGGGTGAAGGTCACAACTTGCAGGAACACTCAGTCGTCCTTATTAGAGGCGGTAAAGTTCCGGATCTTCCTGGAGTGCGTTACCACATTGTTCGTGGCACGCTCGATACGGCGGGTGTTGAAGGTCGGAAACGTGGTCGTAGTAAGTACGGCGCGTCAAAGAGCTAAACCCTAAAAATCTCTGATAAAAACGACCGCCTGTCTGGTACTTGGGTAGGCGGCTTAGTTTGTCAGAGACATTATTTGAACAGACAGCGAAAACAAAGGTAAATACATGGCACGCAGGCGCCGCGCTCAGCGCAGGCAAATAGCTCCGGATCCCCTTTACGGGAGTGTGGAACTCACTCGATTCATCAACCGTCTAATGATTGGCGGCAAGAAGTCGGTTGCTCAGCGGGCAATGTACGATGCCCTTGTAAAGCTTGAAAAAGAGACCGACAGGCCTGGCCTTGAGGTGTTTGAACAGGCAGTGCGCAATGCTATGCCTGCGCTTGAGGTAAAGCCCCGCCGTGTTGGTGGAGCAACTTATCAGGTGCCGGTTGAAGTGCGACCCGAACGTCGGGGTGCACTGGCGCAGCGATGGTTGATCACAGCTGCGCGTGAACGTTCGGGTAGGCCTATAGCTGACCGGCTGTACGCAGAACTGCTCGAAGCTTCTCGTGGCGGTGGAACCGCCGTGCGGAAGCGTGAGGACCTACACAGAATGGCCGAAGCCAACAGGGCATTCGTTCACTACCGCTGGTAGGACCCAAGCAAAATCTAATCAGCCGCAAAGCCGCTCCGATGAATTTCTCACGGGGACGGAACGGATGGCAAACGAGAGATGACAACTACATCTGTAAAAATAACCGACCTTAAGAAGGTTCGGAATATAGGCTTCATCGCCCACATTGACGCCGGTAAGACCACGGTGACAGAGCGCGTGCTCTTCTTCACTGGTGAAACTTACAAAATCGGTAATATCGATGAAGGCACGACTGTAATGGACTTCATGTCGCTTGAACGCGAGCGTGGGATTACCATCGGTTCAGCCGCGACCAACGCCCAGTGGGATGGTCATCAGGTCAACATTATCGACACTCCGGGTCACGTTGACTTCACCGCTGAAGTCGAACGTAGCCTTCGTGTGCTCGATGGTGGTGTGGTAGTTCTCGAATCTGTCTCCGGAGTGCAGCCTCAATCAGAAACTGTGTGGCGGCAGGCTGACACATACAAGGTCCCTCGTCTTATTTTTGTAAATAAGATGGACAGACTTGGTGCCGATTTCAACTACGCTGTAAAAACGGTTCACGACCGACTAGGCGCAAACGCAGTCCCAATTCAAATGCCTATGGGCGCTGAATCCGAGTTCATTGGTCTGATTGATCTTGTCGACCAGAAATCGTATGTGTATGAGACGCCGGAAGCAGTGGAGCACACGCTCGGCGATATCCCTGCCGAGTACGCTGAATCTGCAGAAATCGCACGTTTGCACCTAATTGAGAAAACTGCCGAGGCAGACGATTCGTTGATGGAGAAATTCCTTAACGAGGAAGTCATTACCAACGACGAACTAAAGGCTGCAATTCGTAGGGCTACCATCGCTCTCAAGCTATTTCCAGTTTGTGTTGGCTCAGCTCTTCGACACCGTGGTGTTCACCCGTTGCTCGATGCGGTAGTCAACTATCTGCCTTCTCCCCTTGATGTAGATGCAATCGTGGGCGTTGACCCTTCTGATGAATCTATCAAGATCGAACGCCAGCCTTCGATTAGTGACCCGATGTCGGCACTTGCTTTCAAAGTTGTGACTGACCCACACGTTGGTCGCCTTGTCTACCTGCGGGTCTACTCCGGAATCCTTGAGGCTGGAACCAACATCTATAACTCGACAACGCGTAGTCGAGAGCGAATTGGCCGATTGATGGTCATGCATGCTGATTCTCGTGAAGAGAAGAAGTCTGCAGGCCCTGGCGAAATTGTTGCTGCTATCGGTCTTAAGTCCACGGTCACTGGCCACACTCTCTGCCCGCAAGACGCTCAAATATCACTCGAACGTATATCGTTCCCGGAACCAGTTCTTTCTGTCGCTGTTGAGCCTAAGACTCGAGGCGACCAAGAAAAGATGTCGACCGCATTGGTTCGACTGGCTGACGAAGACCCAACTCTTGTCGTATCAAGTGATGAAGAGAGCGGTCAGGTCATCCTAGCTGGGATGGGTGAGCTTCACCTCGAAGTAATCGTCGAACGAATGCGACGTGAATTCAATGTAGACGCCACTGTCGGGGCTCCTCGAGTCGCATACCGCGAGACTATTACTCAGGCTGCAACCGCCCAAGGTAAATTGGTTCGCCAGACTGGTGGTCACGGACAATTTGGTGACTGCACGCTTCGGCTCGAACCTGTTGAACCGGGTGCAGGGTTGCTGTTTGAATCAGAAATTTCTGGTGCGACATTACCTCGCGAGTACTTCAAGCCCATCGAACAGGGCTTCCGTGAGGCTGCCCGTTCTGGTGTGGTCGCTGGATATCCTGTCGTTGATATGAAGGCTGTGTTGGTTGACGGTTCCCACCACGATGTTGACTCTTCTGAAATGGCCTTCAAGGTGGCTGCCTCAATGGCGTTCAAGGCCGCTATGGCGAAGGGCAAACCTGCTCTTCTAGAGCCGATCATGAAGATTGAAGTTGTAACTCCTTCTGAATTTCTTGGTGACGTACTAGGAGACTTGAACTCCAGACGCTCTCAGGTTCAGAACATGGAATCCCGGGGCGAAGCGCAAGTAATTTCAGCGTTTATCCCGCTTGGGGAGACCTTCCAGTACGCCACACATGTTCGTTCTTTGACTACAGGTCGTGCCAGCTTCTCAATGGAGTTGGATCACTATTCACCTGTACCTAAAAACGTTTCAGAGAAAATGACAGGAAACTAGGGAATGCCAGGACAGAAAATACGGATCGTCCTAAAAGCGTTCGATCACCGAGTGTTGGACATCTCGGCTCAGCAGATTATGGAAACTGCTGAGCGTACAGGTGCCCAAACAGCCGGGCCGGTACCTTTGCCAACGGCAAAGCGCCGATTCACAGTGATTCGAGGGCCTCACGTTCACAAAGACTCCCGAGAGTACTTTGAGCTCCGTGTTCACAAGCGTCTCATTGATATCCTGGATCCAAGCTCGAAGACGATCGATTCACTAACACGACTCAACGTCCCCGCTGGCGTCGATATCGCTATCAAGCTCTAGAGCCACATAGTAAAACGGTAAGCAAGTAAACGAAAATGACTATCATTGGACTTCTCGGTCGCAAGATCGGAATGACAACCTACTACCACGACAACGGAACTGCAGAGTCAGTCACGGCAGTCGAGGTCGGGCCGTGTGTCGTCACTCAGGTGAAGACAATCGCTCGTGACGGCTATGAAGCGGTGCAGCTTGGCTTCCTTGGAGCGAAAAAGTTGAATCAGGCTGAAGCCGGGCATCAGGCTCGTTCAGGCGGAAAATTCTCCCATCTTCAAGAATTCAGCGTGGACAATCTGGACGAGTTCCAGGTTGGACAGGAATTGAAAGCCGACATATTTGAAATTGGAGAATCGATCAAGGTGATCGGAACCTCCAAAGGTAAGGGTTTTGCTGGTGTCGTACGTAGGTACAACTTCAGCGGTGGCCCTAAGACTCACGGTCAGTCCGACCGACACCGTTCACCGGGTTCTATCGGTGCCGGAACGTCACCAGGACGAGTATGGCCGGGAACGCGAATGGGTGGACACTACGGTGTCGACCGAATCACGGTAAAAGGCCTCAAGGTCGTAGCAGCTGATGTCGAAAAAAACATCGTCCTAGTTCGTGGCTCCATTCCCGGTGCTGAGAATGGGATTGTTCGGATCGAGAGGCAGAGCAAGTAATGGATCTGCAAGTAAAAGACAACAACGGAAAAGTCGTCGGATCTGTCGCTGTAAGCGATAAGGTTTGGCGCGCTGAAAGTAACGACGCTCTCCTGCATCAGGTCATTGTGGCTCAGCAGGCGAACCAGCGACGTGGTACTCAGGACACTCAGACACGTGGGGAAGTAAGCTTCTCAACGAGAAAACTCCGACCACAAAAAGGTGGAGGAACCTCCCGTCAGGGAAGTCGTAAATCTCCTACTCGCGTCGGTGGTGGTGTTGCTCACGGACCGCACCCAAGAAGTTACCGACAGCGCCTCCCTAAAAAAATGCGACGTCAGGCACTTCGAGTGGCTCTATCTGAGAAAGTCAGAGATGAGGCCATTATTGTTCTAGATTTGCTCAAGTTGGACACACCAAAGAGCAGCGTTATTCGTGACATCGTCAAAGCGTTCGAACTCAAAGGACGTACACTTATCGTTATTGGCTCGACTGACCACAACGTGGTCAAGTCAGCTAGCAACATACCAGGTGTTGAAATTCAGGCCGCTTCGTTGATGAATCCGTTGGAAACCGTAAGTGTTCCTAACCTGATCATTACGCAGGAAGCACTTGAGACTATAGATACGCTCTGGGGCGCTGATGGAGTCAACGAATAATGAGCATAGCTAGTGTATTGCGACGACCGATTGTTACTGAGAAGAGCACTCTTCTCAGCGATCAAGGTCGCTATGTATTTGAAGTCGAAACTCACGCAAGCAAGCATGACATCGCAAAAGCAGTCGAATGGGCATTCAATGTCAAGGTGGTCAAAGTGAATACTTTGAAGGTGCCTGGCAAGATGAAGCGATACGGTCGACGACCGTCGAAACAGCCTGACTGGAAGAAAGCTATCGTTTCGCTGCAAGCTGGCGATACCATTCAGTTGTTCGAGGGGGCCTAGACGATGGGACTTAAGGAATATAAACCAACGTCTCCGGGTCGTCGCGATACGGTCGCTGATGACTATAAAGATATTACGAAGAGCAAACCTGAAAAGTCTTTGCTTGCTCCACTGAAGAAATCTGGTGGACGAAATAACAATGGGCGAATAACAGTTCGACACCGAGGTGGTGGACATAAACGCCGTTACCGACTCGTCGATTTTAAACGCGAAAAATCTGGCTCAGCGACGATCATGTCGATTGAGTACGATCCAAATCGGACGGCTCGAATCGCCCTTGTACTGTTCGAAGATGGCATGAAACGCTATATCGTTGCGCCTAATGGCGTGACGGTTGGTGATACCGTTGCAAGTGGAACAGATGTTCCTGTAACTACAGGTAACGCACGTCCGCTTGGAACACTTCCGACTGGTACGCTTGTTCATAACATTGAAGTAACACCCGGTAAGGGTGGCCAGATGGCAAAGAGCGCCGGTGCGGTGGCTCAAGTCATGGCCCACGAATCGGGTTACACACTTATCCGACTTCCATCGGGTGAAATGCGACGACTGCTGAGCAATTGTTTGGCAACTGTGGGTCAGGTTTCTAACTTGGACCACAAGAACGAAAAATTAGGTAAAGCTGGCCGGAACCGCCATCGCGGTTTCCGTCCAACTGTTCGTGGTTCAGTGATGAGCCCTCGAGCTCACCCACACGGTGGTGGTGAGGCGCGTAACGGTATCGGAATGCCTGGTCCTAAGACTCCTTGGGGTAAACCAGCTCTTGGTAAGCGCACGCGCCGAAACAAGAGAACGAATAAATTTATCTTGAGGCGGAGGTATGACCGCTAAAAACCGCAAGGTTTTTGGCAGTCGAGACTAATAATAGATGTCACGGTCAATCAAAAAAGGTCCATACGTAGACCCAAAACTGATGAAAAAGGTAGCTAATATCCAGGCTGCTGGTTCACGAAATGTGATCCGAACTTGGGCACGCGCCTCAATGATCATGCCTGAAATGGTTGGTCTGACGATTGCTGTTCACGACGGTCGTCGATTCATACCAGTACTCATTAGTGAAAACATGGTTGGGCACCGGCTAGGTGAATTTGCACCTACTCGTACCTTCCGTGGTCACGTCGGCAGGTCCGATAGGACAACGAAGTAGTTATGGCGATAGCAAGAACAAAAAACGTAGGTATTTCTGATTACAAGCTTCGGCTTGTGATGGATCAGATACGTGGCAAGATGGTTAGCGATGCAGTACCAATGCTTCGATTCATGACCAGCCCTGCTGCTGCTGAAATCCTGAAAATTCTCAAGGCAGCGACTGCCAACGCTGAGAACAACGACCTTCAATCACGAGATGGATTGAAGATTGTTCGCATCACCGCTGACAAAGCAACTTGGGTTCGACGATTCAGGCCCAAGGCTAGAGGTCGTGTCGGTGCATTTGACCGTCCGACTTCCCACATTACGATCGAAGTCGACGAGGTAAGAGTTTAGATATGGGTCAAAAGACACACCCGATCGGGTTCCGACTCGGCGGCGTTCATGATTGGCATGCACATTGGTTCGCAAGTAAGGCATCGGACTACCGACGTCTTACTGAGGAGGACCAAAAGATTCGCGGCCTGATCGGCGGACGATATGCAGAGTCTGGTGCGATATCCCGTGTGGAAATTGAGCGCGGAGCACAGGATTTGGTCGTAACGATCAATACTGCTCGTCCGGGTATTATTATTGGCCGTGGCGGTACGCGAGTTGATGAACTTCGCAGTGATCTTGAAAAACTTACTGAGAAGCGCGCACGCCTGAATATTCAAGAGATTCGTCAGCCTGAACTTGATGCCACACTTGTCGGGCAGTCAATTGCAGAGCAACTCGAACGCCGTGTCGCATACCGACGAGCGGTCCGAATGGCGATACAACGCACAATGCAATCTGGTGCACTTGGTATCAAGGTTGTGGTCTCTGGACGGCTCGGCGGAGCAGATATTGCTCGAACCGATAAGCAGAAGGAAGGTCGAACGCCGCTTCACACCTTGCGCGCGCAGATCGACTTCGCAGTGTCCGAGGCAAAAACGACTTTTGGTGTCGTCGGTATCAAGGTTTGGATATACACAGGCGACTTGATTCCGTCAGCTGAAAACCTTCGAGCTCGCTCGATGGCTCGTCTCTCACTCGGTGCTGTTCAACAGAGCCAAGATAATGGCAAGTCGTCAAGCGGCGGAAGTAAAGCTTCTTCACCGGAGCCAAAAAATCCCGGAGATAGTAAGTAACAATGCTTCAGCCAAAGCGGTCAAAATATAGAAAAGAACACCGAGGTCGAATGAATGGCATTCGCACTAAGGGTTCGACACTGGCCTTCGGAGAATATGGTCTAAAAGCTGAGGAGCCAGGTTGGGTCACAGCTCGAGAGATTGAAGCTGCCCGACGTGCGATTACTGGTTATGTAAAACGTGGCGGACAGGTTTGGGTGCGATTGTTCCCAGATAAGCCTGTTAGTTCACGACCTGCTGAAACCCGCATGGGTGGTGGTAAAGGTGCAGTAGATCACTGGGTAGCGGTTGTAAGACGTGGGCGAATGCTCTACGAAATGGCCGATGTGCCGGAAGAATCAGCGCGTGAAGCTCTTCGACGAGCAGCCCATAAGCTGAGTATCCCGACCAGGATTGTTACTCGGCACGACGAAATATAAGGGTGCCTGATACTGCTCACATCAAGTGAGAGTCATCAGGCAGGAACTGAAAAACGATGCGAATTAGCGATGTAAGAGAACTGAATGATGCCGAGCTCGGTAAAGAGCTTGGGGATCAGGAGCGCGCCTTGATGAATCTTAGGTTCCGAAAGGCGACGATGCAGTTGACGAACACTAACGAACTCGGGAGCACCCGGAAGACGATCGCACGCATTCACACTGTGCTTCGAGAACGCTCGATTATTGCAAATATGAAAACTTTAAATACTGCTATATCGGCAGAGGGAGAATAGGTTGGCGCGCAAACAGCAAACCGGCACTGTTCTGAAAGACAAGAACGACAAGAGCGTTGTAGTTGGTGTCTCTTGGTTACAGCGTGACCGCATTTACAAGAAGGCTCGCCGAAAGTTGACGAAGTTCGTTGTTCACGACGAACAGAACGTTGCAACTGTCGGTGACAGAGTACTGATCGAGGAAAGCCGCCCAATTTCGAAAACGAAGCGATGGCGCTTGGTGAATATCCTCGACAAAGTGGATGTTGCTGAATTCCAACCTTCCGAGATTGTTAGTGAAGCTGCGCTTACGGGCGCAGAAGGGTCGGAGGGCTAAAGATGATTCAGCGAGAAACACGGCTGAAAGTCGCCGACAACTCGGGTGCTCGAGAGGTGCTTTGTATCAACATTTATGGTGGAGGCATGCGTCGTTATGCCAGTCTTGGTGACGTGATCGCCTGCACTGTAAAAGATGCTCAGCCCGGTGGCACAGTCAAGATGCACCAAGTAGTTAAAGCTGTCGTAGTTCGAACTTCGAAAGAAGTAAGAAGACGCGATGGCTCATATATCCGATTCGACGACAATGCGTGTGTGATTATCGGCGACGATCAGAACCCGCGTGGCACTCGAATATTTGGCCCGGTAGCACGTGAACTGCGAGACAAAAAGTTCATGCGTATCGTGTCGCTGGCCCCAGAGGTTCTGTAACCGATGAGCCAGACACGAATAAAAAAGGATGACGAGGTACTCGTCATTTCAGGAAAAGACAAAGGCAAGCGCGGTTCTGTGATTAAAGTTCTCAAAACAGAGAACCGAGTCATGGTCACGGGTGTGAACATGGTTACTCGCCATGTGAAGGCTCAACCAGGAATCGCCCAGACCGGGTTAGTCCAAGGTGAGGCTGCAATCTCACTTTCTAATGTAATGCTCATCGATCCAGAGACTGGCGCAGCCGGTCGAACGGGTCAGAAGGTCCTCGAAGACGGGACGAAAGTTAGGGTGGTCAAGAGTGGCAAACGCTCCTGACAGTAACAAAGAAGAAAAAACAGTAGAGGTAAAAGCTACTAAACCTGCAGCTAAAAAGGTAACGGCTAAAAAGCCGACAGCCAAAGCTACAGCTAAGAAGCCCGCTGCTAAAAAACTAGCTGCTAAAAAAGCAACCGCTACTGCAGCCGTTGTCGACGCTAAGCCCAAAGCTGTTTCAGCTCCTAAGGCAAAAGCTAAGACTGTGGCAGCTGTGGCTGATGTACCGCGCATGAAGCAGATCTACCGCGATGATGTGGTAGATGTACTAAAACGCGAATTTGGCTACAAAAACTCGATGCAGGTTCCTCAACTCGCCAAGATTGTGCTAAACATCGGTCTCGGTGAAGCTCTTACTAGCAACTCGGCGGTGGGCGCTGCGGTAGGCGATCTTCAGAAGATCACCGGCCAAAAGCCGACTGAAAACCGGGCGAAAGTTTCGATCGCAAACTTCAAACTGAGAGAGGGTTCGGTTATCGGATCCTCTGTCACACTGAGGGGAAGCCGAATGTGGCAATTCTATGATCGTCTTGTGAATATCACGTTGCCCCGTGTACGTGACTTCCGAGGAATCAGCCGAAAAGCATTCGATGGTCGAGGTAATTACTCTCTGGGAATGCGGGATCAGTCTACTTTTCCTGAGATTGACTACAATGAGATCGATCGAATGCGCGGACTGCAGTTGACCTTTGTCACTACAGCTCGCACAGATGAAGAGGGGCGACGCCTCCTCGAACTACTCGGCATGCCATTTGAGCACGTCGAAGAACCCGCTCGGGCTGTCTAACACTCCCTGGAGATATTTGTATTGGCTAAAAAGTCGATGATTGAAAGAGAAAAGCGCCGCCAGAAACTGGTCGACGCCAATGCGGAAGTTCGTAAAGAGCTTCGCATGATTTCGGTCGACATTAAACGAACTGCCGAAGAACGATTCTCAGCACGCCAAGAAATGGCGAAGCTGCCTCGTGGTTCAGCAGCAGTCCGTTTGCGCAACCGCTGTGCTGTAACAGGCCGACCACGTGGTTACATGCGTTTCTTTGGCCTATCACGAATCACCTTCCGCGATCTTGCATTGAAAGGCGAACTGCCTGGAATCCGCAAGGGAAGCTTGTAATCGCCGCTAACTACCGAGAGAATCTAACAAGGTGCCAGTAACAGATCCAATCGCCGATATGCTCACCCGAATCCGTAATGCGGTTCAGGTTCGACATGAATCACTTGAACTCCCTGCTTCGCGGATGAAGTCTTCTTTATTGAAGCTCATCGCTGAAGAAGGGTTTATCTCAAGTTATGCGGCAAGCGACGTAGAATCAACCGAGAAAAAAATCGAGGTTCAACTTCGCTACTACGAAGACAAAACTCCTGTAATTCAGGGGCTTAAACGCGTGAGTAAGCCTGGTCTAAGGGTTTACGTAGGCAAAAACGAAGTGCCACGGTACTTTGGCGGCCTCGGTGTGGCATTCATGTCAACATCTAAAGGGGTAATGACGGGTCAGCAGGCACGTCGCCAAGGTGTCGGTGGAGAACTGCTTTTCTACATCTGGTAGAACGGCGAAACAGTCAACTCTGGCAACTTCTGTACCAGAATTAACGAATTTACGAGAGAAGATCTAAAGTGTCTCGAATAGGTAAAGCCCCCATAACCGTGCCAGGCGGCGTCGATGTAACTATCGATGGCACTACTGTGTCGGTTAAAGGCAAGGCAGGGCAGCAAACGCGAACCCTGCCGGCTACGATGAAAATTGAATTGAACGACGGGCTAATCACTGTCGCTCGTCCGAATGATCAGCCAGCTCAGCGCGCATTGCATGGTCTCACCCGAAGCCTGTTGAATAATATGGTCATCGGTTGTGCAGAAGGCTTTACCAAGCGGCTGGAACTGATCGGTACTGGTTACCGGGTGCAGCAAAAAGGTAAAGGGCTCGAAATCAACGCAGGTTACTCACACATAGTTCCAGTCACACCAATTGGCGACAATAATCTCGTCGCAGATGGAACAACATTCATCAACATTACTGGTCCAAGTAAAGAAGATGTCGGCGAGCAGGCTGCTCAAATACGTAAAGTTCGCAAGCCAAACCCATATACGGGAAAAGGCATTAAGTACTCTGATGAAGTCATCCGGCGTAAAGCTGGTAAGACGGCTGGAGCTGGTAAGTAAACATGGGTAGCAGAAAATTCGATACTCGAAAACGGTGGGTACGACACAGACGTGTTCGTAAAACTGTGCGCGGAATCGCGCTCCGCCCTCGGCTCGCTGTTTTCCGAAGTAATAACCACATCTATGCGCAAGTAATTGACGACGATCAAGGTCGTACTTTAGCTGCGGCAGGTTCAGTTGAACTCAAGTTGAGCGACGCCAAAACAGACGTCGCAAAGGCTGTTGGCGCTGCAGTTGCCAAAAAGGCACTTGCGGCAGGAGTCACCAAGGTTGTGTTTGACCGCGGTGGATATAAATATCACGGTCGGGTTAAGGCACTTGCCGATGCAGCCCGCTCAGAAGGACTTAGCTTCTAAATGACCACGTCTCAGAACGATACGCGCGGCGGAGGCTCTCAAGGGGGCGGTAACGCTGGTGGTCGCGGACCCGGTGGACCAGGTGGTGGTCGCGGACCTGGTGGACCAGGCGGTGGACGCGGACCTGGTGGACCAGGCGGTGGACGCGGACCTGGTGG